>Ga0209639_1000539_pt1 | contig 51800 bp, 34 predicted proteins | sample EPASupsiteHSE605_FD_187268 | JGI IMG/M metagenome (GOLD analysis project Ga0209639, IMG submission 187268) | Bioremediated contaminated groundwater from EPA Superfund site, New Mexico - Sample HSE6-05 (SPAdes) (version 2) | ecosystem: Environmental > Aquatic > Deep subsurface > Groundwater >... | reverse complement strand
TTACACGGTTCGCGTTTTGAAACTCAAAAGGAAAAAAAGAACAACCTGAACAACAGAAAAACTTAAAAAAGGAACTAATCATACTCAAAACAATAGTAAGGGGAACAATGATACCGAACAGATGCCGAATATTCTTTCGCATCATAAATGACTTAATATATGATATAAATGATTTGCCTTTAAAAACTTTACAACTTCTCAATATGTGAAGTTTTTAAGGCATTTTATAAAGGAAAAACGGACTCTTGTCAAAAAGTTGAAAAATGTGAAATATTTGGCTGATAATTTTATTTTTTCTTTATCAAATTAAGAAAATCATTTTTTATTTATCAATTTTGAGAGCGATTATGAAGTAGAATATTCTAATCAGTTGATAATCAATTAACGGTGTGAACATTTTGATCATATGGTTAGTTTATATAACAAAAACTGGGTTTGAAAAATATATTGCTTGCTAAACAATCTCATTGATCAATTCCTTGTTGTGTGGCTGATATGTGATATTTGCTTTTTCTGACTTAATCGTCTTTTTACCTCAAAGGGCTAAACAAACGGTTTTGACTGGTCAGACTTTATTAATGAGTGAACCAAGCAACACTACCCAAGGCGGATACACAAGACCAGCATTCGTGCACCAAGGTAACGCCAGCTTTACTGAAGTTAATAGCTTGACAACATTTACTGAGGGCCATGAAGAAACCGAGGCACTTCAACCTATTGCAGATGTAGATTTTCATAAATTACTTGAGCCTTTTGATAAGAACGATTATGCAGGTAAAATTATTCAGGCTATTTTCGATTTGGATATGGAAGCACCTTCAAGAGTACAATGCCAAGTAGTTCCGTTATTATTGGATGATGCCAAGAATAGTCTTATAGCTCAAGCACAGTCTGGTTCTGGTAAGACATTGTCATTTTTAGTCAGTGCTTTGATGTGTCTTGATAAGAATGTTGATAAGCCACAAGTGATATGCCTTTCTAATACACGAGAGCTTGCTATGCAAACATTGGAGTGTTTTGAAGCACTTAATCTTTATTTTAATTGGAAACATCATTTATCCGTTAAGAACCCACCTCAACCCAAAGAAGGCAAGAACAACGGTGATAAGAATGCAAAAATTGTTTTTGGTACACCAGCTTCTGTTAACTTTGATATCAAGGGCAACAAGATTGATGTCTCTGCAATCAAGATGATAATCATAGATGAAGCAGATGAGCTTCTTCTTCCTCAAGCAACTCAAAAAAGGGATCTAATTACTCTTTTAAACATGTTTAAAGATAAGGCACAATTAGCCTTCTTTTCTGCCACATTCCCACCATCAATCAGAGAGAACATTAAGACATTCAAGCCAAACTTCTTGGAGATTGTTATCAAGCGTGTTGAACAGGTTTCAACAATCAAACACTTCTATACTCGTTGCCCAAGAGACGATAAAGTTCAATTGATATGCAACATGTTTGATGCACTTTCATTCAAGAAAGCATTTATATTCGTTAATTCCAAGAAGAATGCTCCTCTTGTTCAAAGTGCTCTTCATAACAAAGGGATCAAAGCAGAGTTCTTTTCATCTGAATTATCAGCAGAAAAAAGAGATGAAACCCTTTCCCTATTTAAGACCGGCGAAACTGATGTCATCGTTGCCACCAATGTTCTTGCTCGTGGTATTGATGTTCCAGACACAACATTAGTTGTTAATTTTGAACTTCCAATAATTATCATTGAAAATCATAAGCAAGAAGGAATTCAGAAGAAATTAAGAAGAACCGATATTGACATGTATGTTCATCGCGCAGGTCGTACTGGTAGATTCGGCAAGAAAGGAGCTTGCATTTCTATCATCGAAAGCGAACACGATTATGATTTAAGGAGAATCGAAGATATCAGGAAACAAACTAACCTTGAAATCAAAGAAATTGTTACAAGTGAGTTTAATAAGCTTGAATCATCACAGTAATAAATCGAAGAAAACACTTAGCCTCTTTCCATTATGAAACATTATCCATTCATTTTCTTGTTAGTTTTAAAACCAACTCGAGAATGTATTTTTTCCATTTTTATTGATATATAGTATTTGATTATACTTGAAGCATTGGTCTAAATTTCCTGTTCATGAAACGTGGTCCATTTTCATCACACCATTGAACAGCTCTCTTGTATTCAGTGAAAGATCTCAGTAATATGAAGTAACACACTCCTTTAAGTATGTCATTGTTAGAATCTGCTATTTGTATGATTTCTTCAGGGTTTCTATCCATAATTGTGAGAATCATCTTTGATCTCCATGAGTATTTCGAATAGGAATCAGGGGATACTTTATTTGGAAGTGTCTGAAGATAATCGAATAAATCTGCATGAATATCCTGAATGAATTGCATCATTGGCAAGAGTCTTTTATACTTGATTGGGGAATTGTCTTTCGTAAGAATGAAAAGATTCATCAAGCCTGAATCAAGACCATGAACAAATGCTTCAAGCATTTTTGGATACATGAATTGATTAATATTCCCTTGTAATGCAGTTACCTTTTTCTTGAGTACATTTAGTGTGTTGTCATATACAGAAATAAAGAAATCACTTGATCGAACTAGAAATCCTTCATGAAGAATAAATGGTGATGCTTTCTTACAAAAAGCTCTCTTGAATGCACTGTTTTCTATCCATATTCTTGATGATATTAAGTCATTGACTTCATTTGAGATCAATCCAGCAAATAAAGCAGGAATTGCTTTTGAGACACTCAGCAAAAATGGGACTGGGTTTTGATAATCTTCAATATTTGGCAAAGGTGTTGCAGATAGTTGCCTTGATACAATATCAAGGAACCTTGACCAGGATGGCTTCAGAGCCAAAAAGTTGTTAATTATTACAAATATCTGTTCTGGGGTAGCAGGTTGTGTTTTGCAAACCCTCATTTCTTCAAAATATGAATTAAATATACCATTTTCAGAGTTTTCTATTATTATTTCCATTGGGAAAAACGCAAGAATTCTCATAATCAATGAGCTTGCGTAATACCTTAAACATGAAGAGCAAATTGAAAGGAAAGTTTCAGCAATATCAATAATATTGGGATCTTTCCATTTCAATTGAGACAAGAAAGAAAAGGATTGACTAAAAACAGTCATTAAATCTGTTAAAGAAGTTGAAGTTCCATCACTTTGACAAGAAATAACAAAGTTATCATGTGTAATTGCCCTTGAGCTCCATTCAATTAGTTTTTCTCCCACGAGACCTATCCATGATAAAACAAAGCCAATAAATAGCTTAAAAGGAGATAGTTCCTCTCCCAAGGAATAAAACTCCCATATTTCCCTGTATGAAAAAATGAACTTGAATAAATTCTGATCTTGAATTTGAATTGGCAAAGATAGAAATACATTGAGGACCAATTTAGACAATTCAGAAAGCTTCTCTCTAATATCTATCCAGTAATTAAAGGTAACAATATCAACCATTTCCTCATAGTATTTCTTCATCTGTTTAGATCGACAAGAAATGGTCTCCATTGTGTCAGATAAGCTATCAATGCTAAATGTCAGACCTTTGACTCCCTTGGATATATCAACAGAAGTTTGGTCCGCTGTTTCAACAAAATCAATCGAAACAATTCCTTTGGAGCTTAATTGTTCAATCATTTCTAATAATTGTTGTATTGGTTTTGATGAAACAGATGGTGATGGTATTGGCTTGAGCAAACTGGCAATAGAGCCTAATATATATTGCTTTGAGCTAATCACAATTCTATCGATAAAAGTACTTCTAGAATCTTCAGGAATAGTAAAAGATGACATGATCAAGAGGGGACAGAGGCCAAGTTTTTCATAGGCACCAGGTCGAGAGAGCTGTTGGAATAAAAGTGTAGTAACCTTTTGCTTTAAATCATGTAAAAGATTATTATAAGAATCAAGAAATGATTGAGGAACTGGAGATTGTTGAGTGGCTGTATGCGTAATCATTAAAAGACCACAAAATGCCGACAAATATGATTCCGCAGAGCACCATCCATCAAAAAGTTTGGTTAATAGCATTATAAAAACAATTGATGATGGTATACCATGCCGAAGACAAATTTCAAACAATCCAAGAAAGAGCCCTTCAGGTGGATATATGTTCATTATTCGGCTTTTTTGCATCCATTTCCTAATGATTTTTGTGGTTAGCATATCTAAAACTTGATAGATATTAATATCTCCATGTGATAAATCACTCCTCATTTGATCAACAGCTTCAGATGCAGATGATAACCGTATAGTAGTAATAACACTACCGCATTTTGAAGACATTGCCGAATTTCTTCTTTTAAACTTTTCAACTAGTTCAGAGTTCTTGGTAATGTTAGAAATTTGGTATTCTTTTAAGATACCAATAGCTTCTTTTGTTGCTTCCGCAATGTTAACTCCATCAAACTTCTCAACAATGTATAATAACCTAACATCTACCACAGGAGCATTATCAAATATTGGCAAAACAATTTCAGCAGTATTAGCCTCTAATTGAAGGAGAACTTTGCAATTCTCATATGTTATTTCAAAATATGATGATTGACTTAGCCTGCTTTTAGCAAATTCAGGTTCCCAATTAACTGTCAATGTAAGTGATAAACTACCACGAGGATTTTTCTTTCCAAGTAAAAACCCTACTTTTTGTGATAATAATATGAGTTGTTCTCGGGCATTCGACACCATCTCTCTATTCTGGTTTATATCACAAATCCAGTATTTTTTCATTGATGTTAATCTTTGATGAATGTAAGTGTTCAAGCTAATAAAATTCTTAAGCAGAGAAAACTTCTTCTTATTGGAATCAAAAACCTGCCCAGATACTTTAGCACTGTTGAGCAAAGTGGTTCTTACATTTTCAACCATATTTGAGCCTTTAACAAGAAGCAAAGGGTTGGCGGACGCATTATAAAGGGATGTTTGAACAATAATAACTAAAGTATCAATGTTTTCACTCGAAATTGCATGAAGGTATTCTAGAACTGTGTTATATAGTACATCATAGTCTTTGATTTCAAGAAGTTCTTTTGCTGATAATGCACATTTAATTATTAGTTTTGATAGGATTTCTCTTTCAGTTTGCATGTTAAACATCAGAGAAGAAACAGAGTTTCCAAGTTCTTTGAGAAATCTAAATAAAGAATATGGAGTTAAAAACTCACTAGACAAAGTTCTCATGCTAGTAGGAGGCTTCTGAACCCTAGAATAAAAGGAAGTCAATAGAAAGAGATCTGGAGATAAAATCTTTGATATGTCAATGAATTCCTGACCAAAGTTATTAATAGTTCCCTTCTCGTTATCAAAAAAATATCCGAATATTGGGAATGACATATCATGAAGCAGAAGCTCCATCTGAAGTGGTGACAATAATTTCTCAATCTTCCTCAACTTTCCTTTGCTTTCTCTCAAAGAATCAATTTCCCCAATTCTAACAATATCCTTTGGGTTTATGATATGTTCTGAGAGCTCAATAAGCTCGGAGAAAGTCTCCATTTACTTTTTGAATAATAAACAAGTTTTTTAGACGCATTTTTGAGGATTCCAACGACAGAATTCTGCTGGGCATCCATTGCAACCATTAGAGGGGTCTGCCCTGCTGAGTTTTGCATGTTTGGGTTTATTTTTGGGGAGGCAAGAAGCATATTGGTTATTTCAATGTTACCAATTTGTGCAGCGAAGTGGAGTGGAGTATGTCCAGGCCATGTAACTGTTTGGATATTGACATTGATCTGGCTTAATCCCAACAATAATGAAACAACATATGTATTTTTTGTGAAAACCGCATAAACAAGTGGTGGTGGATACTTGTTGCTGACACAGTTGAAGTCAACTTTTCCTGTTGATATTGCAATATGCAAAAACTGATAACAATGCTTACTAATTGCATTGATAATGATTGGACCAATAATATCTGCCGAAAGATCCAATTGATTATGGGCAAATAAAAGCATCATGATTTGAGTATCTCCTCTGAGAACCGAGCGGGCCAATGGGGATCTTTTACATCCAACACCATTAATATTTATGCCAGGGACTTGCAAAAGTGCTTGAATAGCTCTAATATTTCCAACTCTGATAGATTTATTCAGTAGTTTTGAATGACAAGGAAGCCCAACATCCACTTTCCCAGATGACAATAAAATGGATAATGCGGTATTAAAATTTTTCCTAACGCTAATTATTAATGGCGTTGCATTATTCACATCTAAAACATTTGGATTTATATCATTACGAGATAATAGCAAATGAATGTTACCAATACAATTCTTTTCCACAGCAATATGAAGTGGGCTATTTCCATTAAGATCTGATATATTAATATTAACATCATTTTTCGTGAGAATCATATATAGGCAATTATTATCAGGCTTTTCTACTGCATAGTGAATTGGACATTTCCCATATACATCAACTGAATTAAGATTAAACCTAGAATCAGATAAGATAATCTGCAATACTGATTCAATTCTATTAATTATCGCCGTATGAGCAACTGTTCTGCCTAATGAGTCTTTTACATTAACATCAAAAGCACTCAGCTTGAGGAAATGATGAATACAAGAAAGATTTTCATTGATTACTGCAATATGAAATGGGGTATTACCGTTTGAATCCAATGAATACAAGTCAACATCAGGGCTATGTAGCATTTTTTCAACGATTCTAGAATAGTTTTTCGATAAAGCCGCAAAAATATCGATGGGAGGTTCTTTCAAACCCATAATTTTTGAGCTTTCAATCAAAAATGTCTCGGCATTTGTTCCGGGAAACAAACATTCTTCATTTAGAAATGATTGAACAATGGTTTCAAATGAAGGCCTCTGCTTAGAATTGCGTTGCCAGCAATTTTTAATCAACTGTACGAGCCCTGGTGGGGTATTCTTAGGCAACATGGGCCTATTATCGGTTATTACCTTAGATACCAAGGCACTAAGGTTTTCACAATCCTGATATGGAAGGTTTAGTGTTAATAATTCGAAAAGTATTAAAGAAAATGAATAAACATCTGCTTTTTCTGTATATTCATTAGTAATCATAACCTCTGGTGCCATCCATCGACATGATCCAATTCTCGATGTGTTTAATTCATTTTCTGTCCAATACTTGGATAATCCTAAATCCGCAATTTTGGGCAACAAATTGGAATCCATTAATATATTAGGAGACTTTAGATCTCTATGTATGACTCCAGTTTTATGAAGATGTGTCATTCCAAAAGCAATACCAAACGCCACCAATGATTTTTTGGTAGAATTCCATTCTTTTTGAGCTCTTTTTTGCTTTTCTGCTTCTATTACGGATCTTAAAGACCCATTTTCAAGAAATTCAGTTACAATAATCAAACAGGCTTCTTTTTGCCTATTTGAACATGAAAACCCAAGAAATGGGAGAACGCAGCTGTGGTGATTAAGCGCCAAAACAGTGACTTCTCGATAAAAAAGTTCAAGAGTTCTTTCTGTGACATCAACATCAACAAAAGTCTTAATTGCAACAAGGCTTCCTGATTTTTTGTGCCTTTCAAGTGTCACAACAGCAAAAGCACCTCTTCCAATCTCTTTTATAGTGTCATAATCATTCATGTTGACAACTTTATCTTTAATTGCGCCTACTAAATACTGAGATAAGTCTCTGGAATTACAATTCTCAGTGCTTCTGTTTGTTTCACATATTTTTCGAATTGTTTCATCCAAATCATTCGATTTTGGCCAGTTTTCATCATAATTTGAGTTCAAAAACATGAATAAACCAGGTTGGATTAGATAAGGAAAAGGACAGCGAACAGTTTTGAACCTCACATCAATAATAAGCTCCTTCAAAAGCATGGCCCACTCTTGAAAAGAACTGGAATCTAAACACCGAGTTTTTTTGGAAAACTCTTCCCAAAGAGATTGAACAATCAAAGACATTTGGGCCTCACCAATTTTAGGGTCCTGGCGAGACAAGGCAAGGCGATACATGTAGTGAACGTCGTCAAACCATTCACGAGGAGTCTCATAAACGTTATCATTTAATCTATCAATTATAACATCAAAATCGATCAAATAGCGATGAAGGGGCCGACTGCGAAACTCTACTGTCAAGTCCAGAATGCGGTCCCAGATACTTGATACTTTTACAGGCTCCAGCATTCAAGAGTTTATTCTCCTATTCAGAGAAATCAACGGTTATTAGTGCCATTTCGATGAATCCATCTGATATTGCTTATGTAGCACAGTTGTGTCATTCTCTCGGGCGCTTTGATGAATCTGTTGAGTTTATTTCTCAGCTTGCTCAATCGAAACCTGTTTTTGAGAGGGATGAAAGACAATTATTTGGACTAGTTTTCAAATCTGCGATTGATCCAGTTAGGCAGACTCTTCGCACGCTTTCCGAGTACAAATCTAATATTACAAATCCAAAGCACATGGAGGCATTTGAATTATCGTACCAGAGTTCGTTTGAAAAGCTTGAATCGTTATGCAAAGTGTGCCATCACTTAGTGAGTGATATTCTGCTACCAGCATCAGATTCTCCGCATAACATTGCTTGCTTTGAGAAACTTAGAGGCGATCTCTTTAGGTACATACTCGAGTTTGCTAATTTTGAGCAGATCGACGAACTAACACAGCAGGCAACAAAGGCATATTCCAGGGCATTAGACATCGCGAATGCAAATCTCCCTAACGCGGATCCTCTTAAGCTCGGAGTAGTTCTTAATTTTGCTGTTTTTAAGTATGAGTATCTGAAAGAGATAGAGAATGCTAAGGAAATGGTACAGAATGCTATCAAAGAGTACCAGTCAGATTCGGAAAAATTAACCCCTGCCTCACAAAAAGAAGCTATTAATGTTATAGGCGTAATGCAATCTAATTTGATAAGCTGGTCTGAGGCTTCGCTGGAGGAAGAGAGCGAAGAAGATACTGAGTAAACACAAGTATATTTACCCTTAAGGGATAATAATTATTATGCTCCATTTCTTTTTGCTCTCTACTGCCTTTTCATTAAATTGTTCAGATGCTAAACCATTCCAAATGCTTTGTGAAGCCAAGGACTGCAATTTGGATGAATCTGTGACCGGAAACTGCAGTGTTTTTCATAGTGTACTTTGTGATGGCGAAAGGACGTTTATAAAGACTTATCAATGCAGATATTGCTACCAAATGCCAGAAAAAAGCATAGAGTGTGATAAATCATCAGATTGCCAACCAGGAATTAAAACTTATTCCGCATCTTGCCATTCCAAAGAATTGTGCATGGGCAACACAATTTTCTCGAAGAGATCGACATGCAAAGCCTCTTCTTTGTCGCAAAAAACTGCATTTCTACTTAGCCTCTTTTTGGGAGGATTCGGAGTTGATAGATTCTACCTTGGTTACACTTCCTCTGGAGTTATGAAACTAGCCACTTTGGGTGGGCTGGGAATAGTGTACATGGCTGACTTGTTTTTAATATTGTTTGGTTACCTGGGACCAGCAGATGGATCTTTGTTCCCTGAAAGAGTCTAAAAATCTGGAATTTTATTATTCGTTATTATGGAAGACAGAGTTAATGACCTGTGCCAGAAGTTTGATTCCTTTGCAAAGAAAGGCCACATTGATTTACCAGCTTTTCATGATTTAAATTGTCAATTAGAGCAAAAGCCAATTCAAGAATCTGAATCCAGGATGGTGTTTAATGGAATTGATATTGACAATTCCAAGCTCATTTCCAAGCAAGAATTCGTTGAATACATAAGGGCGGTTCTTGATAACAACCAAGTTCAAATTTTTAAGATTGTTTTCAGGGCTTTCGATAAGAACAGGAACCGGGTTCTTGAACCATCTGAAGTTGCGGAAATATGTCGTTTTGCGAACAAAGAGCTCACTCCAGCGGAACTTGATGTCGCTATTGAGACACTCACTGGTTCAAAGCAAGGTAAGATAACATTCCCTCAGCTCCTTAAGTTCATAACAGGTATGGAGATTGATCCAAAGACAGATCCATATGATGGAAAGCTTAAATCCGGCTGCTGTCTAATTCTTTAGCGATTAAAAACCAAAATCTTCTTTAATCAGTATCACTTCTATCAGAAGGGTAGTCAATACCCTCCATCTCCGAATCTATGTCAGAATTTTCATCCTCGCATTCGTCATTAAAATAGACTTCCCTAAAATAATCATCATATTTCTCGAAACCGTGCTGACCCTTAAAATTGGACTCATTATTATCAAAAGTTTCTTCTTCAGCTTCAAAACCGAGTTCTTCCCATTTATCTCTGTTAAAATCATCTGTAATTGGTGTTTGAATTGGTTTTTCTTCTTCTATTATTGGTTTAGGCTCCATTTGTTTCTTCATTCTCTCAGAATCAACTTTTGGAGCGAATTCGGGCTGATTTATTATTGTTTTTTCGAAAAATCTTTTAATAGATATCTGTTCTCCAATTTTTTCTACAGGATTGTATTTCCTTCGCTCAAACCTCATGTTATTGCAAACACAAAATGATACATTTTTTACTTTCCCGCTTCTTTTTGCGCAGTTTGAATTAGATTTTCCAATGAGAGTATTTCTTGATCATACTGCATATTAATCTTTTTCAAAATATCAACGCGACTCTTTTGAAGGTTACATTTGTTTTCCTGTGAGTTGAAACTGGTCTTCTTTGTGTTGTAGGCTTCTAAAGAGAATCCATTTTTGAATGATTGTAGGTATTTCTCTATTTCATTCTTTGGAATACTCCTTTTTCGCATTGGATCTGCTTTTTTAGATTGTCTTTTAACTTTTTCATCTTTAAGTCTTTGAATTTGTAATTTCATCTCTTTTTGCTCATCTTGTATTCCAGATATCATCTGTTTAATTTGAATTTGGTTGAACTCATTTTCATTTTGATTCAAGTTAATTTGAATAAGTCGTTGTTTTTCATCTGATATCTTCAATATAATATCATTAAGTTGTAATGATTTGATATTTTCCGGGCTTGTTAATACATGAATCTCCTGTTGAATTTGTTTAACAAGCGTTTTCATATTTTCAATATTGTGCATTGTGCTTTCTATCTGGGTATCAAGCGTTGAAGTGGTTGAAGCATGATCAGTTATCGTGTATCCTTGATATTCATCCATATTCAAAGATTCAAATATGTTTGTCGTCTTTTGTGCCGACTTTAAAGCTTTTTTTAAAGCTGTGCTTAAGTATATACTAAGCTCTGAATAAAGCATTTGTGTTTTGTTTTTTGAATTATTCAACTTAGTCTTAATATATGAACATTCATCTGTTAAAAGCTCTAAAGCCATAATATACTGCTCTTTTGTCCCCAAATCTTCTTCTGATATGTATAAATTGACCAAAAATTTCAATATTCTATCAATCGTCTCCGATCTATGCTCAATTTGTGCTGAATTCAATCTTCTCAGTACTTTTTCCGCCATTATTATTTCTTCATTTATTAATCCAAGATCAATCTTTTTCTGATGAAGAGATGAAACCATTTCTTTATGGAAATCACCTCCAAACCTAAATCTATCATCGTCATAAAACTTCATAAGAAGCTCGGAGCATAGTTTGCATAATTGGACAGATTTCTCAGTGAGCTCTTTTTCTAAAATACTTTGAAGCTTGGTCATCCTATTCATTTCATTTTCAAGAAGATGAAATGATTTTTCGATCTTATTCCTAGGAAGGAATTTCAAATTTTCTGGGTTCTCAGTAAAATCTCTCCACCACATTGACACTTAAAGTCTCCAACAAATAGGACCATTAATAATGTTTTTAGAAAAATTATACTTAGTTATATACACCAATAGATATACTATTGTTTTTAATTAAAATGGTTCGAAGATACTATAGTTCATTTTCAATAACTTTGTGTTCTTCACCAATACACATTGATCAAGATTTTTTTTTCTCGAAAAGACTATCAACATGCTCGCACAACCATTTCTCAAACAGTCACATGTTTGAATCCAACTATCCATTACAGTTTTTCACTGTTTGGGGTGATAATCGAGACTTAAAGAATCTAACCAGTCTAAACAATTTTTTATCGATTGACAATTCCAATGGAGTTTTCAAATTATTATCTTTAGCATCAATTTCAGCTCCATAATTTACAAGATATTCGACATTCTGAATAGAGGGGTTAAGTACTGCATAATGAAGTGGAGTTTCACCTTTTTCATTTGTGGCTCTGATATCAGCCCCACTATTAATCAGTGTTTTAACAATACAAAGATGCCTATTTTGGGCTGCCAAATGAAGTGGAGTTTCGCCTTTATCATTTTTGGCATTAATATCGGCCCCACTATTAATCAATATTTCAATAATACGAAGGTCCTTTTTTTGGACAGCCAAATGAAGTGGAGTTTCACCTTTATCATTTTTTGCTCTAATATCAGCCCCATTATTTAATAATATTTCAATTATTTGAAATGAGCTTTTTGATGCTGCACAATGTAGAGGAGAACAATTTTTCAAACACATTGGGTTTATTTCAGCTCCTTTTTTGATTAGGAATTCAACAATGCTAAGAAAACCTCTTGCTGCTGAAAAATGAAGAGATGTTAAATTATAAATTGTTTTTGCATGAATATCAGCTCCATTGTTTACCAAAAGTTCAACAACACTCAAATGCCTTTTCTTTGCTGAACAATGAAGAGGAGTCTCATTTTCAATATCCTTTTCATTTACATTGGCTCCATGATTTATAAGATATTCAACCACACGAATACGTCCCATTCGCACTGAATAATGAAGAGGAATCTGCAAACTCAATGTCATCTCATTAATATTTGCTCCATGATTCACAAGACATTCAACAATCTGAATTGAACCTTTTAATGCTGCAATATGAAGTGGAGTTTCGCCTTTATCATTTTTGGCATCTATATCGGCCCCATTTTTAATAAATAATTCAACAACACAAAGATGACCCTTCCTGGACGCAAAATGAAGAGGGGTTTCACTTTTCAACGTCTTTGCAATAATAAATGCTCCATGATTAATGAGATATTCAATTGTATTGAGATGGCCATTAAACGCGGCCAAATGAAGTGGAGTTTCATTTAGAGTATTGTTTTCATTAATACCAGCTCCATGATTGATCAATAGTTCAATTATTGGCAAATAGCCTCTTTCAGCATACCAATGAATATAAGTCATATTATTAATTCCATCATGATCATAAGCTCCGTTTTTGAATAGAAATTCAACAACACTTAGGTGGCCTTTTAATGCTGCTAAATGAACTGGTGTATAATCTCTAGAGTTTTTCGATCCTATACCAGCCCCATGGGATAAAAGACATCTAACAGCATTAAGGTGACCTTTCAAAGCAGCTAAATGAAGTGGTGTATCATCTTCCATATTTTTCGATCTTACATCAGCTCCATGGCAGATAAGGCATTCAATAATATTATGATGACCTCTTAACGCCGCTAAATGAAGTGGAGTATCATATTTGGAGTTTTTCGATCTTATATCAGCCCCATGACATATAAGACATTCAACAATATTAATATGACCTTTAAATACAGCTAAATCAAATGGAGTTTCAGATCGGGAGTTTTTTGCTTTGATATCAGCTCCATTACAGACAAGATATTCAACAACTTTATGATGGCCTTTTAAGGCAGCAAAATGAAGAGGCGAATCACCATATGAATTCACTTCATTTATATTATTGTTGTGCTCATTTAGAAATTTCACAATTCTTATATGGCCACTATATGCTGATAAATGAAGGGAAGTCTCACCAATACTATTTCTTGCAGTGATATCAGCTCCATGATTGATGAGATATACAACAACCCAAAAATGCCCTTTTAATGCAGATTTATGTAGAGGTGTATTGTTTTGGTAATCAACTGGATTTATATCAACTCTATTCCCAATTAGATAATCAACAACACTAATATGACCATTATCTGAAGATAGATGAAGAAGAGATACATTAATCTTATTCTTTTCTTTTAAATCAGCTCCATTTTCAAAAAGAAATTCTAAAAATGTTCGTCTTAAGAAAATCGTGGCATTGATAATACAATGTTTTGACAAACACTGGATTTCACTGCATAAATGGAATAAATCAAAGGATCCACTACATACAGTTGAAGACATAACTTTTTCGTTAATTTCAAAACCCATTAGAAGTAATTGCTTGAAACATTTGATGGATCCAAAGAAAGCAGAAAATGATAAGTATTCCATTGAATCAGGCTTTCTGCTCCATTCAAATGGACTCCATTGACAATTTCTTATGGAAATTATGTTTATTTCTCGAAAACTATCGATATCATCATATTTAAGGCAATATTCAATGCTTGATGGTACAAACCCATATTCAATCATCTGATCAACAAGAGTATCATCTTTAAAGAAAGATTTTTCATACCCATAAGGTAGCCATTTACCAAGTATTAAAGATTCGAAATCAATTATCTCTTTCCGAAAGTAAAAGAATGGAATCATTTCTTGATTTCTTTTTAAATATGGTAGAATATCATCAATAACAAAAAAGCCTTTTTCGTACAACCTATATGCCAATATTGGACATTCAGTTATTTTTTCAATTAATATCTCAAGAAAACCTGTGATTTTAGAATATTTCACACAAAGATTAACAACTCTCTCAACATCTAAAGGACGAATAGATGGATAAACAATAATTCTATCAATTGTAAATTCTGTATCATGAATCTCGCATGAATCACCACGATTATCACCAAATAGAAAGCTCTCAAATGAAAAACAATCCATAATTATTTGTTCTAAATTATAATCGTTTCTCACAATTATTGAATGTTTTCCTTACCATAAATTCTGAAAGATCTAAAAAATTACCCTTTTTCCACATAAACCCTGATTAGCTAGTGAATTGATAAACAAATTGGAATCGAATCATTGTATTTCAAACTCCATATTGGACAATGACACTTAAAGTAATTTCAAATAGTATTCATGGATTATCAACTAATACATTTGCTTTGCCTCATTGTTAAAAAACAAATTTGATAATTTTAATGAGAAACAACATATTAAATGATGTGTCTAATCAACTGAATAACTTGAAAAAACTAGAGAACATTAGAAATTCTTTAAGAGAAGATATAGATATATATAAGAATACCATTGCAGAACAAAAAAGACAAGCCGAATTATTATTATTTGCACAGAGTCTTGAATATCTTCCTGATCAAAGTGAAATTAGCGAAAAAATAAAATGTGCGAATAATTTAATACAAGAGTTAGTTTGCGAGCGAAAAGAGATCAAAAATATGATAATCATTGAAAAAAAACGAATTGACAATTCAATTAGGCTGAAAAATGAAGAATATGAGGGTAGATGTATCCAAGATCAAATAAAGATATTAAAAGAATCTATCATTATTGAAGAACAAAAGGAATCTGCAAGTAAAATTGCATATTCTCAACTTTCATCCCGAGTTCTTCAATTGCAGAGCCAAATGTGTATGTTAGAAAAAGATCTTTCTGAGGAAGAAGTTGAGCCCATTGATTTGGATGCCTTAAAGCAGAAATCTTTGAATCTTCAAGACCAGTTGATTCACTTGGAAACGAAAAACAAAGCATTTTCATTGGAGTACTCAGATATAACAATGAAGCTGGAATCTATGAGGAAATCTCAAGAAGAATTCAATGAGAAAAGGCAAAAAGTATCATCAATCAATACTGTAGCTTTAAAACATGAGATCATTGAGTCAGCAGCTATTAATATGGGACTCAGAATGTACAAACCATTAACAAGTGATGCTTCTGAAATATCTAAATACACATTTCTTGTTGATGAAGTCGAAGATTTGATCAAAATAGCTAATGAGTCGATTTCATAGAATATATTCCCTTAGGCGAACATTCTAATTATTTCTTTCTGGGTTTATATATTTCTCTCCATACAGGTTTAAATTGTTATTTTAAATGAAATTTGCAGGCGTAAGACAATCTAATGATGATATAATAAAATATATATTTCCAGTTTTTATTGGAAAGAATATGTTTGATCAATGTTTAGATTATTCATTGTCATATTTTTTATGGGATCTCATTATCTATCACATAAATATCTAACCATTTTATTCTTATGTTTCCTATATTTCGATTGCATTGTGAATAGAATTAGGTACTATATCTAGAGTAATCCCAATATTTAGATAAATGCGGGATATATCCCAAAAATTTTCCCGAATGGATTCGTTAAAAATGAATATGAAGCAGATCAACACAGGGCGGAATTTTAGAAGGAAACAATTTTCGAATTCAGATGAAACGATCAAAAGGATAGCGATACCAACAAATGAGTTTTCTGGAGAAGCAGCAGTTGCTGTTTTATTGATCAAATGGTTACCTGAATATCGTGAATATGAGGTTTTTCGAACAGATGATCCAGAAATATATCAAGAATGTTCATTTAAACTCTGTTTTGCTGAGAATTATAATCACTCAGAGAGGTATTATCCAAGGAAGACCACATTGGCAATCCCAGGTTATCCAGAAAAGGTTAGCACTGGCGGGCTTATTTTTCATCATTATGGAGAGAGAGCAATTGCATCAAGATTTCAAGTAAAAGGAACAGAGGATACTGACAATTTCCGATATCTGATGAAGCGTCTCTATCAATGTATAATATTTCCTATTGATACTTTTGAAGAACTTGATCCAAAAAAGAACAATGAAAATCGAATAGACTCAGATATTGTGAGACTATCCAAAATGTTGGATCCAAGTGATGATCCTGATCCATATATCAAACAGTATTATTTCGCTTCTCTTATGAATCTGATTGAAGAACAGTTTGCTCAAAGAGTGATTTGGATTACAAAGAACTTTATTCCCAGCAGAGTATCAATGAAAAGGGCAATGGAAGAAAGAAAAAAGGTTTACCCAACAGGAGAAATTGTTTTGGTTCAGCATTACGTTCCTATTCTCCAGTGTCGTGATATAATTGATCCTGATGAGTCAAGGAAACAATCTGTTAAGTATATTATTATGGCGAGACCAACAGGTGATGCAATTGTTCATGTGCTAAATTGGCGCAGTAACTGCAAAAGGCTCAAATATGCGGGCAAATCCGGCGAGCAACTCACAGGAGTTCTTCAAAATATTTCAGGATCAGGATGGGTTCATTCAAATGGGGCTCTTGCTGAATGGAATTCAATTCCAAATGCACTTGAATATGCTAAACAGGTACTCAAGTCACAGCCAGATAAACAGGGACCTCAATAACATCAATAAGTATTTATTCTAGTTATCAAAGGAAAGCCCCTTTCGTGTATCTCTAAAGGGGATATCTTCTGACCGAAAGGCCTTGAATATACATCAATATTACCAAGCGCCCCCTTTTTTAACAATGCCGTTACAAACCTTCTCAGAAGAGGAACATTCTCTTTTGTAATCAAAGAAATGTTAAATACGACTTCTTCATTGATTATTATTGCCTCAGGTTGAAGTTTTCGGACAAATGTCGCAAATTCAGCAGCCAGAGATGTGGAATTCAGGAGTTTGATGTCTCTCAAAAGAGATTCTGTATCATTGTTGATAGATTTTTGCTCAAACAACAAAGATCCAGGGGTTATCTGTTCTGGATTAGTAATTTTTGTGGAAGAATTCTTTAGAATAAATCTATTTGTATCTAAATAGTCTTTAATCACAAGCTGAAGCGGCATAGCAATTGGACCGCCGAATGGATTAACATCTCTGAGAATTTCTTCGAAATAATGTTGTAATTGAAATGCAGCTGAATTTCTGATGGACCCTGCAGGATATCCAGCTTTGCCATTTTCAATACATAAGTTTACATCAGATATAAACTCATTTATAGTGCTATAACACTTCTTATCAAGTTTCGAATTAATAACTTCAAATGTTATTGGATGAATAATATCACTATTAACAATATCATACGTATTATTCCAAAACATGTTAAATGCCTCCCTCGTTTTCAACATTTCGAAGATTTTTACGCACAAAGTTATCTCGTCTGGATGCATGAGTAAAACAGACACTTTTATTCATGCTAAGGCTTTTAGCTTCTCTTTGATTTCATTGATTCTGGACATCCATTTTTCTTCTAAATCTTTTCTCTTTTGAAAAAACTCAGTTTCCATGAGTGAGAGTCTTGATGTTAGTATGTTGTTCATCTCAAGTGTGTCTTTGAGTTCATTCTGAAGTTCAGTGTTGTTTTTTGCCAATATGTTGGTTTTCTCATTTAGATCAATATTTATTGCTTTCAATGAATCCATTTCTGTTTTAAACTGTTCAAGGTTTTCTCCAAGTTCTCTGGATTCAGGTGCATCTGAATCGGGGGTTGATGGGGAGTTCACAGGTGTTATTTGTTTCGAAGTGCTCTCAGTTGGTTCATCGACTTTTTGAACTTTTTGAGCAGGAATTATTGATTTTGGGGTTTTCGATTTTGGTTTAACTTTAATTGGATCGTCATATTTCATAATTCTCCTTTTTTCTAGAATTTGGTCATTAGGAGAGTGGTTCTCATTCTTCAGAATCAAATCAGTCGATTTTGGGCTAATATTTGCAAACACTTGTTGAAACACATTCATAATTAATTTTAAACGTATGGTTTATGCCTTGAGCCTATCGATTTCTTTTTGGATAGCGGCTACCCATTGAGCTCGGTTTCCATCGGGGAACTTAAGATTGTACTTCCTTCCTTTATCATTTGTGACAGATAATTCATCGGAGCCAGAGGTTGTCACTACACTATCTTTGCAAAGAACAATATCACCCATTTTATACTCGAATTTGGGAGTGCAATAAAAAAGCCTGCCATTGCTTGTAAGCACTAATGATCTCTTCTTTCTTGACAAGAATCTTGTTTTTAGAACATTTGCTATAAGAATAACGTTTTCATTTGGTTCCAAATAATTTTGTGCTTCTCCTTCAGCTCCATCTTTGTCTTTCAATGTGAAAAGTTTATAGAGGTCAATAGATGCAATATCAGAAAACGAAACACCAGGAATTGGAACAGGGAGATCTGGGACAATGTCAGGAACAAGATCAGGTACAGCATCAGATATTCCTAAATCAATTTTTGGAAATGGAATCTTGGGAATTTTTGGAACTTTTGGAGATGATAAAGATGGAAGCTTAATCTTAATCTTGGGAATTTTGGTCAAATAAGATGAGAAATCAAATGGATTATTCTCATTATCGATCATAAGTCCATCGTCATCATATCTCAATTTGAATCCCTCGCACTCTGCTTCAATAACATCATTTATACTAAGAGCAAGTCCTCCAGCTATCATTTGGAATCCCTCTGATGACAAATCCATATTTAGTGAACCAGATAAAAACTGAACATGACCAGAGAATAGGAACTTGATTTTAATTGGTTTGAAGTACAATATCAAACCCTTTTCACATATTTTGATTCCAGCAGTTCCAACTTTCAGTTTAATACTTGAAGTCGATAAAATCAACTCCATTTTCCCTCCAACTTTAATTTTGAACTTTCCATCACTAAAATCTGATTTGAACTTATCCAATGGGAATGTGTTGTCAAGACCCGAATCAAGAATGGCCAATCTTCCTTGATATGACTCATAAGTAGCTCCATTATCATCAATAGAAAAGTGCTTTTGTTTATGCCAGTGCCTGCGATAATAATAGTTAAATCCATATTCATCAATGGTCATTAAAGAATCTTTAGGACCAGTAAATTTCAGTCCATCAAGTCCTAGTGATGCTGTAAACCCTTCTTCACCTTCAATATGAAGGCCATCCAAATCTATCGTGAGACTGAAGTCACCAGATTGTAAAAAGATACCTTCTCTCCACCCAACAAGTGTTTCACCAAATCCAAAACAAAGACCTTCTTCTTCCCAGTTTATCTGGAAATCATTGATGTGGAGGCTCTCATTTTCTTCAACAATCCTAATTTTTGGCCGAAGGAAATCATTACTTCGTGGAATAAAAAGCTTTCTCTTTGATTGATCATTAGCGATGAGTGCTTTAATGAGTTTTTTGGCATCCTTTGGAAGAGAACTTAGATCTTCTTCATCAATTTCTTTTCCTTCAAGAGATAAATGAATAAATTGAGCAAGAACAAAGTAATCTGTAACACTTGATATGGGATTATCTGCTTTTAAGAACATCGATTGTGCTTGTGGGCATCCAGAATCAATACCATAAATCATTAATTTTTGGGTTTCTTCGTTGAAAAACACGTTTTCTATAGAATCACGAAGATAAAGAAAATCAAGTTTGTGTAGTGCTTCTAATACACTTAAAAATTGTGATGATAATGCACGGCTTAATTCATAATCAACTCTCCTATTTTCATCCAAATATACTTTCATATTAAATCCCTCAAATCCTTTGTAAACGTAATAGAAACATTGTTGATCTTCAAATATACTCAACAATTTCGCAACACAGGGATGATTGAATTTGCGAAAAACATTCCTTTCATAGTCCAAGCATGCAATATTATCAGGTGTTTTCTCAACTTTCTTTATTCTCACATCTCTTCCATTTTTCTTAATAGTACCACTAATTAGAGCCCCCCTCTTAATTGAATACGTTTCTCCGCTCAATTCATAGTCATTTAGAGATTCAACATTGACTAAAAAAGTCTCCATAAAATGTTGTAACAGTTATCTTTACACCAGTGGTTTAACACCGATTATTTGTAACTTATTTATCCGATAGATATAGATCTCAATACCCCTTATGGGTAAATTGATGTGAATTGTGAAAGATTTTCGAAATTTTCATCTTTGTTTGAATAATTCAAGAGATAAATGAATTTGAGAAAATAATGATCAATTTTGAATGAAAGATAATATTATTTTACATTTTCTGAAGAAGGTTTCTCTGATTATTATGATTGATGAAGCTGTGGAAATCTACCTGAGAATGTTAGATCTTAACTTTGATCGAATAATAAGTAGACTAGACACATTCTTTTTGCCATTTCTGAAAAAGGATCAAGTTTTAGCTGTTTGCAACGAAGCTCGTAGTCTTATAGGTAATGACCCTGTTTTAATGCATATTAATTCTCCATGCTATATCGTTGGGGATATTCATGGTAATTTAATAGATCTCATTAGAATTCTAAAGAAAATTAAGTACAATGGTTCAACCAACATTCTCTTTTTAGGCGATTATATTGACAGAGGGGAGTTTTCATTCGAAACAATGATGCTTTTGTTTGTTTTGAAGATCAAATATCCTCAGAAAGTATTTTTTTTACGTGGTAACCATGAGTTTTCTTCTGAAATCACTATTTCTTCGAAGCTTCCAGATGAAATATCCAAGCAATATGATGAAAAAGATTTAATTTATCAACAAATCCTAGAAAATTTCGCAGTTCTTCCATTGGCAGCTATTATAGACTCAAAAGTTTTTTGTGTACATGGGGGAATTGGTCCACAAGTAATGGATATACAAGTGATTAATAACATTCAACGCCCAGTATATAATTGCGATAGCTACATACTCAAATCTCTTCTCTGGTCAGATCCAGGTGAAAATGTCGGGTATTTCAAGGATTCTCCTCGAAATATTGGATATACTTTCGGAAAACACTCTTGTAAAGAATTCTTAAGAAACAATAATCTTGAAAGAATTGTTCGGGCTCACGAATTCAAAATTGAGGGTTTTAGTTCATGTTTCGATGGGTTAGTCACAACAGTATTCAGCAGTTCAAATTACGATGATTCTAAAAACAAAGCCTCAGCTGCCTTCTATTCGAATGACAAACTAGATATCATTGAGCTTGAATCAGTGGCAACTATAAAAAGAGCATTCACAGAACAAAAAGAGAAGCTCATCAAGACAACAAGATCAAACTCTTTCATAGAGGAGAGGGATTCCAAACCGCCTCGAAATCCATCACTTTCACCAAGCAATTCTTCAAAAACCATTTCTAGAATTAAACAAACAAGTGCACCTGTGTCGTCACCAAGGTTGGTTTTATGCGGAAATAAGAACTTTCCCAAACACTAACAATTGTTAATAAATAACTATATAGGTTCCCAATGGGATTGCTGATTGTTTCCTGTTTCAATATGTTCATAATTATAACCATTCTCGTTATTTTTAAAGTACGAGAGAACTTTCTCTAAATATGCCTCGGCGTACTTAAGGTGTTGGGGTGATTGTGAAGATGATTGAAGAACAGCATTAGCTAAAGACTCGAGGTCAGTAGATCGAAAGCTCATATTTATTTAATCGTTGGATAACAGTTTGTCACCTGGATTCGACATCCAGCTTATTATCTGTGAGTTTTTGTACTTATAAATTATTAGGTATATGCTGCCCAGTAGAAATATTAGAGAGAGGAATATATATATAATAGTGTTAAGCATCTCGGATTTAATGCTTTCCTTTATGGGAAGTTCGGAAAAACAATATTGATATTCATGAATCAATTCAATTGGAAATGGTATAGTAGATTTTTTTTGCAATATTGAATCATTTAAATTTATCAAATCATTAATATCATCTTCCATATAGCATGATTCTAACACCATTAAATATTGTTTGTTTTTCGTTTTTGTGAATTTGGATGTGCTTGTGTTATTTTGAAATGTACACCCAGAAAAAATAAGTATGGTTGATTCATAAAACCTTGTATTAAGAAAGAGGATGAATTCTATTTTGTTAGAACGAAATATTGCATTTTTATATAATAGGGAACAATGATATGAATTGATCATTCCAAAAGATCCATTATTCTTCTCAAAAGAACAAAACTGAATCAAAGATTTGCCATTATTAACACTTCTATAAAGAACCGAACCATATTTGCAGTAATTATGTGTATGATTATCCGAATCACATGTGGATTCATTTGCATGTATGATAAGAATATTTCCAATTCTTTCGACATTTTTCCCACATCCAAAAATAATTGTATTATTCATGACACATTCTGAGTTAGAATTCAAATCAGAAGAATAAATAAAAGAAGGGAACAAATAAGAACAAGATGTTCTATCAATACAGCATTGATTTGCAATTAATATACTTGATTCAACAGAAAAAGCTCCGGCTTTAAAAGCATAACAATCCACAAATGAAGCTTTCGTGAATGTTACATCAATATCAGTGTTTTCAATTAGTATAGCTCCTCCTTTTCCTATAGAAAAGCATCGGACAAATGAGCAAAGAGTGATTTTAATATAAATGTTCTTGACCAGAATCCTTTTTTGTTCAACATAGACCCCATTTGCCAGATGAATTCCTGAAACAATAACAGGAGTAGATAGAAATTCCGAAAAACTCGATCGATGAACCTCAAGACCAGTATTTCTCTTGTTTGCCCAAAAAAAGGAACCATAGAATTTCTTTAATGAGCACATCAATATATTCACACTGCTTGTCTGTGAATATGTTAAATATGGGCTTCTACACCCAGTAATTTGCCTCAGAAACAGATGTTTCACACTTAAATTCATATTAATTTCAGACATTTAAATAATTTCAAAGAATTCTTCTCAAAATGTTTATCGAAGCAACCCGATTTACTGTGAATCAGGTACAGTTTGTTTGGGTGATTCAATTATTTCCTCATTAATATTTTCTTCTCGATTTACCTCTTCATTTAATAGTTGCGTATTTTGCTCCCCGTTGTTTTCGATCTCTTTAGTGACATTTTCTTCCTTGGGTGGTTCAATAGTAAGTGTCTGAAGTAACTCTGGTTGGGTTTCATTTTCTTCTCGATTTTCCTCTTCATTTACCAGTTGCACATTATTCTCCCCGTTGTTTTCGATCTCTTTAGTAACATTTTCGTCCTGAGGAGGTTCAATAATAAGTGTCTGAAGTAACTCTGGTTGGGTTTCATTTGCAAGTAGTGCCTCCAGTTTTTTGATTTCAATGGCTAGCTCATGATCATATCCAGTTTCCTCTGTTTTTATTGGGATCGATTCAGCAATTTTCTGAATATCTAAGCCAATTGCAGCCATGTTCACTGAATTTTTTGCTCTAGCAGTGCAAATTTCACAATATGTTGCCGCGAGAGTAGAAACAAATCTTTCTTGATAAGCTTTAAACTGTTCTGAAAACTCACATTCATTTTTTTCCACCACAAACCTGGTGGATCTTTCGAAAGTGGTAGCGGCTTGGTATGCAGCCTCTGCTTTTGCAATGTCAGCTTGAGGTGCACCCTTTTTTCGAAGCTCAATCATAGATTTTTCTGCTTTGGATACTTGAGATGCAGAATCAGCGATTTGCTTCTTTAAATCCTGGTTATTTGCTCTAGAAGATGAGAATTCAGAATGAATACTGACTAATTCTTTAAGATTTCCATAAAAGACATCAGATCCCTTGGAATTTTCATTGAGAGAAGCACACAAACCTTGTGAACATTTATAAATCTCGGCCATTTTAGGTAAAAGGTTTGGATCTAATGTTTGAGACATCCGCTCAAGTGGATGGGAAAAAGCATAATTTATTGCTTTTGCATATGTTGCATCAGCCTCTTGCAACCTTTTATTCGCTTGATCTAACTCAGTCCATTCTGGAAAAGGGCGAAACCTCTTAAAAAAATTCATTAAAATTTATGCTTTAAAGTGTTTAAACCAGGTTCTTCCTAATCCTTTATTAAGAATAATGGAACTGAGTTTTGATAATCTTCAGTACTCACTTTTAGATCTTAATAATGCGAACAAGGATATTTTTTACGATTCAATATCCAGTAATAAAGAGCTAAATGATCCACAATCTATTGATATTTTTGTAATTGAGTATTTGACGGCACAATATAAAAGACCTAAGAATTTAGCATTATATTCGGAGCTTTTTATGCGCCTTTCCGAAAAATGTCCCTTGATTTGTCAACAATTATTCGAATTTTTAGCAAGACCAATAAATCATAATAATCTTGAGTGGAAACAATCTTGTTTCTGTTTCGCAAAACATTGTTATCATAATATTGATAAGGATAATGCGTTATTAAGTGGATATGTTGGTTTATTTTCTCCAAAATCATTGAGTTTTCGATTCTTCTCTCTATATTTTGGTTCAAAGTTCACCTTTTTAGGCATAAGTGTGCTGTATAATATGTTAAAATCTATTAAAGAAATCGAAGATGAAAATATTGCCTTAGAGAATATGTTTATTGGTTCTGGAAATGATATGGGGGCTATTGATGAAGTTTTGCTATATGGACATCCAACAAATTCTATTGGATACTGTTTGAAATATGATATGTGTGATGCTCTCATGGATTATAAAGATATTCTCGAGTTACCTGTGGTTTGGAGTTTTGGAGAGTATTACAGACAATTAAAGGATTCAACACCTATTGAGTATGCTGCATTTTTTGGCTCAGTTCGTTGTTTTGAGGCTATAATCAAAAACAATATTAGTATCTCTCCAAGAATAGCATTATTTCAGTGTGCTAGCGGGGCATTTAACATCCCAGAGTATAATAAGGATTGTTTCGCAATAGCTGTTAAATATGGACAAAAGAATATTATAATGGCTCTCGAGCAAAACTGCACTGACTTTGAGAAAATATCTATATATGTGAGATTCAACCATGTGTTTGGTATTACAGAACATCATATAAAATTAATATCTCAGTCATCAAAAGACTTTGGTTATCTTCCAATTGTCCAAAAAGAGTATCTATTATTATTTGAAAAGCTCAAACCAAAAATTGTATCAACATGGAATAGTAATATTATTAAACTTGAGTCTAAAAACCCAAGGATTTTGTTAAATACAAAGAGCAAAAAATGAGAAACCCTGAATATGATCTTCTTATTCCTTTGCTTCCAAAGCGCGAAAACCATTTAATGCCAATGAATAAAATAATTAAATATGATAATACGCTTGTTTGTGGTTGCAGAGATGGTTCTTTATATATAAAGGCAGCTGATTCCTTTGAAAATGTTAAAAAATATGACATTCATCATTCATGGATTACTTCAATAGATTTAAATAATATTGGAATGGTTTCAGGATCCTATGATATGACTATTAAGTTCTGTTCGTCAGATTCTTTTTTTAATCTTGATAAAGACCCAATTTTTTTAACTCAAAATGCACATAAAGACTACATTTTCTCGGTTAGCTTGAATGAAAACCGAGTTCTCAGCTCCTCTTCAGATCAATCGATTATTATTTCTGAGATATGCTCCACAAGTATTCGCTCTTTAAGAACAATTTCAACGAATAATTCGATTTATTGTTCAAAATTAATCGGAGACGAAGGATTTCTTGGTTCTGCAAATGGTAATTTGTCACATATAGACTTCAAAGATCCTCAACCATCTCTCAGGACTGTTCATGAAAGCGGATCATCAATTAAGTCTTTAGCTACCAACAAAGAGAAATGTGCCATAGGATGCTTGAATGGAGTTGTTAATGTTTATGACATCCGAACATGGAGAATCATTTCTTCAGTTCTGATAAATGATCCAGTTGTATCAATTGAACCATATTCTGACGGATTCATGTATTATAGTAAGAGGGGGATAGTTAATAGTATCGACACTGAATCTGAGATATCATTTCTAGCACCAAAGAAAGTATCATGTGGGATTCAAGTGTATACAAGTGATGGAGATGACAATTTCATTTTATCCCATGATGATGGCGAAATTTGCAAATATAAACCAAACGGCGAGATTATTCAATCAGTCAAGCCAGATGATCGGTATGTTTTCGCCGAAAGGGAAAGTGATTCAACTAAAGTTCAATTGAAAACATTGAATGGACACTCATATCTCTATGACCTCGAATCAATGTCCATCATCGAAGAGGATTATGTTCATATCGAAAAATCCGTGCCATCACCAGCTTTTTACTTTCCAATAAGTTTCGAAGTTTCTACCGGCATCCCCAGAATGAGGATACCCCCAATTCTTCCCAAAATTATTGATAAAAAATTCGAACCTCAAAGAAATGCACTCAAAAATATCATCAAATCAATAATCAGATCAAATGTAATTGTGTCATCTGTTGATTCAAATAATAAGATCGTCTCATGTGATCCATCTTCCTTAGGACTACCTTACTGGTTCCGATATATAATGTAATCAAACCAATTTTTTGATTAGTTTATATACCAGCTCTGAAACGATGAAAAATGATTGAATAACATTTCACTTTTAATGCTGGCAAAAACATATGCTGAGCGCTTGAATCTTGCTGCCCAAACTGTTAGATCAAAGATTACCACAAGACCCGATATTGGTGTTGTTCTTGGTTCCGGTCTTGGTAGTTATGGGGAAGATATTGGTTCTCCAATTGTTATTCCTTACAATGAGATTCCTGGAATGTTTCTTCCTTCTGTTCAAGGACATAATGGATGTTTAATCTTTGGAGAGGTTGGTGATAGACATGTTTTGTGTTTATCAGGTCGTTCCCATCAATATGAGGGACTTCATCCTCATGAAATTCAGTTTGCTATACGCCTTCTCATCCGTTGTGGCTGTTCAATGGTTGTTTTAACAAATGCTGCAGGAACTCGTGATCCGGAGCTTAACGTGGGTGATTTATCTCCAATGTTGGACCACCTCAACTTCACACATCGTGGTTATACCGAAGAACCCCTTGTTCTTAAGCCATTTGATCACCTTATACAAACCGAGATGTACGATCAAGGATTTCTTCAATGTGTTAATAATGTTATGAATGAATTCGGGATTCATACAAAGGGCTGTGCCTATACATACAATATGGGTCCAACATATGAGACCCCTTCAGAAGTTGAAGGCCAATTTACACTCGGATGCACAAACTTTGGTATGTCTACTGTTTCTGAAGTTATCGCCGCTAAAAATTTAGGAATTCCTGTTCTTGCTATGTCATTCGTTACAAACAAAGCAGCTGGTGTTTGCGATACTCCCCTAACCCATGCTGAGGTTGCCAAAATCGCAAAAGAGGGAGAACCTAGAATGAAGGCAATTATCTCAACTTTCATCAAGAGAGTCCAGTTCAAACAAATCGATATTCCTGAGTATGTTGGTGACGAAAGACCAATTGCTCGTCCACGTCCATCATCATTCATTACTGAGCAAGAAATTGAAGAAGTTGCGAAAATGTTCGGAACAACAAAGATTGATGCTGGTATTTTACTTGCAGGAACACATCATTTCAACTTTGAAAGCGTTACATCATTCTCCCTTAAGGATCTTCCCAACTTTCCACTATTTCAATATGAGCAAGCAACCATGAAAATCGGAAAGCTTGCTGGAAAACAAATCGCTGTTGTTGATGGTATCACTGATCTTTGCGGATTTGAACATCATGCTCAATGGTATCTTGTTAATCTATTCAATTCTCTTGGTGCTAAGGTTTATATTCAAACTTATGCATCTGGTACTTTTGGTGAGAAAGGTCCTCAACTTGTTAAGGATGTGATCCCATTATTTGAAAGACCAGTCAAGGTACCTTGTGCCTGCAGAATTTTAGAAACATCAGGGCTTTCTGTCTCCCCAAGTGCAATATTGGCCACATACCACGGACCTGAGTTCTGGAGCCAAAAAGAAGCCGGATCAATGCAAATTATGAAGGCAACACACTGTTCTCTTGGTTCCACAATTGGCCTCAATATTGCTAGATCATTAGGAATGAAATCTTGCGGAATTGTTGATGGTTCATTTGAATCCATCATAAAGAGTGGTACCACTACTGAACAAATTCTTGAACAATCTAGATCTGCTTCACCTCAAGTTCAATCCCTTGTCGAAACAGTTCTCTCATCTATTCAAAGCACCCCATCCACCATTTCCAACTTTACACCAAACGAAACCAAAGCACTTCTCTGGGCAAATATCCCAACCGTTGTTCTAAACAAACAAGAAGATCCCAAAGAAGTTGATCTTCTTTCTGCTGAGCTTCCAATGGTAGATGCTGCAATCGTTTTTGAGGAGGCCAACCCAGCATACAACCAAACAGTTGCAATGATGCAAAATCAAGTTGTCGCTCATGGTCATACTCTTCATGTTGGTGTTCTAAAGGGAAAGAGTGTTTTCGTAGCAGTTTCAACACGCCTTCTCATTCGAGCATGTGCTCATAAGAAGATTCATATTATTGGTGTTAGTAATGGCTTACCAACAACAGATTCCATTCGCCAACACAAGGCTGTGTGTTTTGTTGATCATATGAATGTCATTGGAATATCACCACTTCTTGGCCACGATCAATTTAAGCTCAGATTCCCTGATATGTCACACATCTATACCGAAGTTAAAGGACTCCCATCAATCAAAGTCTTTAACCTCCATCAACTTGGTATAGCCACCCCATCATATGAGGCAGCTATTCTCAATATGGGATGCCAAGCAGTATCTCAATTTGGTTCAATTGAGGCAACACTTGCTCGCCACTCACTTGGTACTTATTCTCATATTGCCTTTTTAACCGAGAAACCATGTATGCCATGGGCATTTGATCCGTCAGTTCTTGAGTTAGCACTCTAAAATAGTCATTCAATTTCTCGATTATTTATTTTCGTAACCAAAGTTAAACGAATAGCGTTCACAAATCTATAAATATTTGAGGACTTTGGTCATGGTAAATTACTCTCAATAATTCAATAATGATTTCTCACATTTATTCAATAATTGACTATGGTCTCATTTGTAATCAAAGAATAAGTCAAATGATTGTATTTGTTCTCAATATTTTTCTGTAACATTTCGATAAACTTTCTGAAATATTTTTTCATTGTTCATTTGGCGAAGATGTGGATTCAACTAATTATTAACGAAACCGAGACCTATAATGTGTTTGCTTCCCCAACTGATACAATTGATGAAATGCTTAGGCATAATGGCCTTTGCTGCGGAAAAGAAGATAAATTTGACGTTACAATGAACGGGGAGGAGATTAAGTATTTCCTTAGCTTAGGATATCAAGGTGTTGTGGAAGGGAGCCAAATTCATTTAATTGCAAAAAGAGAACCTAATTGGTATCGCAGAATCCATTTGAGCCAGCAAAATCTCTTGATTTGTGATGACGAGATCAGGAATGACTATTATCTTGAAGCTGCAAGAATCGCCGACCTTGGATTTGCCCAATGGGAACCAACTACCAAATTTACTTCTGTTTTGGAAGAAATGTTGAAAGAATCTAATCAAATGCAAGAAGAAGATGAATATATTTCATTTACAAGTGCGACAAACACTTGCTACACCCATACAATCTCAGAACAGCCTCTTCCATTCTGTTTCATATATGATGATTAAGCAATAGCCAAAAAAACATGTTTTAAGCAGTGTTCCTTTATTAAATAGATCAAATTCTTGTTTCTAATTGGGAAATAAAATATTTCGGAAAATTCTGAGTATTTATTTCAAATACCATTATGACGTTGAATAGGCAAATAAAAAGATATTCTCAAAATTGTGAGCAACTATCAACGACGATTATGTAATTTACATAAGATGTCAAGGGAATTTATTCCACCCATTAGGTTTTCTATTGTTGATAGGTATTGTGAATGGAAACATATTCGTGTGATTGAGCCTTTTGCTGTGCCTAGTGGATTTCAAAGTCTTTTTTTGTATTTTTATGCTCAAGAATTGTCTGTACTTGAGTCTGAATCAAGAATGAGTGAAATTGATGGAGAAATGTATAAAAAGATGCTTTATTGTATTGAAAAGTATTCCAATAAGGGAAAATCTTTGAATTTAGCGGATTTTCTTGACAATTCTGTCAATTTGATTGCAAATATTCAAAAATTATGTCCAATTTATGATACAAATATGTCTTTTATTAATATTAGTACCAATGTGGAAGAATCAATTACCAAATATTTGACCCATGTCGATTTTTTTGATAATCCAATTGTTTTTTATATAATTCCTAACTTTTTAAGTGACACCAAGTCAATTTGCACAACAACAGGCCAGCCATATGTATTAAATACTATAATAAGGCAAGATCTCTCAACTAAAGTTGCATTTGATGTGAGATCTGAGTTTTTTGCCCAGATTATTTCTCAGCTGACTTCAGGATTTTTCTATATAGATTGGGTTATGTTTTCAAACCAAAATGGAAAGCACTTGGCTCTGTTTCGTCACCCAACTATTTATGTTATTGGGTCTAATTCAATTAATCAGTATAATGCATTTGATGATGCAATAAAAGGATCAATTTATTTGATTTGCTATCGCCATAGTGAGTTTTGTTCAAATGTATCCTTTGATATTTCCAACAATCAATCTATGGATTTGATTTGTGATTCATTACTTATCTCTGAGCTTAAAAAAGAATTTAATCTTTCATATCCAAGTGATTTCATTGGCTTATTGCAAAAATGCATTAGTAGTCCTGTTTCTTATTTTCGAGCATCAGGAATATCTGAATTTCAAGCACTTTCATCTTGTTTATTATTGGAAAATGTTTCATTTAATGAAGCTTATTATTGTAATTTGATTGGTAAGGCTCCAGATTTTATCATATCAAATGGATATGCTAATGACTATTTAAGGTATAAAATATGGGTTAGATCCTTAAATAGTACTTTGAAATCATTTATAAATGAAGATTACTCAAAACTCTCTTCTTGCATATTCAGTTTAATATATTCCATTCCTCTTAGAATAACTATGTTTCGGGCTTATACACTCTCATTGATATGTTCATTGATAAATTTCTTTAAAACCAAAAAAATGAAGACCAGCCAAATCTATTTGGATCTGTTTCTTTGTTTGAGATTAGCAATTGGAGATTCATTTTACAATTTAATCAAATTGCCATCAATTGATATTCCAAAACAATCGAAAGCCGAAGTCGTCACTGTGAATAAATGTATGGAAGTGTTTTCTCCCAGAAAATTCAAGAATTCAATTGTGAAACCTGATAAAATTAGCAAAGATATTCAGATCAGTTTAGATAATATTGCTACCAAGCTTGATCTTCAGATTAATTCATCAGTAACTAGTATTCAATTCCATAGCGAGTTTCTGCTGTTTTTGAAGTCACAAACACCAGAAAACACTATTAGTCTCTAGGACTAAATGGCGATGCATATGATGCAAGAATAGGTGAAACAAAAGCAGGATAACCAAGGGGATAATCACAACTCTGATTAATAATGTTTCGGAGCATTGTAACACTTCTTTGAATGCTCTGTCTTTCAGGAATCTGATGTAATAAAAACAACTGTGTATAAGCTTCATTGGCCCAAAGCCCTCTTATCAATTCTGTGTGAAGTTTCAAAACAGACCAGTTCATTTTGGTCCTCTGGAATCTTACTATTTGAGGCGTATCATCATGTAAGCATAAAGATATAACGCAATTCTCAGTATTTTCAAAAAGCTCCATTGATTTCTGATTGATGATTGTTGTATTAATTGTATTCTCCACTTCACACAAGAAATTAAACATTTCTTCTAAATTATTATTATCAGGTCCAATGCCAGCTGAAACCATAAAAAGAGTGGCTACAGAAAGGTGGATTGATTTTGTTATTAATCCCTTGATATTTTCATCAATATTACTGAGGATTGTTCCACTATATGACATTTTTTGGTGAAACAGTGAATATAAATTCAATGGAGAAATTAACCTACCTTCGAAAATTACCCGAAAAAGCACAGACCATATCAATTGTATAGATATTGCTTCATCTGGCAAAATACCGAGTATCCCATGTATAGCCTGTTCCATTTGACTAGCTTTGGGGCTAAAATCTGTGGGAATTTGTATAATGCAACCTTTTAATATTTTACACAGAGACATATATATGTAATATGTGGATTTATCATAGTCAATCCCAAGAAAAGCGCTTGATATTTCTGTTTTGGACATATCTAATACAGACATTGAAATATCTGTTGCACGTAGTTCAAAATATGATCGATAAAACTTAAGAGCTGCTTGCATACCAAAAGAATCATGACAATCTTGGACAATATTACTGATCGCAGCTAGTTCTGTTTCATGACAACTCATCTGGCCAAAATATTCAAGTCCTCTAATTTGAAAACGAACACCGGAAGGAGTTATTGAGATAATTTGCACCATTGCATTGATTTGTCCACTTACAAAGAGGAAAAAATCTCCTGTATTAACGTTTCCCAGAGCTCCATTTGAGATATATCTGAGTAATTGTTTTTCAAGTTCCTTGGTAAAAGAAGCATATACTGGTGTTTCAATTGGGTTCTGATTAATTCGAGTAGAAAAGACCTCAGGAATATCTTGCTCAAAAATGATTTCGGAACAATCAAATATATCAACAGGTTTAGGGAATGATGTCATCATATAGTCAGGTGTTCCTGAAATTAGAAGAACTGGAGCTGATGTTATTGTAGAATAGAAAGCAGCAGGAAGCTTCAAAAATGATTTATAAAAATATAGAAGCCGATCTAAACACAAATTCGTAAAATGGGCAATAATAGGATGCTCAGTCAAAAACTGACTCTTAATTTCAACCCTCCACCTCATCACTAAATCGTAAAGATTGGATAACCGATATAATTCTGTTGTGATAATCATTGATAAGAAAATATTTAGAGGAATATAATCCAGACAAAACTCTAATGGAAGTGTATAAACAGATAATACTAAAGAAATTGAGAATATATGTGGTTCAGAATAGGCTTTTTGGATGGTATATATTATTATGACTGCAGTTAACCAATTTGGAAGTACTCCTTGTTCAATAATTGCATGCAAGAAAAATGGGATACACATTGATCTAGAAAAATACCTTAACCATTTGATTATCGAAAAAGGTGGCATCAATCGAAAATGAAGAAATATATACATCTGATTTGACGAAATATAAGGAATTATCAGGTCAAAAAACAGAGAGCAAACCATCACAATACTAATGACAGTGTTTTTAGATTTTATTTTAATGTACTGTGGGATTAGAGCTAAAATAGATGAACTGAATATTGAAAAAAGTTTCAGAATAAAAAATCTGATATTGGTACTCTTCACATACCTAATATGCAATGGAAAAGACACACAGAAAACTACAAAAGCAACCATATATTTGCCATATTCCCCTCCTATATTTTTTGTGTAAATAATAATCAAACAAAAACATCTAGTTAATTCAACACAAGCAGATAGAAGTCCACTTGATCCATTTATACCAAAAATAAACTTTAAATTTAATTCAAGAACCCAATGAATAAATGATATCGGGTGACCTATCATACTAGATAAAATCAACAATGGAAAAACCAAAATAGCTATATGGGTCAATGTAGATAACAAGTTCAAGATTGGATCAAAGTCGATCTTAATGTTATAAATTGGTACAAGAAAACATCCAAAAGAATAGGATCTGTTAATATATATTAAAAAAATAAATAATGATAAATAGAATATTCTAAAAAATGAAATACTCATATCATTCAATGTGGATGAATATGGATCAATAAATGGGGGTCTAAACATTGAAAAAACAGCTAAACTCATGTACAAAGCCACAATGATCTTGGAAAACCCTTGAAACTCATTAGGAATCATCATCAAAAAATATGAACTAAAAAATGAAAATGCACACAACAAGAAAATGTGAGAAATGGGAAATTGGGTAAAGAAAACATTTTCTATCATAACCCGAGAAAAAGGCAGATCGTATTCAGTATCAAAAACTTTCACTTTAACATACCTGGGTATCAAATCTTCATCGGCATCTTCTTCAGTATTGACAGTCCTATTCTCGATCATTCTTGCAAGAGCAAATACTTCGTCTGAATTAAACCCAAGGTGTATCATAACCATAACCCTGTCTTCAAGAGGCCCATGGCGCGCCCCCATCAAATGCCTTTTTCGATACAATAAAGGAGAAATACCATTTGGAATATTGTTTCTCCGAGGAGCCTGGGGTTGGTTCGGTTCATCGAGTTTCTGCTGTAAGACCCAGTCAATAATTTTCAAACCAATCTTCATCAACCCACATACAGAGCAGAATACGATTGATATTGAAAAAGAATCACTTTTTGGAAAGGTTATGCTCAATATGATCAAAAAATAAACAAATAGTACTAAAATTATGGAAATTTTCGTAATTTCGGATTTTGTAGATGGAACTATCGAAATAGGGAACAAAAGACTCCCAAAAACTTGCTTGAGAACTGGAAAAACATCCATGTTACTTTTTAACACGATAATATAAACCAAAATGGAAAGTTTTGGATTTGATATTGTTTTAACATATATTGGATGTCCTAGAGTCGAGCAAAGGAAGATTGGGCTTCAACTTTTAAAGGAGTACACTTCTTCTAGACAGGGGGAAATGGAAGGTGTCTTTCCACGTCCATATGCTGAAGTATTGTTCCCCATGTTATTCTCATTTTTGAAGCCAACAGAACCAATTTCTATATTTTCCGGTTCAATGATTAATTTAAAGCGAATTTTGGAGAAGTTTGCGGTTTCATCTGCATATTTTGTGAAGAATAATGCCATGAAAAAATTTTTTGAAGTTATAGAAATCATATCTAAGTTATTCTATGATGAATTTAGAGATATTATTATTGCTTTATGTTTTTTGGAACCAATATATATCAGCAATTGTCAAAATGCGTTTGATATTATGTTTAAGATGCTTAATGATAGTAAAGGCGATTTAGATTATAAATATAGGATACTAAGAGCATTAAAAAATGTGGTCAAGGTTTCAAAAAATATTATCCCTTTAGTTACCAATAGCAATGGAATTGACAGAATACTTCATGAAAAAGACCCTGAAATTGTTAAGCTAGGAATGTATTTTCTTAAGAAAATTCTTATTAATTGCAATCCAAATGTTGTTGGCGAAGATGGCCTTTTTGAAGTAATTGATTTGTTTCAAAAACCAGAAATTTTAAATGACATGAAGTGTGTTCGATACTTATATTCATGTTTATATAATTTATCAAATAATGATGATCATGGAAAGTATATATCCAAACGCGTGATCAATTATTCAAGCGCTTTACTTGATGAAAAAGCACTCCAACATTTTTTGTCCACAGGACAAGTTTTGATGCCATCTTTTATATATGACAAACAGTGGAATAAATGTGAGTCAATAGGGAAACACCAAGTTTTATTTGCTGGGAACATTGAAAAAGTGTTGATTAAAGCTTTTACCAAGAGTATTAGATTTGAAGAATCATTTTTTCCATTATTGGCAAAATGTTTTTCGCTAACACAAACTACTCCTCCTCTTTCTTTTTTCATCACTCTATATTATTCAACAATTTCTTACGACAAAGTTGAGGATGTAATTACACTGGCATTCTCACTGATTAATTCTAGCGGGGTTTATTCTTATCCAATTATCCCAAATCTATTGAAGAAAAAATTAATGAAAAGCGATTTTAAGATGCATACAATGCTTCTTAATCATCTTGTGCAAAGATATAGGTTCTTTTTAGATAGAAAGCCTCTCATTAAATTGGATGATCTCAATTCAACTGATTCATTAATAGATTTTATCAAAACAAATTTTTCTTATCATTATTATTTTGCTGATATCTCATTTTTAGAACATTCGTATAATATTCTTAAAGAAGAGAAAGTTGTTAATCGTTCAATTTTTCATATTCAAAATATGGCTTTATTGGTTTTATTAACATGCATCAGGGAAGAAACTCGAAATACAAAGAATGATGATTTTCTGACTTCATCTTATATTCAAAAGGAATCAAAAGTTGATTTTATTGTTGATGGAGAGCGAACAAGCCACTATATTTGTGTTGCCGCTCCATCAATATATTCTGAATGGAAATTGAATGAGTCTAAAATTGAAATCGATGAAATCAGAAACGTAATGAAAAATCATGGAAGGCTTGGTGAAATTGTAAAGCCTTGCTATTTAGATGCAGATTTTATTTTAGGGTTATCATATATTTGCAGATATTTCCATGTTCCAAAATATAAGTATTTCCAGTTTTCCAAAAATGGGAATATTTTTCCAAATGAATCCCTCCTCTTTAATAACTCAAATCCCACATGTTTTGTTGCAAAATCAATATCAATTGAGTCAACTATTCAACAAAGTGCTTCTGAAATTTCTTATGAATTCCCAGAAAAAGCAAATTGTTGCATGAATATTCTATCATTATGCCATAGTTTATCCCCTCGTAGTTTGATAGATATCGACAGCTATCTAAATGAATCATACCATGATTCAATTAAAAACATTGTTTCCGGCCAGTCTTTACATGTTAATTGTATATGTAAATACCCCGAACTATTCTCTTTCGAAAGCCGAAAATTTGCCTTTTATTCTAAATCTTTATATAGCATACCTTTGCTACTCTATTTAAGGAAGGTACGCGATGAGAAGAATCCACCATGGTGGAAAAAGTGCAACATTCCAATGAAGTGTTGGATAAGGCGTAACAGTATATGGGAAGATGGTGTTCTATTGCTGAATTCATTTGCTAAGTCAGTTTTATACCTTGAAATTAATTTTGAAGATGAAGTTGGATTCGGAGACGGCCCAACACAGGAATTCTTTTCTCTTTTAGCTTTAGAATTCACAAAAACATGTCATAAGATGTGGCAAAATGAAAACCAACAAAATGAATATTGCCAAAGTTCAAATGGGATTTTCCCAAATCCAGAAGCAGATGCTTCATTATTCTATTTGTTTGGTGTACTTTGTGCAAAAGCAATTTCTATGAATCTCATAATACCAATTGATTTTAATCCCGAATTTTTTAATTTATTGATTAAGAATTCATCCAACCCAGAGAATGTTGATCCAGCCGTGTATAGGAATATTCAGTGTTATGAAAATTGCCAAGACTTGGCATTTTTATTCCCAGGGACTCAGATAGAGTTGAAGATGGGAGGTGCAAATATTTTTGTTGATGAATCGAATTACGAAGAGTACAAGCAATTGGTTATCAAATTTTTAGGAGGACAAGTATATGTAAATCAGATAAATGCTTTTCATGATGGCTTAAAAACGAATCTGAAAACTGGAAATTGGAATGTTTTATCACCAGAAGAGTTTCAGAAGATATTATGCGGAGAACCAAATGGGATCACCAAGGAAGATCTTAAGGAAGGAATCCAGCTTGAAGGAGGCTATAATGCTTCATCAAGAGTAATTTTATGGATGTTCGATTATATTGAAAAACTTAAAGGGGATAATCAGCAGAGTTTCCTTGAGTTTGTGACTGGCTGTAAAAGATTACCACCAGGAGGCATTAAAAACTTAACCCCAAAGCTTTCAATCACGAAGAGAATTCAAGAAAATCCTGATTCATCACTGCCATCAGTCTCAACATGCTTCCATAATATTAAACTTCCCGAATATTCTTCTCAACAAATACTCGAGAAAAAGTTTAACATGGCAATTACAGAGGGTAGAGACTCATTCCAGCTATCATGAGCTTTTATCCCAGGTATTTTTCCCTTTTATGTATTTTATATGAGTGATTTTAATAGTAAATGGTCCTTTAATGGAGTTTTCAGCGTGATTTTTTTCTTTTTATCAATACTAGGTTTAATCTCCTCGTGGTATTTTTCTTATTATACCGATCGGAATGAAAAGCTGATTTGGACAATTGTATCTCCAGAAATTAATTTTTCCACTGATTCATCAACCAATATCAATGCATTTATTGATCTTTTAAGCAATGTTAATACAAGCGCCAACATTATATTTTCCACATCTCCAATATCAAATGTTGTTGACCCAAGGTTCTCCAAAGCTCTTGAAGATGCGGCCAAAAGGGGTGTTAATGTTCAAATTTATACATCAGATCACTCTTTTCAGGCTCCTTCAGGAACAGTTGTTCGCTATTATCCAAAAAACCAGTTTTCTTTCCGGGTTAATCTTGCATTATTAGATGGAAATCGTGTTTTTTACCCTTCATCATTCTTTTATAGTGTTAATTCAACAATATTATCTTATTATGTTTACTATTCTAATGCAATTGCTGTTAATTCGTTCCTCTCTAATTTTTTTGAATTCTTCTGGACCCTACCTAGTTCTGGAAAGCACAATGTCAATAAGTACAAATGGATAATATATCAACAATACTCCAAGAACGTCAATTTTACATGGGATCCAAACACATATTATACCCTTGATCATCCCAATCTTTCCCAAGCGATTTCTCTTGCGCTTGATGATTCCAGTGATTTCAAAATTGTACTTTCTTCATCCTTCTTTCCAGATAGTTTTGTTGATAGGAGCCACTCAGCAACCACAGCATACTATGTTTCTTTATTGGAGAATTCTCCTTTCAATGAAAAACTAATGTCTATTTATGCCAATAAGGATTATATTAACCAGCACAAACCAGGATTTCACCTCTTATCATTTTCAAGAGTAACAGAGTCTGCCTTCTCTCTTAAAGGCTGCCCATTTTTAATTGATGGGACTATCATAGCAGCAACAGATTCAATGGTATTATTCCCTGCTGGGTACAACGAGGTGTTCCATGAAGAGACTATAACAATAGGCTTCAGTATCACAGATCATAGTCCATATGTATTACTCAAATCCTATCTTGAAACAAAGATCAACCCACTATGCGACACTAAAGGGAAAGGAGAGATAAAGTTTATACCCCCCAAATAAATAGTGTAATGTCCATTAAAGATTCGGCATTCTTTCCAATTGTTGAACAATCAATAAACGAATTAATGTCCATTATTCATGGTAGTCCTAAAGGACTGGTCTTTTCTTATCCAGACTTACATCATAATTGGTTTGAGCGATTTTTTGCATTTATCGATTTAAAATCGTTATCTCCCCAGTTTATACCATTTGATAAGCTAAAGGGATCGAGTGAAAATGGAAATATTTTTATTTTTGTTCCCAATGATTCTTTGGAGATTAAAAATGCAATTAAAATCATTAGTTCGATTCCAAACTATACAAAAAAGCTTATTATATATCCAATAATTGGTTTTATGGTGCAGAAATTAATTGATGAATCCAATATTAAAGAATTTTGTGAAATAATTGAATTTCATCTTGATTTACTTGCAATAGAATCATATATGTATATAGTGTCATCTCATAGGTGCTTTAGAAGGGTCTTTATTGAAGGAGATCTTGAGGATCTATCAGCCATTTCCAAAGCTTTGGTAAAGATTGAATCACTGAATGGAGCAATACCAAACATTACCTGTATTGGAGAAAATTCGATACGTGTTCAAAGTTTAATGTCTGAAATGAAATCAAAGATTGGTTTAGGGGCATTTGGAGCAGAACCTGTTTTTGATACATTGATAATCATTGATAGAACAGTTGATCTATTGACTCCTTTACTTACCCAATTCACATACAATGGAATTATTGATGAAACTCTCGAATCTTCATTTGGGATTATTGATTTGCCTGAAGGTTGCTTCTATGATAAGAATCGAATTGTATTATCAGATCAAGACGAAGTTTTTCATGATATTAGAGGGCTCAGTATTGCTGATGCAGGAACAATGGTTCTTCAGAATGTTAAAGAGATTGGAATTGTAGGATCATCACTGAGTGCAGATATGAAAAAAGAATTCTCAAAGAATCAGATCCTAAAAGCTAAGTCTTTGGCAGATAGAAAGCCTTTATTTTCTTTGCATTTAGGTATACTTGAGTTCGTGTCTGCATTGAACATGCAATCAAAATATTTTCAGCCATTAATCAGGTTTGAATTAGAATGCTTACTTGGAGAGAATCCATCTATTAATTTGTTAAATGAATTAATGAAATTTGATATGATGTGGAAAGAACAAATTCGCTATTATTGTATTATGTCGATGGTTAATGATGGAGTGGGATTAACTCAATTGTCATCATTCCGAAAAAGATTAGTAGCAAAGTACGGACAAGAGATAATATTAGAAATAATTAATATGAAGAAAGCCGGCTTTATGTATTCATCAAAACAAAACACCATGTTTGGACAAAAAGAAAACACTTTTCGTGAGATTGTTAATACTTTTACTCTTCTTCCTCAAGACCAGACAGAGCAAACTCGAAAATTGTTTGGGAAGGAAGATGTAGGTTCATTTTATGATGGTTATGTACCTTTAACAACAAGAATCATTCAATCTGTTTTAAATGGAGATATCCAGAAAGGCCCAAAGAATGAATTGTTAAAAAGGTTGAATATTCCTTTGCTATTTCAAAAAACTAATATTCCTGCAAGAGTAAGCCCTATTAAAACCGTAATGGTATTTGTTATTGGTGGAATGACTTCAAGTGAGGCAATATCTATTAGAGAAATGGGAAAAGCTCTATTTCAAGGAAGCATAGAATTCGTGATCGGGACAACTTCTTTAACAAACTCAAAAAAGTTTTTATCTGATGCATTTCCTTTACTAAAATAGTTTTTGAACTAAGAATCCAAGCAATGATGATTTATCTTTCGAATTAGTCTTAATCTTAAACTGGAAAGCATTATTATTTCCATACGAAATTTGTAATTGAGGTATAACTCTCGCATTAATGATGTAGTCGATGTTGCCATCATAAAGAACTTTGCCCCAAATTGGGTATTTATCTTTTGATGAGAAAACAACACTGATTTTCGATTCAATGGATTGGCCATTTAATATATAGTTTCCATTACAATGAATATCAAAGGACTTAAAGACATTCTTGATACTGATGACAGATTTCACAACAATGGATTGATAATCAACAGATAAAAGATCCTTCAATACAATTGAACCAAATTTCATTCTAGAATAGAAAAAGAGCGGGAGCTTAAAGTTATCTGAAAAAGAAACACAAGCGCCAAAATGGAATCTCTTAAACTTGATTTCGGAAAAAGATGTGATTGTGTTGTCATTAAACACAAAAACTCCTCTTCCATTGTCTTGTTTAAAAGTTACAACAGTTCCAAAAGTATCACCCATAAAGAATGATGAATAAAAATCCATTGTCGTATTGTTTGCAGGATGTTTGATAATGTAGTGAGTATTAAACGCAACCTTATTGTTCATTACTAACAAAGAATACTTTTGATTGTCAAATATTGGAATTTGGCATTTAAAATTCATTTTATCATCAAATCTAATTTCCATTTTACCATTTTGATATTTAAAAATCTTGGAATCATTAAAATATCGGATTTTAATGGGTTTATCATTACTTAGATTATAATTTAGCTTTTGTCCCTTTTCGTAACAATAAAGTGTCGCTAAATCACTTTCGAACATAAAAGAGACACCTTTTAATGGTTTAAATGTATTAAACCTTTCCTGGTGCTCAAAAACTAGTTTATTAGTGATCTCCATAAAAAATGATCAACTCTGCGTTTAATCCCACTGATTAGCAATTGGTTCTTCTCTTGGAGAAGAGACAACAATTGGTGCTTGTTGAATCTTTGCCCTAGCTTTTTCAATCTCATCGAAAGGCACATCTTCTGATGTCTCATAAGAGTAGCCCCCATCACTTCTTGATCGGAAGCCTGGTTTCTGGTTTCTTCTATCATCAAATCCGCTTCTCTTGTTATCATAGCCACCTCTTCTGTCATCGTACCCACCTCTTCTGTCTTCATAGCCACCTCTTCTGTCATCGAACCCACCTCTTCTTTCTTCATAACCACCTCTTCTTTCTTCATAACCACCTCTCCTTTCTTCGTATCCACCTCTCCTATCATTGTTTCCCCTGTACTCATTATATACAGGCTTTCTTTCTTCATATGACGTTGTTCTTCCATCATAGCCACCTCTGTTATCCTCAGCTGGTGCTCTTCTGCTATCATCATATGATTGCCTTTCGCCATAACCACCATCATAGTGGGAACTTCTATCGTAGTATGAGTTTCTATAGTCAGGTTGGGGATTTCTATAACCATTATCCTGTGGATACCTATTCCCACCATATTGAGGGGCACCATACTGATTTCCATACTGAGGTTGTGCATAGCCTTGAGGAGCATTTTGATAATTAGAGCGTTCGTAATATCTGTCTTGATTATATTGAGCATATCTATCTTGGTTAGAATAGCCATAATTTCCACTTCCACCATATTGATCACGATAGCGGGGATCGGATCTATTGTCACCTTCTTGATTGTAACCACCTTTTGTTAGAAATTAAAGATACTCATTAGAATTTTTGGTCAACCGCCAACTTTACAAAATTTACAAAACCGGCAATTTACATTTTCAGAATTTAGAGGTTTGGATCATAATTAGCCCAGGGGTAAAAGTTCTTTTTGTAACCAGGTTCTGGGTGTATTTTGGTCCATTATGGTAAAAATCTAAAACATCATTTGTATCTATGAAGAACCCTTTTTGAGGATTGAAAACAGTATTAGTGAATGCAATTCTTTGAGTCATTTGTTTTGGCTCAGATTGGGCATGATCAGATTCAAATCTTTTAACGAACTGTTGTTGTTGCGCGATTATACTACCAGGCCGGCATAAACGGGTCCATGCAATAGCTTCATCTGCTGAGAATCCACAGAAATGGATCAGATAAAGAGCAACAAGTGTACCTGTTCTCCCAAGTCCTGCTTTGCAGTGTACAAGAACTGTGTCATTTGTTTCCATTATTGAAAAGAACCTATCAATGATATCATCTGAGGGAACGCTACCATCAGCGAATTCCAAACAGGTATATTTGAATCCTTCTTTTGTTAGTAATGAGGAATCATAAAATGGGCTATTCAAGCGAACTATATGCTTTATACCGATTTCTTTATATAGTGGAATGGCCTTTTCGGGTGTAAGCACTTCAATATTCCCAGGAAGAGGGCTTTTGCTATAGAGAGTTGAGCTAGCGTATAGTTTGTTTGGTACTATACATGATATATTCCCATTTGCAGTAAGGTATCTCTGATTCCATATATCAACATTAAACGTTGATATATCAAGCCATCCTATTTGTACCGACTTATAAATAGCTTTTAATATCTCTAAAATGTGAAGTTCATATAGAATCGGACCATCTGATGCATCTCTAAAGAATTGAGCATTTCTCATTATTTGGCTGTATGGAGAATATGTTTTCTTAGGTGATATATTCATATGGAACATTTTAAAGCAAAGGATGTATACAAATGATAGTGATTTAGAGGAAATAACATCTGATGAGTAATAATGAATGATTTTTTTGCTATTAATCATTAAATTATTAATATATCTAATAAATTCTACAATTTGAGATATCGAAGGAGGTCCGTATTCATGAATTATTGGATGATATCGAAATTGTTCCAGATTTTCTGTCGAAAAATATTCATAGGTGGGGCTTATTCGGGGTGTTAGTCGAAGAATGGAAAAAACGACTTTTTTATCAACTATTGGAATATCATGTAGAGAACGAGCCCAAGACATTTAATAAACTTTGCTATAGATCAATGATCCTGGGCACCATATATAGTTATTAGATGCATTAAATACACTTTATTTAAGATTCTTAATTTGTTCTAATGGGGTGATTTGACTGAGTTGATCTCTTAATACAATTAAATCTTGTTGTTTCTTTTGAGCTTCTTGTATTGTGTCAAAGAGTTCTTTCTTAGTACTGCATAGATTCATTTTTAAATCATCAAGCTTTTGGTTCGTTGAAATGAATATTTCCTTCTTCTTTGTTTCATAAATGTGATGCCTTGATTTGGCTTGTTGGTATTTGAGAGCAATATTTTGATATTGCTCTGTGAGATTGTTCTCAGTTGTTTCAATTTCTTCTCTTAGCGATATCAGCTCAAAATTCTTCCTAGATTTGTAAGAAGATATTGTTTCTAATTTCTGGGTTAGTTTTGCAATTAACTCTTTGTTTTGTGATATTTGATCATATCTTAATTCTTTCAATTTTTCAAGTTTAAGCTTTTGTTTCTCAAGTTCTTGGTTCTTTTCATCTTTTTTTTGACTCGCTTCAACGAGAAGGGTTGAAAAATCATGAAACTTTTTTTCTTCGACGGCTAATTCGGTAATATGCTGTTTTGCGATTTCGGGGATATTTGTCTCAAGAACCTTACGATGTTCACTAATTTGTGTCCTTATTACTTGAAGTCCTTTATAACTGAAATCATTATAATCTAGATCAAGAATATTAATAGTTTTGTTACAATTAAGAGCTTCAGAAAATGCATTTCCCGCTTGATCTTTCATTTCATTATTTCTCAAAACTAGCTCTATTAAAGTTGTATTGTTTCTAATGGAATCCGCCAAAGCAACACCACCTTTATCTTTAATTACATTGTTTGATAATTTCAATACATGAAGTTTCTGGGATTTGTGGATATAACTAGCAAAACATACTGCTCCTTCATCACCAATTTTCGTATCACTAAAATCGAGGTTATCAAAACTGTCATTTTGATTCATTGAAGCAACAATCTTTTCAATCATTTTATCGCCAAGAGGATTCATTGATAGATTCAGCTTTTTAAGTTTTGATTTGGTTCTTAGAATCAACTCAATTGAGGAACATGATGACATATCAATATGGTTATTGGATATTGATAATGACTCTAAAACACATCCCTTTTCAAGGGCTTGTTGTAAGCAACCAAGGAAAGCGGGCCCTATTGTATTATTTGAGAGATCAATATGTTTTAAGGTCCTGTTGGATGACAGCTGTGAAGACAATATTTTCCCTACTGGTGCTCCTATATCATTATTAGATAAATTGAGAAACTCAAGATCACCAAAGCAATTATTGGCCTTTAAAAGGCATTCTGCTCCATGTGTGCCAAAAGCGTTGCTTGAGAGGTCTAATTCAATGAGCCCAGAATTCAATGGCATTATTTGTCCAATCATTTCACATCCTTCAGCATTAATCCCGCAAGATGCCACATTAAGATATGAGAGTACTTGATTTGTTTTCAGACAAAATGCTAATGATTCACATCCCTTGACACCTATACGATTCCGATTAATACCATCTATTGTACTCATATTAAGATGTGTTAAATGATAGTTCTTAACTAATGCTAAAAAAATGTGATATGACCCATTAATAGATATCCCATTCGATCTCAAATCCAAATAAATCAGACTCGGGTTCTTCGATATATACTTGGCGATTGAGAAAGCTCCTTTGTCAGTTAGCCTGTTTAAGCTGATATCAATAACATAAAAACAAGATTCTCCTAGAGATTTGATCAATTTTTCAATACTTGATGACACTAGCCCAAAATTTTGAAGCCTTAGAGACTTTGTTGTTATTGATTTAGTAAATTGCTCCACAAATTTCTTCTCGGCAATTTCATTTTGCGGGATTTCAAGCTCGTTGCATTTTTCTTCGTACATTTCTCTCGCCACAATATCGTCAAGGTTTCTAATCAAAGAACCCGTGGTCTTTGGCCTAATAGAAGGAAGCTTAGAACCATCATTTGAAGAACGAGCACCTTTTCGAGAGCTAACAATATGGCTTATTCGATTATCAACTGTCCGCTTACTCGAATGATGAAGAAAGCGTTTTAGGTTGGATTCAAACATTTTTAAACGTGCGTTGTAAATGAGGTGACGGTTTGTGTCATCTGACATTTCTAAATGAGTTGCGCGAAGTGCTGCAAAAAGTTTTTTTCTTTGATTCTTGCTTTATCCACGATCAGTATCATTGGGTTTAGGATCATGGTTGACTATAACGAGCTTGAGAAGCATAGCCTCTTTCGGGTGAATCAGTATTTTTATATTTTCTTCCTTAGCTATTTATGTCTCTGTTTTATCTTTTTCATTTTTTCGTTGATTGCTGCTACATCTGAAATGCCATGGGTTCATGTTACTGTTACTGTTTTGTCTTTTATTATGATGGGTGGATCAATTCTCGCCATTATATCCATTTTTGCATTCAGACCCACACTCTTAAAGCCCTATGAATTGCTATTTGCTAACGAGAACCATACTGATGTTGCTTTGAAGATCGAAAATACAACACAATGCTGTGGATGGAAGAATTTAACTGTTGAATTTCGCTTTGATATTTGCTCCCACAATACTACATGTGAGGTTGCAGTGAGTAATCTTCTTTTCAATACTCAACATACAATGCAAGAATACGCTTTCTATGGTGCATCAATTCTTACACTTGCACTGGTTGTTTCCACTGAGATTTCTCTTACCAATTGCGATAGGGCGGATTATGACAAACTGGAACTTAGACCAATTCAGAATTTCTAAGTAAAGCATGAAATCCAAATTATATTTTATATACGTATTCTATAATCCCAAATACTAATACAGCCATCACCTGAGCATGTGGCAAATGATCGATTAAATGGGTGATGGCATACTTGGAAAACAGTATTTTCATGATATGATATGGAAATATACATTATTCCATTTGTGGCATCCCAGCACTTGATTGACTCATCCTTTGATCCAGTAAAAACCAGATCACTTTCATTTGAGAATGTGATGGTTGGTACTAGATCGGAATGCCCCGACAAATTGATCCCTTCATTTACAGATTGGATATTCCAGACCTTGGCAATGCATTCCGATGCACTAGTTGCTATCATTTGATTGTTAGGGGAAATATCAACAGATAATATTTGACAACTATGTGCTTGAAAGTTAAAAAGAACAGTTTCATTCATATCAATGCACTTCACTGTACCATCAACAAATCCAATAATAATTAATCTATCATCTAAAGACATTTTCATATCTGTAATCATTTTTGGTTCTTTTGTATGTGTATCATTAAACAAAAATTTCTTCTGGATTTTTGCAGTTTCAAGATTCCATATGCAAATAGATCCATCTAATCCAGAAGATATCAACCTTTTAGAGTCTTGAAAAAAAGAGACTGAGGTTATGAAAGATACAAATCCAGAGAGAACAGAGACCAGGTCAAGGCTTGAGGTTTTAAAGACAAAAATTTGATTGCATGGTGGACATATTGCTAAAAGGGAGGAATCAGGAGAAAAATGCACTTTCCTGATTACATTATCACCAAAACTCCATTGATACTTGGGCATTGGAACGGTTTTAACAAGTATCCCGTTATTATAATCATACAAAAGCACACTTGACATCGTTGCAAAAGAGAGAAACTTGCCATTTGGGCTTACTGATATGCTGCACATAAGTTCTGCTATGTTCAACAAATATTTTAGATCATAAATAATTTCGCGAATTTTTGGAGAAACAAAAGCCCCAATTTTGGGAGATATTTTAGATATACATGGTTTATTACCTAATTTTTTCTTTAAAAACACTAAAATTTCTTGTATATTGGAGATCTCGTCTTTGAATTGTAAATAAGTTAATAAAAGTTGACTTTTGCATGATATAAATGTCAATTGTTCTGTTCGAAGTTCAATTACTTGCTTCGTTATCACGCTTAAAATGGTGTTGACATCTCCTGGACTTTCTGTTTCCATCCAAGAGAATGGTCTCAAAAACAATTTTCTCTCAATCTTTTTTGAAAATTTGATTATATACTTAAATTTTCAATTATTGTTTCTCAATTCCAAACTAAAACTTCATTTATGGACTCCTCCTCAACATCTTCAGTATCTTCTTCATTATTAATATTATTATTTTCTGGTGAAACCATATGTCTAAGATCATATCTGCATAGAGGACATTCTGGAGATCTACAAATCCACCTTTCCAAGCATTCGGTATGGCAACAATGCATACATGGAAGAACTTTCGCTTTTCCCAAAGACATTGATTCTCTACATATTATACAAGTGTCATCACGTAAAATATCTTCGGATTTAGCATCATCTAAAACTTGAGAAACAATTTTTAATCTATTTCTCCACTCTGATAGGAAATCAAACAAAGTGAAAAATTCCATTAATGCAATTACAATCTGAACATTACTATAAAATGACCACCATGTAATGTACAAACGGTATCCACTAATTAAAACAAATTTTAAAGAGTTGAATAAATTGGTATAATGGGTGGCAAAATGCATTTCAAGTTCAGAATCAAGTGATGAACCCGAAAAACTTCTATCGGAAAGAAAAATATAGTGCTCATAAATGGATAGCAAAGATCGTGTGAACAACTCGATTGAAATCTCAAACATAGAGAGGAAAAATAGAGAAAAATGCTTCTTGAAAAGCCCAATATTTATTGATATCAAATAGCAACATAGAAAAGATTGAAAAAGCTGATAAAAGACAAGCGCCAAATGAATCTTTTTTGTTGGTAATGCATTATGCATTCGAAATGATTCAATTATCGTGGTAGAATATAAAATCAATTCAAAAAAGAGGCATATTAATGCCAATGGCACTGAGAACTCAAAAACAAACCATCCATCATTTAAAATTAATTGCCCAACAGTGCGAAAAAAATAAATATGATTCTCTGGGGATTCAATCACCCAATTAACCATAGATTTAACACTTACACCAAATATCCCAAATAAAAATCGTTTTAGATAGTAAGATAATATAAATACAACACAAAAACTCATTAACATCGTCAAAATAACAGATTTCGAAACATATATCATAACATCGAGAATCTCATACCCTCTTTCCCACAAAATAGTCCCAGTTTCACCAATAATCGCTGTGACTAGAATCAAATAACCAACAGGTTTCATTCAACGATTATTTTAGATATTAATGACCGATCCTGAGTCGAATCCCCTCGAGAATTATTCTCCATTCGAGCACCCTGAACAAGACACCCGCCCCAAGAAATTACCTTCGCGCTCTTATACCCCAACTCCAGTTTCGGAGGACGATGACGAAGAAATAAGGGCCTATGAACAACGCCTCAACGTGCTCGAATCTAGACTTAACGCTCAAGAAACCCAACTTGCAGTTGCCCAAGAATCGGGATTAATTGAGCCACCAGCCAATTGGCCAAAATTTTATCCATTGGTTCATTTTGACGTTGAAGAAGTTGCGCCAGCTCTTCAATCATATGCTCATCAAGCTATGTTTTCATGGTGTATGATGGTTATTTCTTTTACTTTGAATTGGCTTTGTTGTTTGACATTATTGAAAGCAGGGGATGTGTCTACCAGCCCTGGCTCAAAAATTGCGCTCTCATCTCTATATCTCTTTGTTATTGTTCCACTTGCGCTAGATTTGGCAGCCCTTTCCATATATAGAGCTCTCAAGGATGATCCTTCAAGCTTCACATATCTGAAAATATTCGCAACTTTGGGCTTTGCAATGGCTTTTGAAGGAACACTTTCTCTCGGTTTGGATTCAAGTGGAAGCTGTGGACTTATTACAATGCTGACACTCTATGAAAAGGGATACTGGATCATTGGTTTCATAGCTATTTTAGTAACAGCTTCATTTTCTTATACAACATATCTTCATTATAAACTTCTTGTTGGTCTCTGGAAGTATTACAAGGGCACAGAGCAAGGATCGAGCTTGGAAACAGATGTGAAGAAGAGTCTTGCTGTTATGGTGGTCGAAGCACTGAAATAAACCCCTATTTGCATCTTTTATCTTCTTTTCAATCAATCTACTACATTGCTTGAGAAATAGTCTTTTCCAGTAAAACAGAATTTATTTTTTGATTTTAATGTGGTGTTATCATAAGGTACCATTGTTGAGCATTTTCTCACATTTTTCATACCTGAAATGTACAATATCAATGTAGTTTTTAAGGGCATTATAACAAAACAAAAAACTTTTCATTAAAGTCATTAATGGAGTTGTTCAATATGTTAGAATAAGGAGAACCTTATAAGAAATGTCAAAATCCATAGATCCAATACCGATTGATGATCATCTGGTACTCTTGAACGAGTGTAGACTTTTTCTTTCCTTAAGAATTTTGTTAACTTTATCCATTAACGAAAAAAAATCCCTAATTCTCAATGCATTAAATCAGTAAAAATCATCAGGTTCAAAAATACTAATCATCTTTTAAGACAGTTCATTTGGTGCATTTGCAGGTTTAACATGTTTTATTTATTCTTTTTAAAACAAAACGAATGAAGGGATCAAAGAAGCAGTAAAAAAGATTGAGCATGAAAACAAAAAATGCTGTTCACAATTTTTTCTGAAGAGTTATCAAAAAGTCACAAATAGTTCATCAGTACCTTTGGATGATATGTAAATAATTGAAAATTTTTATTAACGAGTTTTTGATCGAATGCTCGGACGCTCGGATGATCGATCATGAATCATGATCGATCAAACGATAAGAACCGAGCGTCGATCATGATCGATCAAATTTGCCCAAGCCTAGTTGGAAATCATAAAAAATTTTATTCACAATTTTTGAGAGCTCTTTTAAGAAAGAGTCTACACTCGTTCAAGAGTACCGATCATCTATCTCATATACTATGAAATATGGATTTGGTTTGTTCTGAGGAAAGATCTTGTCAATTAAGGTACTCTCCTCACAAATCAAACATATTCCAGCCAATGGATCTCTTTATCTTCAAAATATTAAAACAAACAAAGTATATATATGAATATTTCAAGTCTTTTAATAATAGAATCCAGTGAATAAAATTAATTTCAATTCAAATTTGAACCTTTTGTTCACCAAACAAATTTTTGTCAAGTTTCAAATGGGTAATAATTTTTAATGGTTATCAAATAACTCCATATTTGGTCAGAATTAACCATGATGTTTGAACGAAAAAATATCAATAACAAGTTTCAAATGATCATGTAAGTTTAGGGAATTGATTTGCCATCTTACAGATGAGAACTATGGCAAAATCTAATGTCATAAAGATTTTTGTGATTATTCCACATCCAGAATATCTGAATTAGATCATTATAGTTATTTTTTGACTCTTTGTCCATTTTGTGATTTCAAAACTGCTGTAATCGCTTGGAAAAAAAATTTCTTCCCTTTATAAACTATTTTATAAGAATTCAGATGATGGCAATCTGATGGCACTTTCTCAATCAAGACATTTTTCAAAGGGTTTGTTTGACATTTTTGAATGAGTGTCAATCATGAGAGGAATTCGGGAATAATTAGTTATTTCCGAATAACTGACATATTCCCGAATAAGTAATGAATTTCCGGATAACTCGAATTTCCGGACGGTTTGTATTCGGAATAAAATGAATTTCCGGATGATC
>Ga0209639_1000538_pt1 | contig 51845 bp, 29 predicted proteins | sample EPASupsiteHSE605_FD_187268 | JGI IMG/M metagenome (GOLD analysis project Ga0209639, IMG submission 187268) | Bioremediated contaminated groundwater from EPA Superfund site, New Mexico - Sample HSE6-05 (SPAdes) (version 2) | ecosystem: Environmental > Aquatic > Deep subsurface > Groundwater >... | reverse complement strand
AAAACTCAACATTTGTATCTTTTGCATTTATATCAGCTTTTTGATTAACTAGATATTCAACAACACTAAGATGACCATAATGAGCAGCATAATGAAGAGGAGTCATATTAAATATAAAAACTCAACACTTGTATTTTTTGCATTTATATCAGCTTTTTGATTAACTAGATATTCAACAACACTAAGATGACCTTGTTGAGCAGCCCAATGAAGAGGAGTCCAATTAAATATAAAAACTCAACATTTGTATCTTTTGCATTTATATCAGCTTTTTGATTAACTAGATATTCAACAACACTAAGATGACCATAATGAGCAGCATAATGAAGAGGAGTATTATTAAATCTAAAAACTCAACACTTGTATCTTTTGCATTTATATCAGCTTTTTGATTAACTAGATATTCAACAACACTAAGATGGCCATTAGCAGCAGCATAATGAAGAGGAGTATTATTAAATATAAAAACTCAAAACTATATTCTATTGCATTTATATCAGCTTTTTGATTAATTAGATATTCAACAACACTAAGATGACCATTAGCAGCAGCATAATGAAGAGGAGTCATATTAAATATAAAAACTCAGCATTATAACCAATTGCATTTATATCAGCTTTTTGATTAACTAGATATTCAACAATACTAAGATGACCACTATTAGCAGCATAATGAAGAGGAGTCTCATTAAATATAAAAACTCAACACCATTATCTTTTGCATTTATATCAGCTTTTTGATTAACTAGATATTCAACAACACTAAGATGACCATTATGAGCAGCATAATGAAGAGGAGTCCAATTAAATATAAAAACTCAATAGATGAATCCTTTGAATTGACACTAGTTCCATGTGCTAACAAATACACAACACTTGATAGTTTACAATTATGAGCATTTAAAGAGGAGTATTATTTAATATTTAAACTCAACAATATTATCAAAGCAGAGCAACAAAAAGAGGAACAAGAAGAATATGAAAAATATGGTAAATGGCGAACAACCCAACCACCAGATTTTGACAATAACATAATAAATGCTGCCCAAAATGGTAAACTATCAAGTGTTGTGTATTTGTTAGCACATGGAACTAGTGTCAATTCAATGAATTCATCTATTGAATTTTTATATTTAATATGACTCCTCTTCATTGGGCTGCTTATAATGGTCATCTTAGTGTTGTTGAATATCTAGTTAATCAAAAAGCTGATATAAATGCAAAAAATACAAGTGTTGAGTTTTTATATTTAATTGGACTCCTCTTCATTATGCTGCTCAAAATGGTCATCTTAGTGTTGTTGAATATCTAGTTAATCAAAAAGCTGATATAAATGCAATTGGTTATAATGCTGAGTTTTTATATTTAATGAGACTCCTCTTCATAGAGCTGCTTATTATGGTCATCTTAGTGTTGTTGAATATCTAGTTAATCAAAAAGCTGATATAAATGCAAAAGATACAAGTGTTGAGTTTTTATATTTGATTGGACTCCTCTTCATCATGCTGCTAATAATGGTCATCTTAGTGTTGTTGAATATCTAGTTAATCAAAAAGCTGATATAAATGCAATTGGTTATAATGCTGAGTTTTTATATTTAATGAGACTCCTCTTCATAGAGCTGCTTATTATGGTCATCTTAGTGTTGTTGAATATCTAGTTAATCAAAAAGCTGATATAAATGCAAAAGATACAAGTGTTGAGTTTTTATATTTAATTGGACTCCTCTTCATTATGCTGCTGCTAATGGTCATCTTAGTGTTGTTGAATATCTAGTTAATCAAAAAGCTGATATAAATGCAAAAGATACAAGTGTTGAGTTTTTAGATTTAATAATACTCCTCTTCATTATGCTGCTAATAGTGGTCATCTTAGTGTTGTTGAATATCTAGTTAATCAAAAAGCTGATATAAATGCAAAAGATAAAAATGTTGAGTTTTTATAATTAATTGGACTCCTCTTCATTTAGCTGCTCAATATGGTCATCTTAGTGTTGTTGAATATCTAGTTAATCAAAAAGCTGATATAAATGCAAAAGAATATAGAGTTGAGTTTTTATATTTAATGAGACTCCTCTTCATTGGGCTGCTCATAATGGTCATCTTAGTGTTGTTGAATATCTAGTTAATCAAAAAGCTGATATAAATGCAAAAGATACAAGTGTTGAGTTTTTATATTTAATTGGACTCCTCTTCATTTAGCTGCTCAACAAGGTCATCTTAGTGTTGTTGAATATCTAGTTAATCAAAAAGCTGATATAAATGCAAAAGATACAAGTGTTGAGTTTTTATATTTAATTGGACTCCTCTTCATTATGCTGCTCAAAATGGTCATCTTTGTGTTGTTGAATGTCTAATCTAATCATGAAATGAATCAATTTTTCTAATCTTAAGCAGTAATTGATTGATATGATAAAACAAATGGAGATAATCATTACTTTTACAAATGAAAGAAAATCAAATCTATGAGCACCATAATTTATTCTTGAGTCAAATCATCGGAATGTGTATCATTAAGCCAGAAGTCCTACTGTTATCGATATCGAAGATTCAATTGGTGATGGCAGTGTATTAATTCATGAAATCAATTGAAGAAATTACTTGATTAAACCTTATCATAGCGTTAATCAATAGAATTAATGATTTATCTTCTCATTCAACAAATCACATTTATCTTAATTCCTTTTCCAAAACAATTTATATGGAAGAATAATAATACCTTTCACATTAGGTTTTTCTTAAATCCTCCAATATTAAAGAAAACCCATAGTCATTAATCGAGCCCTAAGCTTAACCCAGTTTTTGGGAATTTTTAAACTATTTTTGGAGATTAACGGAAGATAAATGAATGAAACTTTTGTAAGAATTGAGCCGAGTAAAGTCATATTCCCGGCTACATATGTTAAGAATGTATCAAGAATTACTCTTAAAATATATAATGAAACGAATAGAATTCTGAATTATGAATGGAGGCAAAAATCATGTTTGTCTGATGATTTTCATTTGTTGAACCACGACGATATGAATCGAAACGCAACAAATTTATTATTTGCATCACAAAATTTTCTTATTGAGCCGATGTCGTCTGAAATATGGCCAAATCGATTTCAACAGATTGTTGTTTCTTTTGCTCCTTCTAAAATTGGCATTATAAGTGAAACGGGGTATATTTTTGATAAGGAAACAAGTCAGAGGTTATCAGTTTCTTTTCAAGGGGCAGGTTTACCAGCACAAGCTTCTTTTAATATAGACACAATTCATGCTGGTCACATAGAATTGCATAGTATAATGGAATATCAGGTACAGCTTGTCAATACTGGCTTAGTTGACGTGGATTTTTCGTTTCTTCCATATGTTAATGAGTTTATTGATATCAATTTCTTTCCATCTGCTGGAAACATTGATGCTGGTGCTAATTCTCCTATCATTATCAAATTCAAAGCAATTAAAGTCGGTCAATTCCATGAACTTTTTAAATGTACTATCAACGGTAATTCTCAAGACATGCCTTCACTTAGTATTCAAGGAAAAGTTGTTGGTCCAAGCTATAAAGTCAGCAAGAAAAGTTTGAATTTTGGTGATGTTGGTTATGGCTTTAAGGAAATGCAAATGTTTGAAATTATTAATACATCAACAATTCCATTGGATTTTTTTGCACGAATGGTTATAGACGGAAGCTTTGAAAAAAGGGAATTCTTAATAAGCCCAAATAATGGTACTATACCGAAACACTCAAAACAGATGATTCGAGTTGAGTTTATTCCAATTGATGTGAGACAGTATTCAGCTAATATCTCAATTAATGCATTATACTGTGAGAATGTAGAGACTACAGTTTCTATTAATGCAACATGCATTTGCCCTCCAGTTTTTATATCAAATAATATTTTGGATTTCGGCCAGGTTTTCATAGGCCAGAAGATCTCAAAAATGATTCAAATTGTTGATGATACAAGTTTTCCAGCAAAATTTGAGTTTTTAGATCCTAGAGATCCAAGTAAACTTGATGCAATCATTCAACCTGAATTTCCCCATGGAATTATTACTGGTAACCAAAAAAAAGAAATTGGGGTATATTTCACTCCATTAGTGATTGGAGAGATTAAACTTAAGCGATTGATCAGGATAATTGGAAGTACATCGCCTCCTCTTGAATTTTTTATTAGGGCAGAGTGTATTGGTCCAAAAATTGAGTATTCTTGTGATATTATTGATTTTGGTCAAATAAGAATGCTTGAAGACCACAAAAAAACACTTTTCATTACCAACAATTCCTCAATTTTATCCAAATTTGAGGCTCGAATTGAATCAGATACCTCAGCATTTTCATTGTCGAATACAGCCGGAATTATTGAACCATCTGGGACATTTCCTTTGGTGGTTACATCTAACGTCAATGATTTTATTACTTTTTATGCTAATCTTATTATCAATTTCGATCATTTAATTCCAAAACAGGTTAAAGTTACTGCAAGAGGTTCAGGAACCTCTATGATCTCTTCAATCCCAATGGATGTAATTGATATCGGGTCATTTTTGACTGGTGAAAGGAAATTTTTTTGTTTTAAACTCATGAACAAAGGCTTAAGAAACCAAGAGATTAATTGGGTTGTTCCGAAAAATTTTATCGATCGGAAAGATACTTATAAAACCGAGTTTATTATTAATCCAGAAAAAGCAATTATCTTGCCAAATTGTGAGCATTTATTTGAGATATCTATTCTCTCCGATTTTGAGTGTGTGGTTTCATCAGCTTTATCATGTATATCAACAATCGGAAAAAAAAAGATTACAGTGTTTTCTCCTCAAATTAAATGTAGTATATTGTCTCCACGGCTTCACTTCAGTAACAATCGTATTGAATTCTTATACAATCATAATATTAATGCCCAAGAAGAAGTTTTCCGCCAAACATGCTTTCAAAGATATCCAAGCGAATCTATTATGTTGCCAATTATTATAAATAACTCATGTACGAATATATCAAAAATAGATTTGCATGTAAATACATCACAACATGATGGATTTCGAGTTGATCCATCTTCTTTTCATGTTAAATCCGGGGAGACGATTCAAATAGCTTATATATACGATCCAGCTTTCAAAAAAGATTTTTTGAACCAAACCATTCACAGTAAAATAGTTTATAGTTTCGAGAACACATCAGTGAAACAGTTAACACCAGTTTCCGCCAAATTAGTTTTTCCTTCTATAAAGATTTTGCCTAAACTTGAAGTTAATTTCGGAATAGTGCCCAGAGGAAATGAGACCAAACAGGAACTCATTATCGAAAACGATTCATCAATTGATACAGAGTTTTTTTGGGTACTCGATAGATCCGATGGAATTGAGTATACAACATTATTCGATATTTATCCGAATCGAGGATTTGTCAAAGCAGCTCAGAAAGATATTGTATATATTACGTTTTTCTCAAGAATTTTTGGAGATGTTTCTCTGATGAACTATAAAGTGAAAGCAATATGTCACCTGAAAGGAGGAACAAGTTATGAGATTGTAATTCTGGCCCAATCTGGTGAGATTCAATATACAGTGAATCCAAAAACTATTGATTTTGGGCATTTTATATACTCAGATAGACTTCATTCATCAATAACAATTAATAACTTGAGCAATTTCCCTCTTTCATATAGTGTTAGAATTCCACAAAAAACCATGATTCAGAGCATATCATTGGAACCAATGAATGGATTCGTAGAGTCCAATCAGAATTCTTCTTTGAGTATATTTTGTGTTTTTGGAAATCCTGGAGAGTTTTCTGAGAAAATTATTTTAACTTTGGGTAATCACGAAGATGTGATCATCTTGATTAAGGGGATTTCATATTTACCTTTGATAAGTATATCTTTGCCAAAGCACCCAAATAATGAAGTATTAGAGATTGCTGATAGGTTCTTGAGTTTTGGGTCATCCATTTTAAAAGGTAAACCCATTATTGGTAACAATACCAATTATATTCATGAAGAATTTGTGGCAAGTAGGCATATAATCGAGATGGGAGATATAATTTTAGGAGAAGAAAAATCTACCCAATTTTGGATTGAGTCAAACCTTCCCATTCCATTAAGTTATACAATCAATTCATCTAATCTTAAAGAATCCGGTTTTTTAATTTCTCCATCAGATTCGATAGTTCTTGAAGAAGGGAATAAGGTTTTTATGAAAGTCAGCTTTCTCTCTAATAACAGAAAACAACAAGAAATTGGCAACTTAGAAACACATTTTGCTCTTTGTTTTGACAAACAGTTTTTGTTTTTGATACATATCTCATACAAGGTGTGTTATCCAAGTATAATAATATCTCACGATGTATTTGATTATGATCACACCATTATTGGTCATTCGAAAGTATTCACCTTCCACGTACAAAATAGAATGAAAATCAAACAGAATTATGATATATCTTTGATTGAAAACGGGCTGGTTGTGAAAAAAGGAAAGAATACCAAAGCTTCATTTAGTATTTCTAACAAGATTGGTGAATTGAACCCCGAATCGTATCAATATTTTGAAGTCATTTTTAATCCTAACAGGGAAAAGCCTTATTATTGCAATTTGAGTTTGAAACTCAGTTTTAACCCCAACCCTTACACAATTCAGCTTAAAGGACATGGAATGAAACTTTCATTACAATTTACTCCAAATTATGTTGTTTTCCCCCCTGCTCATCTTTTCTCCGAACCTCAAGTTGTTAATGTGATTTTACATAATTACAACCATCACCCTATTGAAGTCTATTCGACACAATTTGATGCATTGTTGAATTTGCAAAATAATACTGAACCAGTAATTAAAGAAGAACAGAGAAATAATGGAGCATTATCGAAGAGTATTGCTTTCTCGATTTGTATTATTGTAAATGGTCCTCCTAAAAGTGGGAAATCTTCAATATCTCAAGTTTTATCACAATATTACAATCTTCCAATTGTTTCTCTTCGGAGAGTGTGGGAAGGAAAAGATCAAGAGTTAGATGATAGCTTTTATTCAACTAGTTTTTCCGAAATCATTAACCAACCATGTTTTCAAAAAGGGTTTATTATTGATGGGCTAGATTTTTTTGTTGAGAACACTGAAACAATTGCTCACATTAACCAGCTGACAAAACACAAAACTTTATTTGAAGAATTATCAAAGAATCCTTTTATGAATTATCCCCATCAGTTTGTCAGCTCCTATGAAAGATCACTCTCTATCGTGTTATCATGTATGAAAGGCCATTTTGTGTTTCATGTTGCTATTCAAGTATCAGAAGAAGCCATAATGAGGAACATTTGTTCTTTAGAGATTCAAACAAAGCAAAGTATTCAAAACAAAAATGTTTCTGAAGCAAAGACACTTGTTGAAATGGATGAAGAAACATATTTATCGCTATCTGAACTTGAGAGAGAATGCATTGATAAAAAGAGGGAATTGATACGTGAAACTCTGATTGGATCTCATGTTCCACTTCCTCCTCAAAGTGAAAATAGGAAATCAAGGGCAACCCATCGTATTCCTCAATTATCCAAAAAAGTTGATGAGAATGAAAAGCATTCTACAAAGAGAAAATCAAAATCACACACTCCAGATGTTGAGGTTAATTATTTGGTTTTATATCAAGTTATTCTAGGGTCTATTTGTTACAAATTGAAGGCTGGAAATGGACATTTTCGGGTTATTGATCTATCTTATGATATGAGTTCTCCTTCTGTTCACTTTTCTCAAGAATTATCGGAAGCCGAGAAAAACTCTCTTAATAAGTTTGCCAACACAGTATTAATTGATAACAATAAGGCCTTTGATGTTGCTTGTAATGAAATCCAACATTATTTCCCTCAATGGAATGATTTATCAGAAAAGTGCTATGCCAAGTTAATTATACCTTCACAATCACTTCAAATAATTAGAAAGAATCAAGAATTATTATCACCAGAGATCCCTCCAGATTTTTTCAAGATTATTTCTGTAGAAATTCCTAAAGAACCATTGTTAATCGAACCTCCAAAGGCAAGACTTAGGAGGGGTACTGTAAGAGAAATAAAGACAGCTCCTGTTGTAATAGAAGATTCCGCATATGATACTGGTAATAGATTCTTGAATCGTTGGAAAATTCCTCCAAATTCTCAAGCAGAAGTTCGAATTCAGTTTTTTGGTATTTATGAAGGTGAATATACTGATGAACTTAGGTTTCGTATTGTTGGATCACATAATGAAACATTTATTCTACCATTACAGGCCAGGTGTTCTTATCCTGATATTATTCGAGATCCAATAGTGATATTTCCAAAGTGCAAATCCAAATTCACCAAAAATTCCGATTTGTGTTTTATTCAAACCCTTAACGAGTTTCATTTTGGAAACCAGATTATTCTGAAAGAAAGAACATCAAAAAATTCTCCACCAGGATATTCACAGCCTTTGGTTTTGAGAAATTCAAGCGATTTTACATGCGACATTCATATTGTTTTTCAAGATAATGGAATGAAAAGTCCATGGTTAACCGATAGAACACATTTTCAAATACCTTCTGGCCAAGACCATATTATGCTACTTGGATTTCACCCAACAAGTGTAGATAGATATCAATCAACTGTTTCTGTTTTCATAAAAGACAACCCAGAGCCATTTTCTTTCGGGGTGGTTGGGTATGGGTGTTCTCCTATTGTTGAAGTGTTTCCTCAAACTCTTGATTTCGAAAGAATTATTGTCAACCAGCATCGTTCAAAGCAAATTACTTTAAAAAATAGTGGGAAGGTACCATCTTTTTGGAGACTTAAAGGATATCAACAGCTATCACCTATTGTATCCTTTAGCTCTATCGAGGGAATTATTCAACCAGGGAATATCTCATCAATTGATGTCAAATTCATATCCAAAAAGGCCAATATATTTAAGAAATCCATTCAGGTTGATATATTTGATAAAGGGAAAAATAGAATGTTTAATAGTCATCTCATTCCAATTATTGCTGAGAGCTTTGATGTTAGTTATGAATTCACATTTCCTAAACCACTTGACCATTTGTTTTATGGATCGATCAAAGTGGGACAATCAAAATCTATTATCTGCCAACTTAGGAATAAGGGGAAGTATGCAACAAATTTCCACTTTTCATTTATTGAAAAAATGTTTTCTAGTTATATCAACATATCTCCTTCAGATGGAGTTCTAAATCCAGGTGACAAAGGTTCGATTCAAGTCGTATTCTCATTTTTGTCAAATCATAGTATTCAATTCGAAAGCAAAAAGATTGTTCAATTGATGATTTCTGACCCAAATTCCAAAATTGTAATTGACACAATAATGATATCTGTTTCTGTTTTATCATGCTACTCCAATTTCAATGTGATTCCAGAAAAAGTTTTAGATTTTGGATCATTATCTCTCAACGAAACCCATAGTAGGTCATTTCAAATTGTTAACACAGGATTGTTTCCTTTCACATATAAAATATTTACCCGAGGTGATAGCCAAAACGAGGATATTCCAGCCAAATCTAAAAATAAGAATACCCAAAAAACTTCCATTAGCCCTCGAATCAAAAACCGCAAGAAGAATACTTGCTCTGTTCTAGCAGGTAGTTTTAGTGTTTCAAGTAGCTCAGGTCAAGTTACACCAGGAGAAACATCTAGTATTAACGTTGAGTATTCATCTCAGTCTCCTATACGAGATTCTGTTGAGCTCTATATTCAAATCCAAGATTATGATCCAGTAGCATATCCAAATGGATACGAGTATGAGTTTAGAGCAAACGTTTTACTTCCAGAAATCATTACCGAAGAGTTTGAGAAGATTTTTTTGTCAATACCATTATGCCTTCGTTATGAGCTTTCTACAGCAGATAGATTGGTATTTTTAGAAGATGAACAAGTTCTACATTTTCCTCCTATGGTTTTAAAGGATTCTTCGGTAGTTCCAATCACTTTAGTTAACCAATCTCCAATTAATTGTTCGGTTGATTTATTCATAAAGCCCAAGGCTAGAAGTGACTCTTCCCATTTTCCTTTTTCTTTGAATGAAAAATCAGTTGAATTGGCTGGTAATGGAAATGCTTCAATTCTCATATCTTTTAATCCGACTATGCTACAGAGGTATTTTGGTATTTTTGAAGCAATTGTGAGATTACCATCAAAGCATTCTACAAAATCCCTTAAATTTGGTGTTGAGGGGGTTGGTGCTCTCCCTTCAATAACTCTTGCATCTCAAGCTGAAAAAATTAAACCAAGGGTTTTTTCTGTTCAAATGGGAAGAACCAATGTTGGATATACCAAAGAAAAAGCAATAACAATAATTAATTCCGGATTTCTCCCTGCAAGAGTACGAATTAATGCTTCTGCATCCCCCGACTTTTCTCTAATCGGTCTTGATACAAGCGAAGTTTTTACTTTGGATCCCCAAAGGCAGATTACAATATCAATACTATTTACTCCCCAAAAAGCCAGAAAAAGCCAATTTGATGTTATGGCTTATGTAATTGATAACACATCCTCTGATTTAACCATATCTTTTACTGGAGATGGGTATTGTGAACCTGTTGTTTTTGAAGGAATACCAACTGAAGATGATACATTATGCTTCAAAGATTGTATAATTGGAAGAAAGCAAGTATTACCATTCTATATAAAGAATTTGTCCGGTCATATAATAAGGTATGTTTTTGAAGATACACAAGAGATTAAATTCACTCCAAAAATTGGTCATTTAGCTAATTTGCACAAGAAGGAAATTTTGGCTACATTCTTTTCAGATAAGCCAGTACGTTTACTATCATCAAAGATAAATTGTAATTGGACCGAAATAAGTCATATTCTACCACAAAACGAAGACTGGGACAGTTCAATGACATCGAATCATCTCGAAAATAATTCAATGCCATTGCAATCACCCGAATCACAAAAAGGCAAAGGTATCCAAAGGCAGTTTTCAATGATTAAGAGGGTTAACATGTCTAGGAGAAATTTCGATTCCATTCTAAAGCTGGCTGACGAGTGTCTTTTGCAACTGAATTCTAACGATGAACCCCCATATGATATTCTTCCAAATTGTAAGCCAAAAGATATGAACCTAAAGGCAACAGTGATATCAGATATTATCAGATATGAAATGGAGATAACTGAAATAGCATTCTCCGCTACAATGATGTTTCAGACCAGGATTTTTGAGTTATCGATTTCCAATCCATCAATGATCCGGTTTGAGTATGAGTGGACAGTTTGTGAATTTGTGTCATTAAGAACTGAATATTGCTCAATGCATACAATTCCGTTTTCGATTGAACCAAAATCTGGGGTTATTGAAGCCGGACAATCAACAATTTTTCGAGTTTTGTTTTCTCCTGAGGATGTCGATGACTTTACTGCATACTTTGTTTGCAATATTCCATATATGAAATCAATGTCACCACCTAAAGTGTTTGTTTCAGGTATTTCAAAACGACCCCTTTGCCATTTCAACGTTGAGTTATCTGATTATTTGTCCTCTGGACGAAGGCACCCAACTTATACTTCAATTCTTCCTGAAGGTATTAATGTAATTGAAGTATTTGCAAAAGGAATCGGCCAAAAATCAATTAAGAAGCTTGAAATGATTAATACCACTCTCATGTCTTATGAAGTTAAATGGAGCAAAGTTTCGAGCGATGACGACAGTTCAATTGTTTGTGAATCTCCATCTGCATTTGTTGCAAGTGGAAAAAGATATTCAACATCATTTTGCTTTAAACCAAAAGTTGCTCGAACCATTGAATCCATGTGGGAATTTTCAATACCAAGTCATAATTGCACAGTAGGATTCCTGATTGTTGGAAGAATCATGCCAAATTAAAAATGTTTTTATTGATAGTATTTATAAACAATTCATGCTTGAGAACAAAGAAAAGCATATTCATTCATTTCAGGTTCTTTTAATAGAACAATGCTATGAACAAAATCAAGTTCATCTATTGATTCATCATAAGACATAATCACGGTTGGCTCATGTGATTTTCGTATCAAAAAATGTTCAAGATCAATGATCATTATCGAAAGGAAAAAAAGTTCTTCAGCCAATATTCTCATTCCATTCGATATATCAAAAAAAATAGAGTATAACCCGCATAACATTATCATTATTAACCAAAATATATAATACGATCCATATTGATTCAAGAGTTTCTTTTTCAACAACAAAACAGGATGTTCAACATTCAAAGAGACAAATGTTATAATTCCATCCATAATCATTGATGTATAACCAAGAGAATAATACACAAAGAGGCATCCAGAAAATAATGAGATGTATTCCGCCGATGATGAATAATATGATAAAACCATCATAAACGAATGAAACAATATATTTCCGCTTTCAATTCCTTCGAGAGACGATCTGAATATTCCATATCCAACAGCAGCAGCTCCATTGGCAAAAAATAACACTGAAGATGAAACCAATGTTAGTACATACCCTATTACACTAGTTGTTTTTGATGTATAATCATTGTTCGATAAATCAATCCATTTTTGCGCACTAAATATTAGAGCAACAATTTTAAGAGTAGAAGAGAATGTGAAAAGTGTGTGAACTCCAATATTGAATTCCAAATTACAAAATATATTAACAAGCCACACAATGGAAAATAAACAAAACAAAAATGCAAATACTATATAAATATATGGGATTATCTGATCCCTTGAATCAAGATATGAATTTTGATTATTCAATTTCAATGAAAAAGAGAAAGAACAGGCATTACAATTGGCCAAAATCGGGACCCTATAACCTTTTGAGTGAATAATAGTTTTCCATTGATCAAAAACCAAATTGCTTTTAGGACAATATCCAAAATATGGAAGTTGCTGGAATGCCGAAAAACATAATGATTTTAATATGTTGTTCCCTTTTTTAAGAGTCTCGTATTGAACAGAAGAAGCAAGAACAAAAACAATACCAGATAGATTATTTCCGCTAAAAGTAGCAACAACAGCTCCTCCAGGAGAGAATCCGTAATTATTAAACACAATATATGATACTTCTGATGGATAAGAAATTGTTTCGGTTCTGCAGGATGTGAGTACAAGAAAACAAGATAAAATCATTAATTTACTCTTTGGGAGCTGAGACTATTCGCTTAACTTTAGCAAATGCTTTCTCGAACTCAGTCTTTTCATCTTCTTGGATCAAGTCTTTCTTTATTCGGCGAGCTGGGGCATCCGTTGCCTTAAGAGCATTGACCATTGATGATATGATACCTCTTTGCCTTTCGTCATCAGTATCTTCACTAACAGGAATTGGCTTCTTCTTAGTAACTGGTGGAGATGATACAACTCCTCGAATACTGTTTTCTTTGGTTGCACGTGAAAAATCGGCAACAAATGATGCTAACAGGCTCAGTAAAACAGGTGGCCTTAATAGTTCTTCTCTAATACCAAATGCATTTGCAATACAATCATAATCAGCATTAATCTTAGAAACATATTTCATAGCATCTAGCAATCTTCTAGATGATGCCACTGCAAATGGTTCGCCCATTCTTGGTGCAAGGGCAATTTGTGCCGATTTAAGTCTTTGCATAATTGTATCGACATCAATAAGACTGGCTGATCTGATTTTGTCAAGCTCGGTTTGAAGGTCAAATTCGGATTTATAATGCCTATCAATCAGTATGCCTACATAGTGAAGGAATGACAATCCGGAGCAATTAGTTCGAAGATACTTAAGTTCTTTAAGAATATTGATGGAAAACCCTTTAGCATCGCCAATTCCAGTTCCACCATTGAGGAAATTGCCCAAGGTTAAGACAACCGAAAGAACTGATGTTAGGACCTCCGATTTTTTGATTTGTGCTAGAGCATCTTCAACTTTATGAAGCTGTTGAAGCATTACTGTAATTGTTGTATCAAATTTATGATGCTCAAGCATGGCTTCAGCTTTGTTTCTCCAATTAGGAAGATGTTGAAGATAAACAGCAAGTTGTTCTGGCGCGGATAATGTATAAATATCACCATTAAAGGAAATAAGCCTATCAATTTCAGTCTTGGACACTGGGAGACGCAATAAATCTTCAATGCCTTCGGGTTGTAGGGCAAATAGCTCATTCCTTAAAGCCTTTTCAATTTCGATAGGAGACATTGATATCTTTTCAATTGCATCCTGATAGAGTTCGCTTGAAGAACTTGATAGAAGCTTTCCTTGGTCAATCTGTTCAGAACCGAAGTACTTCATCATTTCTTCTGCATTTGCATCTACCTTCTTCTTTATTACCTGAGCCCATTCATCCGTGGAGGAGCATGTATCAGGAAGTTTGTGCCAAAGAAGTCTTCTTGTGTCATGAATTGGGGCCTCACTATCATTAAATTCGAAAACTCTTGAACTCTCACTATACCTTGATTGGGATACAGGTGCCATTTTCAGAGTTGATAATATCTTGGAGTGAACTTCTTGAACATGTGCAATGGTAGATGCTGCCACTTGACGTTCACTTTCAATAGTCTTAACAAATACTCCAGCTCTGTCAACTGTTGAAGAGTTCTCAATTTCCATCGTATGAAGTTGGTTTTCTATTTGGGAGAACAAACCATTAAGGGATTCATCAAGTACGTTGTTTTTAGCCTTAAGCTGTTCCCTAATTTTTGACAGGGTAGAATTGGCAGATTTGGTTTCATTCCTTGGTACAAAAGCAGCCGAATCAAGTTTAGAAAACTGCGGGATTTTGATTTCAGAAGGAACAAATTTAACAAGTTCTTCAATTGTTGAAAGTTGAACACTAATCTCTTCATATTTTTGCCTAGAAAGAGCTAACTCTTCTTGAAGAACTCTGTTTTCTTCCTTAATTTGTGCAATTGCTTCAGAATCTGTTTTGTTTTGTTGTTCTTTAATCTCTTGGCGTAAGTTATCTCTTTCCTTCAAAATCTCTTGAACTTCTGGGATTTGGTACAATTCTCCAGTTTGAACAAGCTGTTTAACAACATCATCATGAGAAACATGAGGCACAGAACCTGCTTCATTCAAAGAAGCTTCCAAAGATTGAACTTTTGCTCTTAAAGAAGCCAACTCTTCTTGGTTTTGAGGTATAGCCATAGGTAATCTTCTAACATCTTCATCTGATATATATTCATATGTTTCATTAAGGTATTGATAGTAGAGATTTGATGATATACTGGAATCCTTTGGAAGCGTATGATTAGAATCCCCAAAAGAAGAGGATGCATGATCGTGTGCTATTTTTGTGCTTGTCTCGAAATCCAGCCCATCAAGGATACCTTTTCTCAGTCTGAGAATGAAAGAATTCAAATACTCGAATACAGCATCAGAACTCTCAGAATTATTGTTCAGAATAGAAAATAGTTGAATTATCAATGCAGAAGCCTTATTATGATCTTTGATAAGATAAAGAAAGTCTTCTAGATGGATAAGCTTTCGGTGAGATCCACTCCAGATGAGAGATATCTCATTAAAATCAAGTTTGATTGAGTTCAAGAGATTGTTAAGTTGGGCTCCAAGTATTTTTTGAGTATTTTCTGGCAATTTTTGCAGAGCAGTAATAATATTACTGCTCTCATATTCAAAATCAAGCATTAGTCTATCTTGGATATTCTGAGACATTGCTGTATATAAACCAGTAATAAAAGTAAAGAAGATATTATTAGCAGTCTCATTTGGATTTGCTAAGATCTCATCTGCAAATATACGGAATGTAAACCTATGATTATTCCTATCTGCAAGTTTTTTGAAAGCAGATACAAGTAATGAAGGACCATTATCCATGAATACATATGGAAGAAGGATATAAAGGATTGTTTCAAATTGTTTGGGCTGGAAAATATCGATTGAACAAACAATTACCTCAATGGCCTTTACAAAAAGTAGCATGTGCTGAGATCCTTGCCTTGTATCAACAACAGCTTTAAGAGCTTTCAAAATTTCGTTGGCCTTTTCAACAGGTTTAGGAAAGCTATTAATGAATAGCTGATGGTAAGCAGTAAAAGAAGCCAGTTCTCTAATTAATAATACATGACCACCAGATATGCAAAACCTATCAATCCATCCAAGTCGGGCAGTTTTAAGATTCAAAGATGTTGATGTAATATAATGAATGTCAAACTCTGCAGCCAAATGGTCAATTAGCCATTCTGGAGAGGGAACTCGTCGTTCATGATCTTCTTGCCTTAAAACGAATTCCCATTTTTCTTGATGTGTCCAGCCCTTAAATACAGAGCGCTTGGTGCTATCGTAATCAAGGTCGCAAATCAATTTTACAAATAGTTTATCAACTTCTTCATTCGAAGGCTGTTTCTTATCAGATCGTTCTACAACAAATGGTTTCATATTAGGAAAAGGAAGTTCTTCAACTTCTTTGGGCTTACTGAACCACATTTATCAGATTTAGTGAACTGAAATCAGATTTTCTTTGAAAAAGTGGTGGTTTTTTTATCTTGTCACTTTTAACAACGATTAAAATAGTTTACAATGTAAAAATTGCCCTTGCTACTCATTCAATTTTTGTGGGATCAATAGGGTATATTTCAGAAGCACTTTGGATGGGCTGTTTTCTTCTTTTCTCGAGTTTTGTTTATTCATGGAGCGTTTCATTTTTGAAAACGGATTACAATGGTATAAGAGGAGAAAAGATACCGTTTTCTATTGAGATTGATTCTAATAACCTGACAGAAGATTACAAAGTTGAGATTTTTGCAGAAAAATGGTATTTATCGTCTTCACTAAATGAAATAGTATATATTACAAGTGGAGGATGGGAAAATATGACATACATTAGATTTGAGGGACCAGGGGTTGAGCTAAATTTAGCTTTTGCTCATTTGTCTTATATTAGCAATTATTCAACGAAAGATAAAATTTACTGTCGTACTACTAATATGGTTTCTTTAACTACTGAAGAAATCAATGTTAGCATTACAGTAACAGATCCTCTTCCAGAAACCGTTCCACTTTGGAAGCAATATATTGTTTATGTTGTAGTGTTTTTCTGTTACTGTTGCTCAGCATTATTCTCAGGAGTCAATTTGTCATTGCTATCAATTGATTCCAATACAATATCTTTTCTTGAAGCATCTGAAGATCCGCTCGATCAAAAAATGGGAGCTGCTTTTAAGAGCATCCATTCTGATGAAAATTGGTTGATTTGTACAATTTTGGCAGGAAATGTTCTTGTTAATTCTGCCTCATCAATTTTATTATCGACTGAAGGTTCTGCATTGATTGCGGTGATTATATCCACATTTACAATATCCATTTTTTGTGAAATTATGCCTCAGGCGATTCTATACCGTTTCCGTATTAAAGGTTCATATTATACACTGTGGTATACTAAGGCAGCCAAATTCATACTAGCTCCAATTGCATGGCCACTCTCAAGATTAATAGGATTAATTATTAGCCAAGATGGATTTACCGTAATGAGCCAAAAAGAGATGATTGGGTTTTTAGAACTCAGTGGACAGCTTGATTCGGAAAGAAAAATTGTTTATGGAGCTCTTTCTCTATCAAATTTCAAAGTTAAAGATCACTACTCTAAAACACCATATGTCTTAACGCCGAATGATTTTCTTGATGGTGACACCTATTCAAGATTGATTTCAAGTGGTTTCTCAAGAATTCCTGTAATGAACATGGAGGGCCATCCTAATTGGATTGTTCCAACAAGGTTACTCTCATTGATTCCTTCAGCAAATAATTATAACATTTGCGATGTGGCACCATTAATATCTCTTGATTTTATTATGGTATCTGAAGATACTGACATGATCACAGCAATGAATCAATTCCGTTCTCGAGACGTTTCTTTTGGTTTTGTAACAGCTTATATGGAAAACCAACAAGATTTAGATGCAATACCAACCATCGTTGGTGTTATCACTGAGGAAGATATAACTGAAACGATTGTTGGCCAAGAAATCTATGACGAAACTGACCTTAGGAATGACTTGAAAGAAGTTAAGGACATCAAGAAATTCCTATCCAAAGAAGATGTATCAATCGGAAAACTAGCCTTTCGTGTTAGCAATGGATCTGCATTATCTTCAAAGAACATTGTTTTAACAGGTCAAGTGAAAATTACCTTTGATAAAGAACAGGGCCTCTACGCACTTGTCAATTCCCCAATAGTTATCCCAGATCATTTCTCTGCTGTTGTTTCATCGAAAACAGCATACATCGTATCTGATAAAGCTTAGTAGACACACATTATTATATATTTTTTCCCTCAACGATAAGTCATGGTCGAGAAAATCATTAAAAATGAGCGTGAAAAAGATAAAGAAAACATCAGCTCCAACTCATGATCAATCATTGCTTAATGAAGAAATTATTGCTAGGTCTAATCTTGCCATTCCCAAAGCTACAAGACAAAAAAAGAAAGTAATTGAAGATCCATCTTTGGGAAAAGATATAACTAAAAAGATTCTTAAGACCGCTGTTGAACAATTAGAAGAACATAAAGAAACCCCTGAAATTGATATTCATATACCGGAAGGGGAAGAGGAAGAAGAGTTTGATAATATTGAATTGGATCTTGAGGCAGATGATGAAGAAAGCAGAGCTCTTTTCGAACTTTTTAAGCCTAGTATTGTTGAAGAAGTCGAAAAACTCCAGGATAAAATTGAAAGTACCAGTCATTTGAATGATGAGAATGCAATCATAATATATAAGCAGCTCGGCCAATTACTAAGATCTTATAAGAGTGGAAGACTTCCAAAAGCAGTGAATGTTGTTGCATCTACGAAAATTGGAGGCTGGTATGAGCTACTTCTATACTCCAAGCCACATGAGTGGTCAATTAATGCTCTCCATGCAGTCACTGTTCTTTTTAGCCAATCAGCATCTGATAAGAGATTTACCAAGTTTTTAAGAAATATTGTTCTTGAGAATATGAGAGAGATACTTGAGAAATCCAAGAAACTACCGAGGAACGTTTGGCAAGCTCTTATTGCTGCATCAAAAAGACCAAGTTGCTTTATTAACGGTATTTTAGATCCATTATCCAAAGAAATACAGTGTTCTCAAAAAGAAGCAAGAGTAATATCTGCCATTATCAGCCGCATTAAAATCCCAAGAGATCATGTTAATGCTTTCATAATCAAACTTGTTGAGGAAAAAGAGATTAATGTAACAAGAACAATATTTGTTGCCAGATTTGTGCAAAAAGGCCAAGGAATGGCTATTAGAACTATTGATGCCATTTTTGCTTATTTCATGCAGTTTACAGGAGAGACCGAAACACAACCTGTACTATGGCATAAAGCTCTGCTTGATTTTGTGAAGCACTATGGAAAAGAACTTCTTGATGAACAAAAGGAAGCATTATTTGAACTTATTCAAAGACAACACCATCATTCTATATCTGCCGAAATTAAGAAGGTCTTGACCGAAACGCCATCTAGGAATCCAAATGATAGAGTAGAGGAATATGTTCCAATTCTAGAATAAATCCAATTTTATTTTAATGTACGTTTATCATTTATGAATGACATTAAATATCTCTCATTTTCCTCGCATACTCCTATTCCAAAAAGCCCAAAACGGATTGCTCATAGAGGAAAAGAGAATGAGAGTTTATCCTCAATGAATCTGATAACTCCAAAAAAAGTTATTGTAACAGAAAACAAGAAAGACACTGACAATTCTCTTAAAATATTTCTGAGAGCAAGGCCTTTAAAACAAAATGAAACAGAAAGTTGTCTCGATGTTTCAGGTAATTCAATAATTTTAACGCCACCAAATTCGGTTCTAAATGGAAGAGGAAATAAGAAGGTTTTTGATTTTGAAAATGTTTTTGGACCAGATTCTACACAGGAAGAAGTTTTTCAGAAATCATTTTTATCATTGTTGCCTTGTGTTATTGAACAGAGAGATATACTTGTTTTTTCATATGGGGTAACTGGGGCAGGTAAAACATTCACAATAGAAGGCAGTCCTTCAAATCCAGGATTGCTTCCAAGGGCTCTCAAATCTATTCTATCTTGCATGAAAGAATCCAGACCCATTGATTTTTCTCAATTCGAAGAAATGAAAGTATCATGTTTTGAGATATTTAATGAAAAAATATATGATCTTTTGGTTTCTTCATCAGGAAAACTGAAAAAACCAACTAAATCCGAGAATAAACAACAACTGAACTTAACACGCACAGTGGATGGAAGGACAATTGTTGAAGGATCAACCGAATGGACAATAACTGAAGAATCACAGATTACAGAATTATTATTGAAGGCAAATACCGAAAGACACAAAGCCGAAACCACATTTAATCACAGTTCATCCAGAAGTCACGTTGTATATCGAATATCATTGATTAACCGAAATGGAATTACTGTATATATATCAATTGTTGATTTGGCAGGATGCGAGAGAACCAAGGCCATAGGTGATGAGAGGTTTAGGGAATCATGTAACATCAATAAATCAATGCTGGTTCTTGGTAAGTGTATAAGGAGTCTTGCAACAAAAAACCAAGCCATTCCCTATCGAGAATCAATTATAACCAGACTTTTTAAAGACTTTTTTGAGAGTCCTGGAAAGTGTGCAGTTGCATCAGTAATAGTTAATGTGACACCATCAATAGAACAATTTGAAGATACAAGTTTTTCTTTAGGTTTTGCAGTTGATGCATCTGAATGCTATACATCATCAAATTATGAAGAACCAGAAATAAATCAATCTCCATATCTTGTCTCTCAAATTCAGAACTATCTATCAAATGTTGAAAACACCTACAAAAACCAAGTGTATAGCCTAATGGAAAGAACTCGATCAGGAAATGTTGTTTTTGAGAATATTCAAAAACAAATCATCAATTCGGAAATGGAAGAACTAAGGAGAGAAAATATTGAATTGAAGGAAAAGCTTGTCGAAGCCCAGAAAATTATCCAAAAGCTTTCAAAGGATTATTTGTAAATTAATAAATTTTTTTCGGCCAATTTATTTGCCCTTGTAAGGGATATTTACATTTATGTCTGAGCCAAAAGCTGTAGTTATTTTAATAGACAATTCGTCGACATCCATCAATGGCGATTTTTATCCAAACAGATTGGATGCCCAAAAACTTGCAGCCGAGCGTCTTTGTCAATATTACTCGCGTCAATCAGCCAAGAATCAAATCGGAATTGGTACGATGGGAAGTATTGATTTTGGCATTGCAGCATCTCTAACTACACGTATTGATAAAATTTCCAAAACCATTGCGAAGATTTCAAGAGGCGGACAATGTTCGTTTGAAAATGGTGTGAAATGTGCATTTTTAGCGCTTCATCATCGTGATCCTGATCTAAAAGAAAGAAGAGTTGTAGTTTTTATCGGATCAAATCATGGATTATCAAGAGATACAGCTTCAAAGTTGTCAACTCTTGCCAATAGAGAAGGCGCAGCAGTTGATATAGTTGCATTTGGGGAAGCTATTGATGAAATGGATATTTTAAGCGATTTTGTTTCTCAGATTAATACCAAATCTCATTTCTTCCATGCTAGATCAGGTACCGTAATCCTTTCTGATTTAGTATTATCTTCTCCAATTGGACCAGGTGAAGGATCTTCTCGCGCGAGATTAGATCCATCGGCCGAAGAGGATCCAGAGGTTGCTTTGGCAATTCGTCAGTCTCTCAATAGTGCCAATTTCAGGGATCAAGATCTAGAAGAAGCTATAAGGTTGTCTTTAATGGATAACGGATTTGTTGAATCAACACCAAACTCTCAGACAGAAGCTCATAATGAAGAAAATATCGATGAAATGGATCCAGACATAAGGGAAGCAATACAGGCATCATTAATGGACTTCGATCCCAGTCCTCAAACAAATCCACAAGAAAAAGTTGAACCACAAGCCAATGATGAAATCGATGAAAATGATCCAGATATTGCTGCAGCTTTAGAAGCATCACTAATGGAAAATCCCGAAGATGGTAATTCTAATCAAGAAAATATAGAAGATATGGATGATATTTTACGCTCTTTACCTGGTGTTGATCCAAGTGACCCAATATTTAAAGGAAAGAAAGATGATGAGAAGGATAACAAAAAGAACGAATAAATGATTCAAATTGAATAGTTTTGTTTCGAGTTAAAATAATATTTATTTTGATGCTGAATCCACTATAAATCTAAACAGGGCAAGTTCTTGGCTCGTAATAATTTTCCTTAGAGGGCACTGTAGGGCAAGTTTTGCTATTCCACTTTGAGCTTCTCTCATAATTTTCCTTTTTGCGCCAGAAAAGCAAGGATCACACCAATGTTTGAGGGTATTCTGATAGAATAACAACAATTTCATTGTATCAATAACATTATTACTATTCTGAGATAGTGTTTTTACACTATGATCCATTTTGATACCTATTCTGCTTAAGAGTTGATTAATTGAAAAGCTGTCGCAATTGGCCTCAGTAACTGCTACATGAGTCAAACCCACATCATCTGTTGATTCTAACGCCTCATTCAATATATCAAGTGGAATAGAAAATGAAAGATCAATCCCAGACATTTTCCGAATTGCATCACACATAATTGGATGAGGAAATTTTTCTCGAAGTAAGATAAGACCTTTTCTTACTAATGAAGATCTCTTAACTTGTTCAATTAGAGATTGGAACTTTGCAATATTGGCTTGTTCATCATAGTTATTGGGAGGATTCTTAACATGTACCATTTGAACGTCAATATCAGATTTAATATGGGCAGAAACTTTATACTGATCAAAATCGAATGGTTTTTGATCATTCCTTCTTGTGTCTATTACTACAGGTATATCAATTGAAGTGATTGACCTCCTTTGCTCTGTTATGTTATTTGAAAATGTCCTAAGGCTGGAAGAGAAAGCCTGGGGTCCATCACCACTAAGCTGTTTTTTGGCATTCTTGTATTGCTGATTGAAAAAGTGGGAGATTTTCCCAGCTTCTTGATGGAAAAAAGTTGTTTCTGGATTGTATTTCATACAGTTTGTGAATATCAAATTTACATCATACCTAAATGAAGCCAAATCATTATACTCACCGTGTAATATTTTAGACTTGACTGTAGACAAATCCATTGGTTCCTTAATAACGTCGAAATATTTGGGCGCAATATCTTCCGTAACTGGTTGGGCAAATATCCTATTCACATCTTTTTGAGAAACTTTTTTCCATAATTCATTCAGTACTTTCATAAGAGGGGTCAGAGGAAGCCTTTGAGCTGGTGCATTTGATTTTTTGATTGGAATCGCAGATTTAGGGAGAGGGGGACCAACAGGAGCAACAAACTTTAACTCTACAGTAGGAACAATTTTGGAAACAGAATTGAAACAAGTAAATCGGATTTTGGAATGAGATTTTTGTTGACTTGATTGGGGCTTCATGTAAATAATTACCCTTTAACAGGAAATTTCTATAACATTCTTTATTGACCACCAACAGTCCTCCTAGCAACCAACTGGGTTAATCCTGGCGTGGCTGTTTTAAGCCCATGATAATTCTGAATGGAATCCATGATGGTTTTCTTTGATGAAAAACCACGGGGCCGGATTTTTATCTGACTGATTAGAGTTTCTTCATCATTATCTGGTGGTATTGGCGGGAGGTGAGTGGCTTGTAATGTACCAAATACCTGAGTTTTTGTTGATAATGGAATAGGAGGCACTTCAAGGTATTTTTCAGGAACTTTCCACGGAGCCATTTGATATGGAGGCATTGATGACTGAGAGGTAGTTGATAAACCTGTTCCTCCAATTCTGGTGGTTGATGTGGGTGTTTCTGTTTTAGGAGGGGGAGGAGCAATACCACCACCTTGGATGTAATCGAAGTAGCGAAGCATTTCAACTGTAATACCAGAAAACCTCTCAACACTTGCAATATGACGGACTTGGAAGACAATCTCGTCTTTCCCAGATGCGCTCTTTTCAATAAAATCATTACTTAAAAATGGTTGGCCATGAGAAACAATTGCATTTGGTGGGAGCTTTGGTTGTGTTAAGGTACTGGTTCGAATAGGAGTGGTGGAACTTTGAGGAGCGAGAATACCCCAACCTGTGCCCTGAGCAGAGCTTAATGCAGAAGTTCGAGTGGTTCCAAAAGAGGTAGTCGTTTTTTGGGTATTTTGATTGGTTTGGTTTGTGTTTGATGTTTGGTTATTTTTAGAGGCTCCCCAAGCACCGGCAGAGTCATAACTGTTTCCCCATTTTTGTTTTCCACCCCATGCTGAAGCCGTGGTTTGCTGGCTACTACTTGTTGATGAAGTGGTTCTATTGGCTCCCCATCCACCAGTAGAGCTGCTATTACTATTCGTCCCCCATTTATTTTGTCCACTACTATTGGATGTGTTATTACTAGTTTTGCTGTTCCAGCTGCTCATTATGTCAAAACCGTTTGGTTGAGTTTACAAATTACGAAGCCTCAGCTGGTATTGATACTGAATGATAGTGTTATTGAATCCTATTGAGAAATAATCATTGATTATGGAAGAAATGGACATATTGAATAGAGGGTGGTTTGATACACGAGTATTCGATAATGAAAATAGAAAAACTTGATTCTCAGAATCACCATATGAGATTGAATGAAATGTTAAAAAGTTGGTCAAGTTTGTGATATTGATAGAGAATTCGAATTTGGAAAGGAACCAAAGACATATTTTCTGCTCAAATTTGCCTTGGAAATACATTAGTTTTTCATTTATGAGTCCAATGGTATCATCAATCATTGTTTGGGAAATAGGGTGCAATGAATCAAACCAACTGATAAATGATATGAAACAACAGAAGAATTGAGAAAAAACAGATTCAAATTGAGGATTATCTAATTGGGAAATTGATTTCTGGTATTGTACCAATGAATTCAATAGGATCAACTTATAATCAGGGTGGGATCCTATATAGAAATTTGTTAACATGTCAGCAAGGAATATAATGTCTTTTTCATGAATATTCGATATAATATCAAAAACTATAGTATTGAATTGTTCAATTATTCCATGATAACAATATATAGATATCAAATTCATCAAATACTGAATTTCAAAAGACTGACAGTCATCTTTGTTTATAATAAAATTAATTGATACCAAAAACTTTTCTAAAACATTTTGTGGGAAGATGGATCGAAAACAGTCTTCATCTGTAAATAAAGCATCCATGAGAATGTATGCCAAAACGATAGTTTGTGGATTCGATAGAAAATAATACACATAATGGACCAAGATTTCAAATAATATCACAAAGAAATCATGTTTTTTAATCAGTTCGGCCAATAATTCACATAAACTAATACAAACATAAGTATTTCCAAAGAACTGATCAAACATAGAGATCAAATACTCAAAAAAGTCGATTAAGGAAGAAGAATCTATCTCACAATAATCAAACAATTCAATAATTAAACTAAATACAACTAATGATAATGAGGTTTCAATTCTTGGGATCATTTCAAATAATTGGGTTATTAAATCATCAATAGAAACATAAATCTTATGATTGTTACATACAGCTTTGGCAATAAACAGGCAACCATTCCCTAAACTTTTCACATCATCAATAATGAAATCATCAGATTTGGAGAACAAATATAAGCTTAATGACATTAATAAATCACCGGAATGATTTTTTAAAGGATGTATCATTTCAAAGTCATGAAACACAAGGGAAATCCGATATAATATATACAAAACTGTGAAATAATAATCTTCAATATCCTCTATTAAAATACCTGCTCTCAATCGAAACATGCTGATAGTTCCAATTGTACTGATCGCAGATACAATTTCATCTCTATAATCTCCATCATCTTTGTCATCAGAATAGAGGTCTCTAATAAGGCTATCAACATCTCTATCCCATTCCTCTAGATCTTGATGAGAAACATAGGTAAGTTCAATAAAAACCTGACATACTTCGTCATAGTCGATAGAAAATGAATAAGCGACAAATAACGAAACATAATACGAAACCAGTTTTCTAACGAGTTCACACATATCATACTGATGATTGAAAGGAGATTTAATCACCAAATACTCTCCCGAATATTGGGTTAATTCCTTAATCCTCAGGAAACACTGCTCAAATTTATTAGAAGACTCTGGTAATTTCTCATATTCAGAAAAAAGTTCAATCATTAATGGAAAAGTCTCTTCATTAACATTTGAGTTGAAAAGGTCATCGATAATTCCCTGATCGATTTCGGCTCCTCGCTCACAAAAAACCTTTAAAATAATAGAACATAATACCCGAGTCCACATATCGCTACAATTCACAAATAAATCAATAATTGTGCCTAGATTAACATTCGAAAACTCTAAATCTTCATTTCCATATAGAGATATCAAATATATCGAAGCAATATTATAATCAGAATGAAATGCCAATGGATCTGGAATCAACCCATCCCGTAAGTGTTCAATTATTAATGATCCAAAACTATGAATTAGCACAGGATTTTGTCTATATCTATATAAAATTTGCATATAATATTCATTAGGAATAATAATCTTAAAATACCTGCAGACCTGAATGGCAAGAAGAACAACTTTTTCATCATTCTCATTAATAAGCAAAGAAATCAACTCATTATTAAAATTCTCGTCAAATAAATGCTGAGAAACAAACTGAATAGTATTATCTCTATCATCATCGTTGAAGGATCTAAGCAACAGTAATTTTTCTCTCAACATTTATTTTTTATCATTTTCAAAAACTTCAATGGAGGAAAAATCATCTGGAATTCCATTCTGGATTAATCTTTTGTATCATTATCTTGTTATCGTTTCCATTTTTTCCCTGTACATTGCTGGAACCATTTTTGTTTCCATTGTATTGATTGAGATTATTTTCAAGTTCTTTGCTGTCTTTATTAATTTGTACGCTATGATTTATTCTTCGGGCTATTATGTTCTTTCACTTTTTGAGAATTTATTTTGGATTATATACTCATTTGGAGGTGTTGTTTTTTTGATGATTATTATTTTGAAGCTTTATAAAGGATTTTTCAAGACCATTACCGCCATTTCTTCAAGATTCAGCATAGAAAAGAAATTAGAGTTTTATTATGTGTTTTCTTCACCAAATTCTAGGACTCGTGTATTAATTGGGCTTATTTGCCTAATTTCTGGAACAGGCGTGTTTTGGATTTTTGTTGAGCTTATTAATTTTAATTTGTTTGCATACAGCCCATTTTTCTTTTTCTATAGTATTCTGATTATGATTCCACCTTTGTTTAAAGTCTGGGTACAATGTTTTCAGATTGTTGTTCACAGAAGAAGGGATGATATAAAGTCACCTGATGCATCACAGGTATTGGAATCCGATGGATCACGCGATGAGGGTATTTTGTATATTTTGAAACAGTTTTTGGACCCAGCTGGTTTGCTTGACTTTGTGAATATTTATGAGTTTTTAGATAATGAGATCAGATTATGGAATGGATTTACCATTTATCACAAGACTGTAATCTTTTGCTATATTTTTGGTGCGGCACTCCAAGCCTACAGCATTTATATTGGTAATAGTCTTCTCTATAATTTTCCTTATAATGCCCCTTTTACTCATTCTAAACTATTCCAGTTTATTCCAATGATGATATACTTTTTGCTTTTGCCAGTATTATTAGTTTTTCATTTTGGAAATGCATTCAGGAAGATTAATCCTAAAGAAGAAGAACACAATACAAATTCCAAGATCGACAATGAGCATGATGATTCTATTCAAAATATCGCCCTTGAAGCTTCTTTGAAGTATGTACCTTTGTTTTATTTGCTACTTACAATATGCTTTTTCGGGCTGGCTTTCATGTGGGGGGTTTTATGGGTTTCACCAAATGATACATATGCAAATAAGGAAATTGTGACTTTTCACAACTCTGCCAACTATACATACGATCCTATTCCATCTCAATTCTGTTCAATGACAACCAATAGTCTTAGCATCACACAGATATCTGCTATCCCATCATTGATGTATTTTTTAAACAATGGAAAAAGTTATAGTACCCCAATTTCCGTTTTACAGTCTATCAACCTCAAAGAAACATTACGAATCATCTTTCCAGATAATTCTGGAGATGTTATAGTCAATTTGTCATCTTTGACAGAGTGGGGAGTGCAAATTATTGTTCCTATTGATGATCCAACTACAACGAAGGATCATGTTACCATTCAAGTTTATAGTAGCTATAGAACCCCATTTGACTGGGCAATGTTTACTGAGCTTTTTGTTCAAAGAATGTTTTCCAAGCTTATTGAAAGCCTTATTCCTGGGTACTCATTGGCAAGTAGTGCTCTTGATACATTTTTGATTAACACTAGAAGTTACTTAAGTTATTTAACAGAAACATCTTCAACTGCAGCAAAAATTGCATTACAGTTGTATTTTCTTAGCGAGACAAATAAGCCTGATATCATTGTTGGACAGGGCCTTGGTGGATATTTCGCCAAATATGTTGCTGCAAAAGGGGGGATGAAGACACCATCTTTTGCATTTGATTCAATACACATGTTTGGCACCTTGAACTCTGCAGAAACCAAGAACATAAGTTCTGATTCCATTGTTAATGTTTATTCAAACGGATTGTTCAGTGAATATGAGGATCTATTGAATCTTAACTTTCTTAGACCAGGACCAAAGTTCTTTTGGGATGCTCCAGACTCATTTTTCTCATTTTGTTCCACTGTTGCACAATGCGCCACAAATAAGAATTGTCATTCTCATTGTCTACAGACATGTTCTGACTTTAATCTCCTATTAGAAAAATATGGAAGACAGTAATGTTTAAGTAAAATATGCCTATGCAAATCCATTTTCCTTTAAGTAACGATCATCAAGAATTGAAAGAGCCAATGGATAAGCAACAATGAAAATGGTTGTACCAACAGCCCATGCAACATCTTTCGTTCTATCATAAACACTCGTAAGAACTTTGGTCACACCGACAACCCTTTTATGTATCCAAGACATTAGCCCAAATTTACATAATCGGCAATTTACTTAACACCACCCTCAGTGATATACTTTTTCCGTCCTCTCTTCTTGGATTGGGCTTCGACTCCTTTAAGATCAAGACGCTTTCGATTGATATAATAATATTCAACAACATCTTTGACAGTTTTGGATGGAATTGAGTTAGCTATTTTCTTGAAATCACGAGGATGTTGAGCATATTTTTCAATGAAAAGCTTTTTATCAGACTCAGTCCATGAAACCCTATCTTTAAACCTATAATGTTCTAATAGAGGATCACTAACAAAGCAATTTTCGTCATACAGTAAATATGTTTCTCTTTCCTGTTCAGATAGATACATAGGCTGGTCGGGTGCCCACAGTTGTGTGTTCATTCTATCTCCAATTCTCCTGACTGTCTTTACAAACTCTGGAGGGAAGACTTCAACAGTTTCATGTTGCTCTTTTTGATAGTATCGAAGATTATCTGAAAAATTATTCCATAATGTCCTCCTCTTCTTATATTCATGGGCCAATGACACGGCCTTACTCCTAAGCTCTCTTCTACTATTAGATATTGTTCTCATCATGGTATCAAATGTGTTGTTATCTTTGTCTTTAAAAGAAAACATATAATGGTGAGAAATATGATTAAAATACTGACCGTTTCTAAAATTATTGCAGGAAAGGGCGTTCTTTTGATGTGTTTCCATTGCTTTCTTTTGGTTTTTTTCAATAATTGTTTTGATACAATTTTGAGGCATGAGGAAACCAAAATAGTTTTGTATTCCATTTATAGGATCTCTCTCAGATATACTTGGAACCGTTATAGCCCCTAAGTCTCTTTCTCTTATCAAAGAATGTATATGTGATTGTAAAGAGTCAATTTCATTATCAAGTGAGTTAATAATTTCAATTATTTCGGATTGATTTGGCAAAGCAGGATATGGAGCAGCTGGTAGGATCTGAACCGGCATTGTGTTTGCATGAGTAGTTTTTGCAGGGTATCTTCTTGTTTGAACATCATGACCATCAACAGCCGATTTGGATAGTGCGGCTGCTTTCTGTATATTATATGGGTGCTGTGTAAAGACTTGATTTGCCAAAGGGGTTCCCAAAAGGGGAAACCCAGATATTGCGGGTCTAGACGGAGGAGGATTTGTAATCATATTCTTTGTAATGTTTTGTTGATGGACAATCATAGGTTTCGAATCCATTGACGAATTAAGACTAGAAATTGTAGGAATTTTGTCATTTCCCTGTGAAGATTCTCCTTGTAATCCTTCTATTAGCTGAGAATTCCCTTGTGCTATCACACGATTAATAAGATTTGGCATCCCCTGTTGTAATATCACCACTTTTGTTTGTTTTTGCTTATTTGTTTTCACTTGAGCACCAATATTTCTATTGCATATTACATTTGTAATATGATTTGATGCATTTGGAGCTGTTTTATTCACCAAACTATCAATATTTGTCATGCATGGCTTAATATCGTTTTTTTTTGACTCATATGGAATAGAAACTTTAGGAATTTCTGCATTTTCAACTTTCACTTTGTTGTTTTTCGACAAAAAATACAAATTTTCATCAGTCACTCTTGGAATCTCAATCACTATTTTATCTGGCTTGAATTCACTCTTCATATTACCTATTTCAACTTGTTTGGGAATCTCAACTGGATTATCAGTTGGAATAGTTGGTTTTTCGAAATTATCAAAATCTGGGTTTGCTACCGGTTGAACAATCACAGAAACAGGTTCCGATGGTATTTCATGCATATTTAATACTCCAGATTCAAGCTTTTCTTCTTCTATCTTAACATTCTCATTATTTCTATTTTCATTAAAAAAACCATTAGGATGGCTCGGCTTTGGAACATTAACCGATATTCTAGTCTTTCCCCCTAAAATATCCTTAAGATGAATCGATATTACTGATGATTCTTCATCTTGAGAATCCATTTATTCAACTTAGTTTTGGTTTGTTTTCAAATAAACCGTTCATCACTGATGGTTCTGGTGATAATAATGGAAATAGTGTTTAATATTGCTAGTTTAGAGAACCCAAGGATTTTGTTTCATAAAATTTTATGGATGAGAAAGAGACTGTTTTTTTGAAGTCTGTGCTTTCGAAAGTGATGGAAAGTTTCACTCCCCATTTTCAGTATTCTATTACAAAGTTCGATACTGAAATAAACAATAACAATTCCAAAGATATTATATCTGGTATTTTTTTAGTTTTTCCACAAAATGTTCCCCTTTATCGGACCATTTTGAACAACCTTACAGATGTTTCTGAAGCATTTCCTTCAATTTCATTGGTTTTTATATGCGAACAGTTTTCCAAAGTTATGAAGGGCGATTTTTCCTTTTTTTCCGCATTTCAGACCATTGCTACTTCATATAGAGGTAGCAATGAGAGTCATTGCCAAATTTTATTTAATTTTGCAACCATTTTTTTTTCAGATTGGTTATTAAGGATTATATCGAAACATGGGTTATCAGGACAGCATACACTCATAGCAAGAGTTGGACTAGGTTTATGCGATCAAGCAAATGAATCTAAATATGTTTTGAATTATGTAATTAACCAATGGACAAGGATTTTTTCCACCATTAGCATTCACTCAATGACAATACTCACTCAAAATATATCTTACTATGCATTGGAATGCAAAAGTTCACGAATTTTCGTTCTTTTGTCACAAATTCGACTTGATACATTCCCCGAAGATAGCGAAGTTTTTATTAATGATTTATTTTCTGTATTGAAGGATCTTCAAAAAAAGAAAGCCCTATCTTCACTGATTCTACAATCTGTATCTCAAACCATATCATCTGTTAATTTTATTTCTTCATCACTGCAAAAAATGGTTGATATTGCCAGTGCAGTGTGCGATGATCATCAACTTAAAGATGGCGCCCTAGATTTATTGTTAACATTATATCACCGATTGCCAAAATATTCTAACAAAATTGGATTATTTATGAAGAAAAGGGTGTATGCTCATGCTAATGACGAAAAAAAAATCGAGAGATCTCTTAAACTCTTCAAGATCCATCTTTTTGGAGGCTATTCACATTGTTTCTCGTCAAATCCGGTTTTTGATACGTCATCAATGCCAAATTCTGTTTCAGAAGAGTTTTTATATGAGAGAGAGAACTCACATTCGTTATTCATGTCAATATTTTTTCAAAAGTCTAACTTTTCTATTAATCCCCTTCTCTTTCGTGATGTTATTGTATCTCTAGCATCGATTGATTTTCATAGATTTATAACATCTGTTCTTTCAGATTTTCTTCGGATAAGTTTTGAAGATATTAGATTCATAACTCTTCTTTCATGTGTACCAATTATTAATTCCGAACCATTTCAGATCGGTTCTATTACCCCAGTAATGTTATCAGATATTGAGAGCTTCAATGAAATGATAAGAGGAAAAATTGTTTCTAACATTCGCTCAATTAAACCAAAGGAATGGGCTCATTGCGTGTGCTTATTAGAAGTGATTGATATGACAAAAATGCAGATTGATGAATGTGATAGGAAAATTGCTCATTATTTAGAAGAACATAATATTGATAAATTTGGCCCATTGACAATATCATTAGAGAGATCAGAAGATTTCAAAGATTCTTTTTCTTTGCTAGTACATGTACTCAAGTCATTTGAGTTTGTATTTTCCGAAAGAGATTTCCTTATAGATGGTATAATTGAGTATTTGATATATTATTGTGTCAATCCTAGTATCCGAATTGCATCATCAAGCTTGGCTGTGTGCAGAAAGATGTCTAAAATGGAGTCTTTACAGGATCCAATGATCCATACTTGTGTTTCATTATTGAAAAAGGAAACATCTCAAGAACTGTCATTTATATGTTTATCAATTTTGCTCGATTTGTTATCCCAAAATCCTAAGTGCATCAATAGTGATATTCTTCAAGAAATAGAAGTTTTATCAATAATTGGCCTTGTTTCAACCCAACCTATCACACGAGCAATATCTGAAAAGCTCTTAAACTCTGTAACTGTATTAATGAATAATATTGGTATATTCTCCTACATTGCCTCGCAAAAGACAACAATAGAAAAATGTGTAATTAAAAAACTGAATAATTGTAGGAAACATTCGACACTAAAATTAACAACAAAAGAATTACACGAACCAATATTATATAGTTGGGTATTATTAAGCCATTATTATGATGTATGGCTTCTCTTTATATCAGAAATTATTAATGTTATTATTTTTGCAAACTATTCTCCTCTTTTAAATCGTTTTGAGAGTTTGCTTGTGCATTATGTGAAAAAAATACGCTCAGACCAAATGAGCTCTGATCCACATGCTATTGGGATTTTATTATTACATTTGTCATCGTTTTTCCATCCAGAAACAACCCTACTTGGGAATGTAATGTACACATTGAAACAGTTTGAACCATTACATTTATCAAAATCTATTTCAACCAATTTTATGGATGTTATGAAGGAACTTATGCTTTCCAAAGATGGTTGGAAGGATCAAATAGTTTTTTCTGTTGTTGAACATTCGCATTATTCCATAATATCTCATATGATTGGTTTGTTATCCTTTTGTAATAGTAGCCAATTACAGGATGCAAGCACATCGCTGATTAGCCTTTTAAGATCACCTTTCATTAGTGATCCTATTTCAAAGCAACTTCTTCTGCCTATTATATCATTTTTATCGAAAATGCAGACATATTTTATTTCTGAAGATATTAATAGTGTAAGAGTTTTAGAATGGTCTCCAGAATCCGAAAAGAAAGTTTTCATTAATAAGACAACAGTACAAAATTATTGCACATTAATATCAATTTTTTTAAACAGACCGATATCTCTTGATGAACTTTCCATAACACCGAGAGAAATTATTTTTCGTTTTCTTATCAACTGGGCTTATACAACATCGCCAAATTTAGAGTCAATTAGAGAATATGCTCAATATGCATTGTCTATTATTGTATCAGCTGGTCCAATGTTTAATGAATCACTGCTAGTGGATCGTCAAGTTATTAAGGTCTTTACACATATTGAAGAATCAGGATCAAATGTTCTATCTTACCTTTTGTTTTTTCATTCAGAGTTAGTTTTACCAATGTTTCTAGAATCTTGCCTAACTTCATCAAGGAGCAATTCTGACATGCTTTTTGAATCATTATTTGTTTTATTTGCTTCAGATCTCAACACTTATATGTCATTACATATAGGATCATTGATTTTTGTTGGTTGCGTTTTTAAAAAACTTCAACATCCTCGATCAAAATCATATCTCGAATCTCTTGTTGCTTCAATACAACCATCAATAGCTCAAAAGGTAATTGATGAAATGAGAAACGAAGGTTATATGAAAACCATCACTAGCCGCTTTGGATATGCCACAGAAGTTGTCCTTGGATTTGGAATGAGTGTTTTAAAGTCAAAGTCGAATCACACTCCTGTTTTTGATATTGTAGAATCTATGAGGCCATGGATTAAAAAAGTTAGATTGTTGCCAAAACAGATTAATTGTATGCAAGGAATTCCATCTCAGTATCATTTGTTTACGCCTTACGAATTACTGGCTGAGTTAATGAACACAACTCAAATGATTGATGATGATCATTTTACATCAGTAGCATCATTATGGACAGATCTGTTAAGGAGTCCCGACCAATCAGAGTTTATTCCATTGTTTATCTCTGATTGGAAAGAGTCAACAACGAAGAAGAAACTTTTTTTGCATTTAATTCGAGTAAATGCGCTAGGTATTGTGGACAAACTTGTTTCAAAGTGTTCATTTGCGTATTATTTTCATATCACATCTCAACATAAGAGTTTTGATGACGAATTATGGGTTGTTCCTCTATTAGCTAGTGCAATTGAAATGAAAACAGATTCATTACTCAATAATCTATCACCAATAATACATTTTGCCCTGCTCTTTAATGCTTATCCATCTGCAAAGCCCCTTCTCTCAGTATTGTGTAGACAGTTTTGTGTCCCTCATCCATCAGATGACAATTCCAGTTTATTTGAGACTTCAAAAGTTTTTGTTGAAAGGATAAAAGAAATGTCAAAAGAAAAACTGGAAATGTGGGGTGTAGAGTGTATTAAGTGGCTTTTGGGATCACAGTCTTTAACGTTTGCATCAATATCTCTCCGCATTTTTCTTGAGATTCTGGTTCCAATTGATCAAAATGTGATAGACGGAATCATTAAATCAATTACATACCATGTATCTAACAATACAGATTCTCCTTCATGTTTAAGCGATTTAATATCTGATTCCTTTAAATTTTTCAACCACATCTTTACTGGAAATGAAATGGTTTCGTTTTCTTATGCTGCCTCCTTTTTGGACTGTACTTCATTGCCATCAGAATGCCTTGCAGACTCTATTGATTTATTTATGAAGTGTTTGTATTCAAACCACACAAGGAATAGCGCATGGCAATCGCTTGTGGGTATCATCAGACCCTTGATTCCATTTCTTGAAAATAATGAAAAGTACCAACAAATATTCGATCTTTTGATTAAATCATCTGGGTCTGAGGAATTAATGATGATTGTTGCACCTATAAAGGATTTAACACCCACTCTTTTCCCATCAGTTCCTCAAGTATCTTCATTGCTTAAAACAGTTAATCAAACTGCTTATTGTAAGGCCATTGAGCATTATTCTTTAATGGTTGATAGTGCAACACATGAGTTATCAGATTCAATTTTCAAACTGCTCTCCAAAATCATCGAGAAAGCTTCAAATGAGAATAATTTTGCATATTTATCAAAGTTATATCAAGCAGCGGTGAATTCTTTAGCTCATTGCCCCAACTCAATGGCATTCTTGTGTTCATTAGCAAAATATAACCCATCTGTATCAATTAAAGGAGTATTCATTTTTGTTGACTGGGCAAGAACAATTGATGATGTTTGTAGGTCTTTGGCACGACTTGTAATATATGATGATGCCCAACCATCGTTAACAGATTGTAGCACCATTAAATCTGTTTCTGGATTGCTCAGTTGCGATGTAACCCCCAAAATTTTACCATTTGTTACACAGCAAGACATGCTTGAAGGAATGATGAAAGTTAAACAAAACTCCAGAAGAAAGAGAGCCATGTCTATTAGGAGAACCCCAAGCTCTAATTTTTCTCCCAGAAGATCTTCAGGTGCCTATCTATCTGATGCTGCCGAGTTGAATTTTGAGCTTAATCCAATTCCAACCCCAACATCTCTTTTAGATGATTCAGTTCTGCTACGTAACTCGATTGCTTCGTGTTTTATTCTTACTGATATGGAGTTTCTTGATAATACTAAATAGTTATACTATCAATTATTTGGCTTCAGTATTTTTTTCATTTTGTGGTACAGAAGACTCTGTAGGTGGTGGTTCGAGAATTGGACCTTCGGGGACAATCCTTCGAGTTCCTGTTGATCTCCCATAATACATCTCTCCATGATCTCCATAAACAAAGAAGACATTGCCATCTGGATCAGTACCAGTAACTCTTGAAGAAATCCCATTTCCAATTGTGGTTTTAACATTGGGATCATCAATTGCACCAACAATTTGCTTTCTTGGTTGCCCACAAACAAGGCATTTAACAGTCTCAGTTCCCGCTGCAGTTTCACCAACGGCTTGAACCTCTTTTGTTAATTCATCTTTAATTGCCATTAGCTCACTTTGCTCAACTTTTGTCGAAAGAGACTTCCTTATTAAACCAACTCTGTTATTCAGTTCTGCAAGCGCTTGCCTAAACTGTTCAAACATATTCTGTAATGCATCCTTATCAGCTTTGCAATCAAACAACAATTTAATCTGTTTGCTAATCAAATCAATAGCAGACTTCAAAGACACTATTGAAGAATCAAAATATGATACTTTCATAATAATCTCATCAAATCGAAACTGTTCATTTCTTGTGGATTCTTGTTGGGTTGATGGCTTTGGAATAACAGTTTTAAGCTTTGGAAGACTGCTTTTTGTTGGTGCTTGTTTATTTTGATCAATTCCAGATTTGTTTGTTATCCGAGTTACATTGTCTGGATTATGGAGTTTAGGGTTGTCTAGAATCACTTTCACTGTCTCTGGTTGTGTTGAATATATAGAATTATGAGGGCTTGTTGATGTCTCAATTACAGAAACATGATTAGACTGATTTTCAATGTTCTTCTGCTCAGATAAATTCTCATTTGATAAGGATGATGATATCGAAAGAGATATACTCATTGGTGATTTCTGAGAAACGTTGTCAATTTTGGCTTCATTCTTGTTACTGAGGAACTGCATTTTATTTATTGACTCAATTACTGTAGATGAGGGTTTATCCAATATACTATCGTGCTTATTCATTATCTCATTAATAATTTTAATCTGAGATGCAATATCTGATGTTTCATTCTGCACAAGTGCAATTACTTTCTTCATTCTGTTGGATAAGGAATCTTGGTCAACAAATAGAGTATTAATATTTTTGTTAACTTCATTAATATCTTCAATATTCTTAGACACATTAACTTCAATTTCATTCAGAGAAATTTTGGTTTGAGTATTTTCTTGGCGTATTTTACCAAACATTTCTATATTTCGCTTTGAGTCATCTTCAAGATTGGCAACAATATTCCTTAATGCTTGAAACTTTCTTTCTTGTTCTGCTGTTCTGTCATTTCTTTTGATATCTTCATATTTCTCCCTAATTTCACCCAGTTTCATTTCTAGTGAAACAATAGTCGATTCAAACATATTAAACTTACTTTCATATCCATTGATTGCTGTAAAAAGCTGCGCTATTGATGAAGGAGAAATCTTTTCGGACTTTTCAAGGCTGGTTAACCTCACATTCATTTCCATGTTCAGTCGATTCATTGATGTTATTTGATCAAAAACTGGAGATAAATCAATTTTCCCATCTTGTTTAATTGTTATTGGTTGTGAAACTATGGGCTTGGACATTGATTCACTAAGAGATCTATATAAATTATCAATTTTTTGAATTTGGTTTAAAATCTCCGAAATTTGCGTTTCATGAGATTCGATTCTAATATTACTCTCTGATATTAGTTTTGGCACGTCATGATTCAATTTGGGCGCCATATCTGTTACCGAATCGGTCACCCTTTGAATATCAACAGTTAAGCTTTCCATCATCTGAGCTATTTCTTTATTATTCATTTCCGATGACTCATTTATACTCTTATCAATGACTCCCATTATTTTCTTATTATTAATCTCAATTTCAGATTGTATTAGTCCAAGCATTTCTTCAAGAATATTGTTGGCATTTATCGACGGAGAATCATTGATTTTTGGAGATAGATCAACAACAATATTTCCTTCATTTGATAATGGCATCTTATGATCTCTGTTGGAATTTCTATTTTTAACATCGACATAATAACTGTCTGTTGGAACTGTCGAATATGATTTATTATCTTGTAAATGGTTCATGTCAGCCTTTTTATCTATATATGAAGTTTTCAGAACACCTTGATTGCTATTTTCAAGTTTATCAGTAATGTTCACATTAATTATTGGTTGAGGGTGTATTGGATGTGGTAAATATTCGGGTGTTTCAATGGAATCATGATGTATCTCGTTTTGAGATGTTTTAGAGGTCATATTCTGAACTAAACTGGTTAACTCACTTATTCTCTGATTCTGACTATTTATCTCTTTCTCCAAAGACTGTATTATTCCTTCATATTCAGAAATTCTTAGATCCACATTTTTGTGAAAAACATTCAGTTCTGTGATCGATCCAGATATTGAATCTATATTCAGACGAATACCTTTGATGTCTTGCGAGGATGAATCTATCTCCGTTTGATGGGATGAAACTATATCTTTAGTCTCAGTTAGTTGGTATTCACATCCTTCAACTCGAATCTGTAAACTTTCAATCATTTTGTGAATATTAATAATATCCGAAGGCTTGACAATAGGGACTTCATTTTTTTCTCTCCCATTTTTGGGACTTTGAACTGGAGGAGTGGAAAGAAGAACATTTTTTGATGGAGTTGGAGACTCAATAAGGATAGGCTTTTCAAATGATTGGTTTTGATCTGATATTCCGAGATTCTGGACCTCTTTTTCGTTTATTTGGGGAGATTCAACATTGTTTTCAATGGGAGTGCTCTTTCTTTCAGACAAAACCTCTGGGAAATCAACGTTAGATGTCAGGCCTTGAGAAATTATTGGTTGATAGCTTTGTTTAATCTGTTGCTGTACATCTAAAAATAATTTGCGCGCATATTCTTTAGCTTCTTCAATTAGTGATGGTGTATCATTATTGTTTGGAGTAACTTGAATACTTTCACTAACAGGAATGCTCACCTTTTCAGTTAGAATTGGAGCAAAAACAACTTCTTTTTGTCTCGGTTTTGAATTTTCTTCTTTAAGCACATTTACTTCCCTTTGGACAATAGAGACTTGCAGACAAAGTTCTTGAAACAAGTCTTTAATGTCATTTAAATTAAATTTCACCGGAAAATCCAAAGATTCTTGGGCCTGAGACGCAAGATTTTGGAGAAAAGTAACTTGATCATTCATTTTTAAAAACGAGGAAAAGTGACATTTTGTAAACATTATGTAAATCTATGAAATAAATATGAGCAAGGCTCCAGTTAAAGTTGGTGAATACACTTTAGGACAGACTCTTGGCTCAGGATCAAGCGGGAAAGTAAAATTGGCGGAGGGTCCTAATGGTGAGATTGTAGCAATTAAAGTTATTAAACTCTCGCAGTTTGAAGACAAGCCCGACGTTTTAAAAAGAATACGTAGAGAAATTGCATTGATGGCCCTTCTTGATCATCCAAATTTACTTAAACTTATTGAGGTTCTTGAGAGTTCACGCTGCTTGTATATTGTTCTTGAATATGCGTCTAACGGAGAATTATTGGATTTTATGCTTAATAGGCAATCAATTTCCATAATAGAATCAATGTGCTTTTTTAGGCAATTGATTTTTGGGCTCGAACATCTTCATTCTCTTGGGATATGCCACCGAGATCTTAAGCCTGAGAATATTTTGATCGATAGCTCAAAACAGGTGAAAATTGGCGACTTTGGTTTTGCTAGGTGGATGAGATCTAACATAGTAGAGACTTCATGTGGCTCTCCACACTATGTAGCTCCTGAGATTATTCGAGGCGAAAGATATGATGGCAGGATTGTTGATGTGTGGAGTTGTGGTGTTATCTTATTTGCTTTAGTTAGTGTAAGTTTTTCCCCGGTTCGTGGACCGGGTTTAAGTATCTAACACACAGGGAAGGCTTCCTTTTGAAGACAATAATCTTCGGATTTTGCTCAATAAAGTCAAATCTGGGAGCTATTTTATGCCTGATTGTGATAAAAACATTCAAGATTTAATTTCTAGAATGCTTACAGTTGATCCTGCATCCAGAATCACAATATCACAGATCAAGAATCATGATGCTTTCCGAATTGGAGTACCAGAAAGTTATATATTTCCGACTCCGATTCCGTTACCAACAATAAGCGATCCAATAGAAACCTCTCTAGTACCTAAAGGTATTATTAACTCGATTATGCAAATTGGAATGGAAAGTGAAGATACAATATTAAATGAGCTTCAGACAAATACCCATAACATGACAAAAGTTTTCTACACAATTTTTTCCAAGAATGTTTCTTTGAGATCACTTCCTTGGAGAAATGTTAAACCTTCTCCTATCAATTCAAATTCATTTTTTGTTTCTCCTCAATCCGACTACATTCTTGCATCTCCTGTAAATCCAAAAAGTATCTCATCCCTTGAAATGTTTTCAATGAACGAAAATCCCCTTGTATGGGATTATGGTAATTCTAAGAATGAAAACGAGAATGTTGAAGAAGTCCATGAGTTTTCTGAGCTGACATGTACTGTTGAAGTTTTTATGGGTCTTGTTCAAAATATATTTATTAATAGGAATTATGATTTTTTTTATCCAAATTCTTTACAACTAATAACCAAAAGACCTGATTATGAAATGTTTGTAGTTGTGAATGTTGATTATACATCATCAAATACTATTCATGTTGAAGTAGCCAGAATATTTGGAGACGCAGAAGAATTTTTTGAAATAGTGTCATGTTTAATTGATTCAATAAGTAGTATATCCTTTCAGGATAATTAAAATCATTTGTTTATTTTTTTCTTTGAAGGTGATGTTTTTTCAGCATTCTGTATCAGGCTGGTTTTCACTCTCAAAGACCCAATGGGTAACTTATAAGGCAAATCAAGTTCCCATTGAAGCCTAACGTTTTTCTCAAGCTGCTCAATAATATGTCCACCACAAACTTTATGAATTGCACTAATAATAGTTTTTTTCGAATGTCCTGAAATCCATACTTCATTCCCATTGATCAAATATTGTTCAGATATATTCCCGCCATCTAAATAAGAAATTGTATCTTCAATAATTTGTAAAAGATTATTATCCCGACTCTCAATTTCAGATATTTGAGATTTATAGCGAGAAATAAAAGATTGAGATTCATTGAAACTATTACATGATGGACTCTCTTCATACAGGGTCATTTTTTCGGAGATAAGAGCAATTAATCTTAGTAAAGAAGGATATACAATTTCAAGTTTTTCTTCCAATATGTTATCTATTAATTGAGTTGTATTATCATAGTTTTGAGTAAAGAAATTTTCATGTGAAATACATGTGATTACAATACTCAAGGATTCAATAATGGCTATAAAATAATCATCATTGAAATCAGCTGGTCTGGACCTTTTATTATTAAGGATTGTTAATAGCCTCTCCAAAACAACTTGGCAAGATTCCTCGTTATTAAATGAAAACCTTGTGAGAAATGCAACAGCAAAGAACCTGTTCAGTTCATTGGGTCCAATTTCTTTCACATATGTTAATATAGTCCTTACAAATTCATTGGCATGTTCCTCGAACTCAATACCAAGGTTCATGCTCAAAACGCATATCAGATTAAGTGCCGATTCTTGCTCATTTTTGAGTTCTTTGCGGAAAATAGAATCTTTCAAAGATTCATATACTTTCTCAGCAAAGGGAAGAAAATCATCCCCAATAAATCGATTTTTAAAAAAATCAAGTATGGTTTCTATAGCAATCATTCTAACATCATTTTTGGCAGAACATAATTTATCTATTAAATCAGGCATATACTGATCCCATTGATCTGGATTAATTTTGTTCTTCTTTTTTATATCTCTTCCCTTCATATTATTTTGTCACTTTTAACCTAAACGTCCAATATGGAAAACATTTGTTTGCATAAAGGCAATTTTGGTTCAATTGTAAGGCGAACTCGATACTGATCATTTGATACATACTCGTTTGCGTTTTCATGTTTTGTCATATCAATGAACCTTGACCACCCCCAAACATCCTTTTCTTCGAATATGGATGTTGCTTGTTTTTTGAAAGAGTCTGATGATGGGTTATTGCCGATTAGCTCAATTTTATAGAATATGCTCATTGGAGACTCAATATTAGAATGATTTAATTCTAAAAATAAGGAAATATAATTAATGTTTGGAGGCATACCCTTTGGGTAGTATTTCAATCTCCACACACTTTGAAGACATATAAACTTTTTCGAAAATGCAAAGTCATTGTTCAAACGAGTAGGGAACAAGATTAAAAATTCATATTTTGGGAGAATAAGTGGATTAATGGCTGGTTTTGGAATATGAATGTTAAAATTGGTACTTTTGAAAAAAAACTCCAAATCCTTGCAGATTGATGAGGTTTTTTTCTTTATTACCTCGCTGATCTCTTTCTTCGTCTGTTCAAAATCATGAACTTGTTTATCAATAATTCGGCTATTCTCATTCATGATTCTTTTATAATCAGTTATTAGTGACTCTAGTTGACTATACAGATCTATTATTAAATTACTCTTTTTGTTCTCTTCTTGAAAAACAACCCTCCGCATTTCTTTGATTTTTTCTTCAATATTTTCAATATTTTCAAGTAGATTTGGAACAATCTCAACTACATCTTTGGCTTGGTTCTTATAATGTTCTTCAATTTCAATAATTTTATGCTTTTCATGTTTCTTTTTCAAAAATAACTCATCAAAAAGGCAATTGGGACATAATGATTGATCACATGTTTCGCAAAAATGTGTACAAACCACTTTGTGGTATTTACAGTGAACATGGCGCAATTTCCAACTATTCTTCTTAACTAAATCGGTCATTTGGCTAATTACAGGGACAGAAATCGGGGGTTGCTTATCTAAAGATGAATGCATATTGCAAAATGGACAATTAGCTTTTGTCTCGTGCCATTTACTAATACAAGAAGCACAGCCAATATTGCCACAGCACGCCATAATTCGAGGTTCCGTTGCAAATTCCAAACAGATTGGACATTTTAGTTTTTCTTTAATTGTATCAAGAATTTCATTCATTTTTTAACATGATCCTTAATGCTTTTTTTGTTCCTATAAAAGAGATATTTACTTAATCCATATTTACATTGATTTAGAAGGTTTTAAAATATATACAAAGAACTAATCTTGCTGATCATTTGGAATTTTCTCTGAGATTGAAGAAAGGAGTGCAATAATTTTTGATATCGGCTCTCTAAAATAGTGTATTTCCATTCGAGTGGCATTGGGAAGTTGGGTGTATGTGGTGTGTTCTTTTATCCCCATTATTGATGATCGAATTTTCTCAACTCTCCTAACCCATATATCAGAAATCAATGATCTGACATGGTCGATATCTTGTATCGATTGTGGAGAATGGTTAAAAAACAAATAGCTGATCTCAATATAAAATGGATGAATACGAGTAAGTCCAATTTTCTCATTCTTTTCGTTAAGAATGATTTTTTTAAGAGTGGAAACATTCAACCATTTTGGTGGCAGTATAGCACATGATTGACTTGAATGGAGAAACAAAGCTAACCATAGCGGAACTTTAACGTTTCTTCCTGCTTTAAATGGCCCTACAGTTGTGGACATAAATTCAATTTTATCTGTAGAGAAATGAGGAGAGATTTTTACTAGTGTTTCTTCACTGGCTAAAAATCCTAGTTCCTCAGGTAACCAATTCTGTTTCATCTATAAAACTGGTAAAAATTACCATCTTCAGGACTAATAATCGTTTCATGATTTACAAATAAAGGATCAATAATTCAACATATACACTCATATCATTGAATATCTCTATTGATATTCATAGATTCTACATAAAACAGTTACATAAAGAATGTTACAATCATATTGATTTGGAACGGTTTAAGAATGGATGTAGGTACCTTCTAGTAGAAGGAAAAGAATATCGATGGGGAACAAAAAAGGAAAAAAATATACAAAAATCTTGTATGTTTTACATCCCTGATAGGGAATCTGGCAGGAGGGCCCCTTATCATAAAGAAGATAATTCTCATATAGAAGAATAATTAAGAAGTGTTACAGGTCCATTCCTAGTGATAAAAGAACTTGAAGAAGTAACCAAAATAATCGAAAGACTCCTTCGATGCAAAGTTCATACAGGAATTTGCTATCCCAGAGGCAATCAAGAAACCGAGGAATCACCCATTCCTGAACCAAGCTCATCACACCAAGCTCTTTGTGAAAGAGCTTGGTGTGTTGAAAGGCACGAGGAAACGCATTTTGAGATCAATCTACGAGCAAATTTGGAGGAATTCGTGATTGTCTAATCTCCTGGAAACCCACATGAAATGGCAAATTTCTTGTTTTCGAAAATTCCAGAAAGAACAATATACAAGGGTGATGACGAATATTACTATGAGATATCAATAAGACCCAAGGTAATTACATTCCCATAAAAAAAACTCATTGAAGTGAATTTTCTTTCTTTGATTCAAATCACTGATTTGAAGAATTAGCTCATATTAACCCAAATCCATATTTGAAAACCCATTCTGTTTGCTCTCATAAAAGTCACATGCAATCTCAAGTATTTGATATACTCTTTCAAGATTCCCAGAAGCAATATCATTGGAAAGCTCAATATGATTCTCATTTAAAATACCTTCTTCGCATAATACTATGAGAGTCTGTTTTGTTCTAACGATTGCCTCTTTTATTGAAACACACGGAGGTGGTTCTGATAAAAAACAAAATGGGCGAAACACAATGCAGACTCTCCTAAGGACATATCCATTTGTGAATGGGTTGTGAAAAGAACCGCTGTCATATCCATTTTGCACAATAATCCCAACACGTTTAAGCCACATATTAACTTTGTTATTGTTATTCTGAAATACTGGGATAGAAATCAAAGATGCTTTGAACATATCATTTAATAGACTATATAGCATATTACTATCTCCAAGAACAATTTTGCTCCAATCCAAGCGTGAAGAGACAATACCTTTTGATCTTAAAACGCTAATTAGTGATTCAAAAGCTTGGCTAGATACATTTTTAACTCCAATACCAAGAATAGATGCAACATTTATTAAAGGTCTAAATTTCTTTTTCGAAAAGTAGTCAAAAAGTATGTTATTGGTTGGATTATCAAAATATGGAACAATATTATTCTCTAAAAGCCATTTATATGTTGATTGATCAATCAGGTCATCCTTTTTATTCATTTTTGAACCCATTTTTGCTCCATTTTTGAATTCTTTTCTTCTACAATACAACTCATAGAACCCATATTGCATTTTAATCCAAATATTAGTATATCAAGCAATAATATTTTTATTCCGATCCAGATAAAATTGTATTATTTTTATGAATGAGAAACCTCAAAACAAGTGCAAAGTAATTCTTCTCGGATCGGCAGGAGTTGGAAAGACTTCTTTGATGAATAGCTTCATGTACAATCAGTTTAGTAATGATTATGAAACTACAGTTGGTATTGATTTTTTTACTAAAATTGTTAATGTGAAAGGGAAACCAATTACCCTTCAAATATGGGATACTGCTGGACAAGAACAGTTTCATTCATTAATTCCAAGTTATATAAGAGATTCTGGCGTGGTTATTTTGGTTTATGATTTGAGTAATCCGAATTCGATTTCTGGTGCAAAATTTTGGCATAAGAAAGTGCTTGAAATACGTGGAAACGATATTGGTTTCTTTTTGGTCGGAAATAAAAAAGATTTATTCAATGGACAAAAATGTGATGAAGCAATTGAGTTTTCCAAGGAAAATAATATTGAACACTATGAAGTTTCCGCAAAAACATCAGATGGAGTCTCAATTTTGTTTAATGCAATTACTGAAACATCTAACATTGTTCATTTGGAGCAACAAGATTCTCAGCCCATCATACTCCACCCAATTCTAGTCGAAAAAACAAACCGTGGATGCCCGTGTTGATAAAATCTTGTATAACAAAATATTTTATCGATCAATTCCCAAGATCTGCTTTAAATCTCGGATTTTGTTTTTTAAATCTGCATTTGCTTCCTTCAAATTCTTGATTTCAATATCAGCTTCTGAATTCGCTTTTTGCATTACCGAATAATCAAACAGTTCAGTAGAACTACCAAATTGTTCAAGTACCATCAAATCATTATAATATGATTTTCTCTTTTTTTCATGATTTCTCTCCAGTATTTCCTCTTCCAACTTTTCTTGGAGCTTTCTAATCTCTTCTTGCCTAGAATCAATCACATATTTCAATACCGGGTTACCATAGCAATACAAAAAATGTCGATAACTCTCCGTATCAACATATTCTACTATTTGAGGAGTTACAATGCCTTGTTGAAAAAATGACTTGTCTGAGGTGTCGCCGCTCTGGCTCATTTTGAACTACTTCAATCGAATTCTAGAATGTCGTTGCTGAATGATCTTACCACACAGCAGATCAAAGAGTTTTACGAATATCTACAATTTGAAATACAGAAGAGGCGAGAAATTAGGGGAGAAATTTCTGGAGAATTAGATTCATTGATTCATAGCATAATTGATCCCAAACAGTTCTATTCTGGGCCTGATGATATGAATCTTCAAAATGAATTATCACAGACAATATCCAAAACTCTTAATATTGAACTTGAAAGACAAAGGGATATTTCAGTCGTTCTTTATAGGAATATTTTTTTGCAAGCTCAGGAGCATCAGATTGCTATCGAGTTTTCTATTCCTGAACTGAAAGAAGGAACAGTAACTGATGCTGCAAATGAAATATGCACAAGGGTTTTAAACGGTGGAGAAGCATTGATGAATAATCATCAGACAATCCAAGTAAGTAATGAGCCAACATATGATGAATTGCTTGAAGAAAACAATAGGCTGAAGGCACAACTCCAGGCCAACAAAAGAGATTGGAAAGAGTTTGTTGATGCACAGCAAAAGCTCAAGCAATTAAACAATGAACTACATGTATTGAGACAATGAACCATACGTTAAAAAAAGCAATTTTTATGAGTGATGTATTTGATTCTGTGAGTCCTTTGCTTCAAAGCTATGTTGTTAAACTCGAGGATTTTAAGTTTGGAAAAAAGATTGGGGAAGGTGGTTTTGGGGAGGTGTTTTATGGTGTTCATGAGCCCACAAATCATAAATGTGCCATCAAAAAATTATTTTTGAAGGAACTCTCCGGTTCAAATCTTAAATTATTTTGCAGGGAAGCGGAAGTATTGTCAAAAGCGAACAATTACTTTTGTCTCCAGTTTCTTGGGTGGACATCTCACTATCCTTTTGCTTTTATTACTGATTATATACCTAATGGATCACTATTTAGTGCATTAAGACACAAAGAGTCGTCACCCGATTTGACACCAACAGATAAGACAATAATTGCCATTGGTGTCGCTAAAGGAATGGAACATCTGCACTCAATAGGAATTATTCATCGAGATTTGAAATCATTGAACATTTTATTGGACAAGAACCTCTTTCCAAAGATTATTGACTTTGGGTTATCCCGTTTTGAAGATGAGGAGGCACAGCAAATGACCCAAGATGTTGGAACACCTCATTGGATGGCACCTGAACTCTTTGAGTGTGTTGAATATGACAACAAAGTCGATGTATACTCATTTGGTATGCTTATGTGGGAGATTCTTACAGAATCATCGCCATTTAAAGGAATGAGCGGTGTACAGATTGCATTTGCTGTATCTAAAAAGGGAGAAAGGCCTCCATTCCCTTCAGTAATACCTAAATCATTAAAAGACTTTATCAATCAATGCTGGCATCAGAATCCGAATCAAAGGCCAACAATGTCTCAAATTTTTAAACAATTTAAAGATGGGAAGGTTTCTTTCCCAGGAACAGATCGAACTGAGATTGAAAAGTTTCTAAAATTCATCAGAAAGGATGAAATGAGAAGACAAAAAAATGATAATTGTGGACCTCCTTTATCAAATAGCGGAATTGTTCGCGAATCCAACAAATCTCATGGAAAAGCATCCTCATCTAACAATGAGGTCGAGTTTCCTCTCTATTCTATATTATCAGATCCATACAACCCTGACTTTTCACGAACTTACCAAAGTGCAATATCCATACTTTCTGGAGCTAACGCAAAAGAATTTTTTACATGTTTGAGAAATGTTTTCCGTTTCCAAACAGACGCTAATCTCCATTTAATGATCCTCCCTCCAATACTGAAATCTATTCAAGAAGATAATCAAATTCTTTATTTCATGTTAGAGAATGGATATCATTTAATAATGCCATTAGGTATACCATCTGTTCTTCCTGTAGTTTTGATGATACTTTTAATTTCGGTTTCTAGATATACCCAAATTGTAACCATGGATTTTTTAAATTATTTAGCCCCCCTGATTCCATTATATTCATCTAAAGTATTAAGAATTATCCTTCCTTTTTGTCAATCAATTGATCAACAAAAGAATCCATGGGAAGTTTTCGATTTTTTATATAAGTATCATAAAGAATTTATAACTAATGCTGATGAAGTATTTTTACCTTTGGTTTATCATTTATATAAAACATATCCATCTTTTCAAGCCCTGAAATTAAATGAGTTGGTTCAAATATCAAACTCTTGCCTAGATATTAATAAAGGCGAATCTCCTTCTCAATGCCTTTCCATGCTATGCTCTATAAATAATAAGAAGTTAGCTCTTGACACTAAGCTTATTAGCTCACACTTAACTTTAGAAAAAAACCGCCATTTCGTGATTTCTTATCTATTAAGGGAGCCTTCTATTGAGATTTCTCAAGAATTTGTCAGATGTTTACTTTTTGTTTCTAAACAAGAGTCTATTGCAGTCACTGTTCTTTATATGTATTGTTCAAATCCTGAGTTTTGTTCTATAATGGTTCAAAATACCGATCAATGGTTCGATTCTTCATTGTTCCCAATATCCACCGTTTTTACTATACTGTTGCTTTTGTTACCCAATCCAACAAATAGGCGAATATTGGCTCAAAGCAAAGAATTTCCCCTTTTTATGTCAGGAATACCCGAAAAGAGAAGTGTGGAATTCATGGCCATTTGTTCACAGATTATTATAAGAATGTGCCAAGAGATAACATTCTTAAAAAATTTAAATGATTCTGGTTTCTTTAGAAAATATTTGGGGGTGATTCCTCATTTGGGTGACCCAGAAACCATTAAGAATTCTGTTCTGATTATTGACGTTGTTTCTAGAGTTCTTTTTGTTGGTGATTTCTTGATCTACATCCCATACATGTTTGAAATGCTACGTTCAAATAATGATTACACATTTCCTGCTCTGTCAGCAATTACTATCCTGAGCAATCATGAAAAAGCAAGACAATATTTGAAACAGGTGGACTTTAAGAGAATTCTTGGTCATTTAAATTCTGATCCAAGGTACCAACCATATGTTGCATTACTGAATTCAAATCTCACAAAATAATATACTAAATATTTGTGTTATTTTCCTTTTTGATGTCACTCATCATTTGTTTTAATAGATTCGCTCTGAGTTCTATTTTTTGTAGATGATATTGCTGTGCAATAATCACCTTAAGCATTTCATTTCTCTGCAATTCAACAACTTCAAATTGATCATTTAACGAATATCTGCATATTTTATTCCGTAACTCTTCATTTTGCATTGATATTTTGTTGTTGTTTTGATTAATTTCTAAGTATTTATCCCGCAAACTAATTGCCATTTTCTTAAGCTCAAGCATTTGATTATGGCACTGTTTCTTATAATTTTCCTGTTTTGCAAACTCAATTTTATTAATTTCAAGCACTGATTTCTTCTTAAGAATACCCTCATTGAGTAATTGCCTCTCATTAAACGTTTTACATATATTACTAATTCTCGATCTCTCAACATCAATAATATGAGTTATTTCAAATATTTTTTGGGTAATATCATCAAGCTTGGTTTCTAATTCAGCTTTATCAATAACAGCACCCCTCAATTCTTCAAAATATGTGGTGTCCATATCGATAAACAGCTTTTTTCTCTGCAAAATACGAAACAGCCGCAACCAATACACAAAATATTTGTATTTGGTCCTTTTTCTCCCCAAAAGAACAAGCAAACCTACCCTTATCATTTGTAAACCTACTTTACATATTCACAGGAGAAAATTATGAGGGTAAAAACTATCAAAAGAAAAATCAATTCAGAAAAATTGAGGTATCTCGGGCCAAAAATTCAGTGCTAAAATTCGATTGTTTGTGAGTTAATTGGTCGCCAAAACACTTCATTTTTATTCTGACAATGCAAGTCAGTGAATTGCGTCATGCCCAATTGAAGCAATGGATTAGTGAGGTTGCTGCTATGACAACACCAGACAGGATTGAAGTTTGTGATGGAAGCCAAGAACAATATGATCACCTTGTTAAGTTAACTGTTGACTGTGGCCTTGCTAAGGCTCTTAACCCCGAGAAGCTCCCTGGATGCATTGAGTTTAATTCAGATCCATCTGATGTTGCTCGTCTAGAGAACAGAACATTTATTGCCGCTGAGAGTAAGGAAAAGGCAGGACCAACAAATAACTGGATTGATCCTAAGGAACTCAAAGAAACAATGAAAGGACTCTATACTGGATGCATGAAGGGAAGAGTTATGTATGTTATTCCATATTCAATGGGGCCAGTTGGTTCAAACATTGCCAAGATTGGTGTTGAAATCACTGATTCCGCCTATGTCGTTCTTAACATGATGATCATGACCCGTGTTGGCGTTCGAGTTTTAGATGTTTTAGGAACAGATGGTTACTATGTTCCATGCCTTCATTCTGTAGGTCTTCCACTTAAGGAGGGAGAATCTGATGGTTCCAAGTGGCCTTGTGCTCCCCTTGATAAGAAATACATTTCTCACTTCCCAGAAACCCGTGAAATTTGGTCCTATGGATCTGGATATGGTGGGAATGCTCTCCTTGGTAAGAAGTGTCTTGCTCTTCGTATTGCTTCAGTTCTTGCTCGTGATGAAGGTTGGCTTGCCGAACACATGCTCATTCTTAAGATCACAAACCCAGAAGGTGCTTCAAAGTTCATTACTGCTGCCTTCCCATCTGCCTGTGGTAAGACTAATCTTGCTATGCTTGTTCCAACAATCCCAGGATGGAAAGTTGAAACCGTTGGTGATGACATTGCTTGGATGAAGTTTGGTGAAGATGGTCGTCTTCATGCTATCAACCCAGAAGCAGGTTTCTTCGGTGTTGCCCCAGGTACATCAATGAAGTCAAATCCAAATGCTTTGCTTTCTTGCGCTAAGAACACAATCTTTACAAACGTCGGAATTGCAGAAGATGGCAATGTATGGTGGGAAGATATTGGTTACGATGCTCCCGGAAAGATTATTGACTGGAATGGTAATGAATGGATCCAAGACAAGACAAACAAGGCTCAAAAGCCATGCGCACATCCAAATGCTCGTTTCACAGCTCCAGCTAAGCAATGCCCAGTTATTGCTCCAGAATGGGAAGATCCAAAGGGTGTTCCAATCAGTGCTATCCTCTTTGGTGGTCGCCGTCCATCCACAATCCCACTCATCCATCAAGCTACCGATTGGGCTCATGGTGTTTTCATGGGATCCATCGTTGGTTCAGAAATCACTGCTGCTGCTCTCGAT
>Ga0209639_1000537_pt1 | contig 51972 bp, 53 predicted proteins | sample EPASupsiteHSE605_FD_187268 | JGI IMG/M metagenome (GOLD analysis project Ga0209639, IMG submission 187268) | Bioremediated contaminated groundwater from EPA Superfund site, New Mexico - Sample HSE6-05 (SPAdes) (version 2) | ecosystem: Environmental > Aquatic > Deep subsurface > Groundwater >... | reverse complement strand
TTTATTCCTTCATTTAAAAGCTCTATTGCTTGTGATCTTTCTCTTACTCGTGCTACTGGATGATATTTCCTCATTTCAATTATTGTTATTTTTTCGTATTCTGCTAGTTTTATTCCTCGTTTCATAAATCCACCTGCTTTTTTATAACTTTATATTTATGACGAAGAAATTTTTTCTTTGTTACTTACTTGAAGCAATTTGCATCTCATTTTGTTTAAAAGATACTGTATCAGGTTGTGTTTGTAAATTTAAATTGCTTACTTTTAAATATGATTTTAAAAAATGTTACAAGAACAGACAGTATACTATTGGTAAAAACCAGTATTTACGGTTAATGTTACCAGATTATTTTAAAGCCTAAAACGTTTATATTTGGGCTTTGAATAAAAACTTAATATAAATAAATATAAAAATAATTTCCTGATTTTTAAGTATTTCCCTGAATTTGCCGGCAATAGATAACCCTGTCTAGTTCTGGCTGGCTTGACAAAAATATTTTATATATAACAATCGTATTATGAATTTAATCTGTTAAGCGGAAGTTTATGGATAATTTGAAAAGAACTCCTCTATATCAGGAGCACGTTAAATCAGGCGCAAAGATGGTTCCTTTTGCAGGGTGGGAAATGCCTCTGCAATACGGCAGTATTATTGACGAACATTTAACAGTCCGAAATAAAGTCGGTCTTTTTGATGTTTCTCATATGGGAGAAATATTCATCAGTGGCCGTGAATCTCTGGAGTTTTTACAAAAGATTGTACCTCAGGATATATCAAAGCTTTTCCCGGGAAAGGCTGTTTACTGTCAGCTCACTAACAAGAGTGCAGGCATTATAGATGATTTGATTATATACAGATTGCAGGAAGAAACGGAATTTCCTTCATATTTACTTATTGTCAACGCTTCAAGAATTGAAGAAGATTATAACTGGATTGAATTTAACAAAAAAGACGGCAGTTACGATGTAGAAATAGACAATCAGTCGGCAAATAATTGCCTTTTATCAGTACAGGGGCCATTTTCAAGTGAATTGATCCGGGATTTGGGGCTTGATATAAATAATCAGCCGGCTAAATTTACAATCAAGCAAGCTTATATGAATTCTATTAATGTTTTTATATCCAGAACAGGTTATACAGGGGAAGATGGGTTTGAAATCCTTGTAAAAAATGAGGATGCTGTCATTCTGTGGAACAGGATTTTAGACAAGGGGCAAAAATACGAAATAAAGCCAATAGGTCTTGCTGCCAGAGACACATTAAGGCTTGAGTCAGCAATGCTTTTGTATGGTCAGGATATGGATGACAAGACAACTCCACCGGAAGCATCTTTAAGCTGGTCAGTTCCACCGGGTAAAGAAGAAGATTATTTTGGAAAAGAACGTATTTTATCCCAGCTTGACGGTAAAAATATGTCAAGAGTACTGATAGGATTTAGAATGCTTGGAAATGCCATTCCAAGGCATAATTATGAAATATATAAAGACAATGAAAGAGTCGGAACAGTCACCAGCGGAGGAATTGCACCGGCTTTAAAAGTTAATATTGGACTTGGTTACATCAATACCAGTATTCCTGCATCAATCGGGACAAAGCTTGATATAAAAATCAGAGACAGGTTTTTCCCTGCAGAAATTGTGAAAAGGCCATTTTATGTTAGAAGTATGAGGAAATAAGCATGGATAAATTAGTTCCAGACAATATTTTATGCACAAAATCTCACGAATACATTCTTGTTAATAATAATGAAGCAAAAATTGGAATTACAGATTTTGCTGTTGACCAGCTTGGAGATGTTGTTTTTGTAGAACTCCCCGACGTTGGGGCTACTTTTAACAAAGGAGAAAGCTTTGGCACCATAGAATCAGTCAAGGCTGCATCTGAAATTTACATGCCGGCAGGCGGAAAAATAGCTGAAATCAACGAAGTATTAGCCGCACAGCCTGAGCTTGTAAATGAAGATTGTTACGAAAAGGGATGGCTTATTAAGATTACTGATTTTGACCAAAGCGAACTTGATGATGCAATGGCTTATGACGAATATAAAGAATATTTGGAGTCAAAAGAAGAAGAGGAAGAATAAAATTGTATAATTTTTTGCCTCACACCGACCAAACCAGACAGGAAATGCTTGAAGATATCGGCTTAAAGTCTGTTGATGATTTATTTTCAAATATAAATAAAAGCATAAGATCTGGTCTTTCAAATTTTAACATGCCATATGGAGTCAGCGAGCTTGAAGCAAAAGAGAAGCTTTCAATGCTGGCAAATAATAATCTCAGCCTGTCAAACTGCATATCATTTCTTGGCGGAGGGACATATTACAGGTATATTCCGGCATGTGTCAATACAGTAATGGAAAGATCGGAATTCCTTACGTCTTATACACCATACCAGCCTGAAGTAAGCCAGGGTACTTTGCAGGTAATATACGAGTATCAGTCCATGATCTGTAATCTTACAGGAATGGATGTTGCTAATGCTTCCGTTTATGACGGAGCTACAGCCTGCGCCGAAGGAATTTTAATGGCGGCAAGAATTACACGCAGATCAAAAGCACTCGTAGCTTCTTCTATTAATCCTGATTATAAGGAAGTAATTAAAACATACTGTCACGGCGGAAATATAGATATTGACTATATTTCAGTAAAGGACGGAAAATCCGACATAGAAAACATTAAACCTGAAGACTATGCCTGTATTTTAATCCAGAATCCAAACTATTTCGGCAGTGTTGAAGATATTTTTGAAATTTCTGAAATATGCAGGAAAACAGGCGCTAAATTTATCGTATGTACAGATCTTGTATCAATAACGCTAATAAAAAAACCTGCTTCCTATGGAGCAGATGTAGTTGTCGGGGATATTCAGGCTTTAGGGTTGCCTGCAGCCTTTGGCGGTCCCCATGGCGGTTTTATTGCCTGTAAGACAGATTACGTAAGGCAAATTCCAGGCAGGATTACCGGCATGACAAAAGACCATGATGGCAGGACAGCATTCACACTGACTCTGCAAACAAGAGAACAACATATAAGGAGAGCAAAAGCGACCAGTAATATTTGTTCAAACCAGGCTCTTATGGCTCTTGCTGCAACAGTATATCTTTCTGTAATGGGGCCTGAAGGTTTGAAAGAAGCGGCAACTGTTTCATCAGCCAGAGCTCATTATCTTGCCGAAAAAATCAGTAAAATTTCAGGTTTTACTGTTATGTTTAACAATTTCCTGTATGAATTTACGCTCAGGATTGAAAACTGTTTTTCTGCTGAAAAACTGCTAAATGAGCTTAAAGAACAAAATATTCTGGCAGGAATACCGCTTGGCAATAAATTTCCGGAATATAAAAACTGCATTCTTGTTTGTGTAACTGAAATGAACAGTATTGCAGAAATTGACAAATTTGCTGCTGCACTTGAAAAAATAACTTCAAAGTGTTCTCTGAGAGGTTAATTAAAAATGACAGAAATAATTTTTGAAAAAAGCAGACCTGGCAGAAGGGGAGTAAAACTCCCTGAAGCTGGAATTGAATGTGATTTAAATAAATATTTGCCTGAAGATATTTTACAGGATGAAAAGATTAATTTGCCTGAACTTACGGAACTGGATGTTATGAGGCATTTTATCAACCTGTCGGGGAAAAATTTCTCTGTTGATACTGTCTTTTATCCGCTCGGCTCCTGTACGATGAAGTATAATCCCAAAATCAGTGAATATACATCTTCACTCGACGGATTTTTAAATATTCACCCCGATCAGGACGAATCAACAGTACAGGGTGCTTTGCAGCTTATGTATGAACTTCAGGAATATTTAAAGATTATTACAGGGCTGGATGCAGTCTCGCTTCAACCGGCTGCCGGTGCTCATGGCGAATTGACAGGAATACTGATAGTAAAAAAATATTTTGAAAAAAAGGGAGAAAAAAGAACAAAAGTAATAATTCCCGATTCAGCCCACGGTACAAATCCCGCAAGCGCAAAAATGTGCGGGTTTGATATTGTTGAAATCAAGTCTGACTCCAAAGGACTTGTTGATATTGATGAACTTAAAAAGCTTCTTAACGATGATGTCGCTGCTCTTATGATGACAAATCCGAATACTCTCGGCCTGTTTGAAGAAAATATTCAGGAAATTTCAAAGTTAATGCATGAAGCAGGTGCTCTTTTATACTATGACGGCGCCAATTTAAATGCCATTATGGGTATAACCAATCCTGCTCTTATGGGCTTTGATATTGTGCATGTCAATCTTCACAAGACTTTTTCAACTCCACATGGCGGCGGAGGTCCTGGAGCCGGTCCTGTTGCAGTAACAGAAAAACTTGCAAGCTATCTGCCCGTACCTGTTATAGTCAAAAATAACGATATATACTCTCTTGAATACAATCTTGAAAATACTATAGGCAAGGTTAAAGCTTACTATGGCAACTTTGGCGTACTTGTCAGGGCTTATACCTATATTTTGATGATGGGAAGGGAAGGACTTAAAAGGGCAAGCGAAGATGCGGTATTAAATGCCAATTACCTGAAGGAAAAACTGAAAAAATACTATGATCTTCCTTACGACAGGCTTTGCATGCATGAATTTGTACTTTCTGCCGACAAACAAAAGCAAAAAGGTATAAATGCGCTTGGTATAGCAAAAAGATTAATGGATTTTGACATACACCCTCCGACAGTTTATTTCCCTTTAATTGTTCATGAAGCAATGATGATTGAGCCAACTGAAACTGAATCGAAGGAAACTCTGGATAATTTTATCGAGGTAATGCGTCAGATTAATACAGAAATAGAAAATGACGCTGAACTTGTGCAGGAATCCCCTTTGAAAACTCCTGTTACAAAAGTTGATGAGACTCTTGCCGCAAGACAGCCTGACTTGAGATGGAAATAAGCATGGAAAATAATTATTTAGATATATTAAATAAAATTTTTAGTAATTTAACAGCATTCATTATTAATAATGAAGAATTAGTCGGTTATTTCTTTGATTTTGTAACCGAAAAAACAGATATGGAAGAAGAAATTGACCTAAAAAGAATAGGTACAGATACGTATAAAGATTTGTTTCAAGAGTTTATATACAATAATCCATATATAGAATCGGAAAAACTGCATTAATTCATATTATTTTGATTAAATACAAACTAAAAAAGCAGAATTAATTCTGCTTTTTTAGTTATTTATAAAAGACTTCTTCTATTGGAGTACTTTTAATTCCGATTGTTGTTGAGGAATTCGGCCTTCTTCTATCGGTAGAAATACCCTGTAGTCTATGACAGAGAAAGGATTATCAACTGATTCGACTGATTGCAGATATCCTTCATCAATATTTTCATTTTCGATCATGCCGGCAATTCGTTCAACGTTTTCCTGATGTTTTCTGAATCTTTCAGTAGCATAGTCTCTTGCCTGCCATGTTGTGATGAGGAATGGCCAGTCACTGCTTTCAAGCAGGAGCACTTCTCTTGCGAGCTGATTTAAAGCCCTGTGCAAAAGTTTATCCTGCGGAATGCTTTGATATTTTGCTGCAATATTTTGTATTCTTTTTTCAGCAGCATGAATAATAGGCCACATCCATTCTGTCTGATGATTTTGCCATACCCAGAAGTGTCCGCCTTGTCCCCATGAACTTTCCGGGAGTGAAACAGCAGCTGTTGGCGGATATTTTTCAAGGTATTCACCGGCTGTCTGTCTTCCAACTTCAGGTATAAAGTTATTGAATTTCTTGATTACCTGTTTAATAAATTCTATACCTTCAAACCACCAGTGACCAAACAATTCGGTATCAAAAGAAACCATAACAAGACCGTTTTTGCCTGTTTCTTTTTTATAATCGTTAAGCATGTGATATATAAGTGTTGTGTAGTGGTCAGAATTTTCATTTATTTTTGACATTGCAAGCACCGGATCGTAAAGCATTTTATCGCCTAGATCTGTACTTGGGCTTGTTAATCTCCAGTAATTCATGCCGGAATTATCATCTTTTTTATGAAATTCTCTGTAGCATCCATCACCCGGGTAACCGTCAGCAGCAGACCAGACCTGATAACCAGCCCTGTCATTTCTGCCCATAACAGCAACCTGTGCATCAGGTAACCAGTATGCTTCGTAAGTGGTTAAACCTGTAGCTGGTCTTGGCGGAAGTGGAATATATTCAATATTTCCGTATACACCAACAATTCTTCTGTTACCGACGGAAACACCACCTTCAATAACGTGTGATTCAGTAAAGAAGTATTCTATGCCGCTATTTTGCAATGTAACTTCGATAGCAGGTCTCCAGTATTTTTTGCCTTGAGAATCAATTGCTTCATAACCTGGCCTGTAAGCACATTCAGGAAGCCATGCCCCCTTTGCTTTTTTCCCAAAGAGTCTTTTTGTTGTTTCGGAACCAGTTTTAAATTGAGCATTTAAAGATGAATCTGTTGCAAGTAATGGAGAAAATCCGTGAGTTGCAGCAGATGTTGTAATTTCAATACATCCTAAATCCTGGAATTTCTTGAATGCGCCAATTAAATCCTTATTATATTTGTTTAAAAAGCTATCCTTAATATTTGTATACCAGTCAAAATAGAATTTAGCCAAATAATTAAGATGTTGTGAATGTGCAACACTGCTATTGGGATAACGGCTTAAATCTTCCGATACTGCATCAAGCTTTGCATCCAAATATTTTGCAAAACCATCCTTCAGGTATTCATCATTAAGTTGTTCCGCAAGAATAGGCGTTATTCCTACAGTTAATTTTGCTTTAATTCCTTCGTCATAAAGCTCGCTAATTGCATTTAGCAGGGGGATATATGTCTCAGCTACGCATTCATAGAGGTTTTCCTCACCGAATGGCCACATGCCAGCTTTTCTGTAGTATGGCAGGTGGCTATGGAGCATAAATACAAATGAACCGATTGACATGATCTTTCCTCCAAATTTGTCGGATTCAATAGAGAAAACTAATTTCTTAAAGTTAATGTTATCACAAACTTATATAATAAATAAGTAGTGTTAAATGTAATAAAATTAATTTTCTCATAAGACTATTCCTAAATACTGGCTTTAATAAAGATAAAAAAATTTTTTGCGCTTATCCTACAAACTATTTTCTTTTTGTGCTGCATATTCTGAAAGAGTAAATAGAATAACTTGCCAGTTTAGTGATCTCTTCTTATAATGAGTTTGGTTATTTTAAAATAACCATAAATGTAATAAAAAAGCAACTCAACCGTGCAGGACGAAAACAGCATCATGGTGCAAACCTTGTAGAGCAGCATATATCAGCAACTTTACAAAACTAAGTCTTGATTTACAAAAAGTACTGAAAGAAGATTGAAGCATTAATAATGAATAATATTGTTAAGAAACTTGAGAAAAAAATTATTATTTCATGCCAGGCAAGCGAAGGCGAACCATTTCATGACTTAAACTGCCTCATGGCGATGACAAAGGCTGTTTTAAACGGAGGAGCTTCCGGCTTAAGAATGGCAGGAGCAAGGGATATTAAAGAAGCCAAAAAATTCTGTAATGTTCCCATAATTGGAATAACCAAACCTGAACCACTGCCCGATAATTGGAAAGAAATAGTCTATATTACACCGACTTTCGATGATGCAAAACAAGTACAAGAAGCCGGAGCTGATATTATAGCGGTGGATGGAACTTCAAGAAAAAGACCGAAAGAAAATCTTGCAGAATTAATTTATAAAATCAAAATTGAACTAAATACACCTGTCATGGTCGATACAGCAACCCTCGAAGAAGGCCTGATGTGCAAACTCATGGGTGCTGACATAATCTCAACAACTCTTTCCGGTTACACACAGGAATCACTCTATCGCAACAACGGAGAGCCTGATTTTGAACTTTTAGAAAATCTTGTCAAACTTGCAGATTGTCCTGTAATCCTTGAGGGAAGAGTCTGGACACCGGAGCATGTCAAAGAAGCATTCGATCTTGGAGCTTACGCTGTTGTAATAGGTTCAGCTGTAACACGTCCTCATTTGATAACAGAAAGGTTTATAAAAGCTCTGTAGGATAGGCATACTTTAAGGTCTGTAAAGGGTATTCAATAAATCAAAGACATATATAAATTATGAGTTAAAATATAAAAAAGACTTATTTTATTATTGGGGATAGATATGTTAAAAAACAATAATATTGCAATAGGCGTAGATATAGGTGGTACAAAAATCAGCGCTGCTGCAGTTTTAAACGGTCAAATTATTAGCGAAGTGCTTGCTTACAGGACGCCTGATAATTCACCCGAAATATTAAATACAGTTTTGGAAGCTGTAGAAAATTTAAAAGACCAGTATAAAGCAGACTGTGTCGGTATAGCAACAGCAGGAACAGTTGATATAGACAATGCAAACGTTGTCGGTTCAACCGGAAATTTGCCAAAAGGTTATAGTAATCTTGATTTCAAACAAGTTATTGAAGAAAAATTTAGTTTAAAAACTCTAATAGAAAATGACGCAAATGCTGCTGCCTATGCAGAATTTAAAATAGGCAGCGGAAAAGGTGATAATAATATTATAGTTATTACACTCGGCACAGGAATTGGAGCAGGAATCATTATAAATGGCAGGCTTTTCAGGGGCAAGTCCGGTGCGGGTGCAGAATGCGGACATATGATTATAAATATCGAAAAGAAACGTCCCTGTACATGCGGGACGTGGAACTGCTGGGAAGCTTATGCTTCAGGAACAGGCTTTGCAAACAATGCCAGAGAAATGGCAAATGAAGTACCGGCCAGCGAAAGAACAGGAATTATAAAAGACAAAAATCCTGACGAAATAACTACTTACGATATTATCGAAGGAGTAAAAAAGCATGACTCTTTTGCAGTGAAAGTTTATGAATACTGGCAAAATCTTGTACTTATAGGTTTAATTAGTCTTGCAAATGTTTTTGATCCTGATAGTATTATTTTAAGCGGAGGCATGGCAAAATTCATTGATTATAAAAAACTGCAAAAGGAATTGGAAGATCAAATAGTTGTCTCTAACGTAAAACTTCTCCCTGCCAAAACAGAAAACTATGCCGGATTGATAGGTGCAGCATTCCTTGCATTAGAAAAGTTTGTTTAGTACCTTTAAAGAATGAATAAAATTTATATAGTCCTTGATAATGTAAAATTCGCACAGAATATCGGTCCTGTATTTCGTACGGCCGATGCTTTTGGCGTGGAAAAGATATTTTTATGCAAGGGAAATACTCAAAAATTAAATCCTAACCATGAAAGAATCCTGTTTAAAGCATCAAGGGGTGCAACAGGCTGGGTAAACTGGGAATTTAGAAATTCCAGTTTGGAACTTGTTAAAGAATTAAAATCTCAGGGACTACATATTGTTTGCATAGAAACAGGCAAAAATGCAAAATCCATATATCAGGCTGAGTATAAATCCCCTCTCGCTCTTGTTAAGACCATTGCATAACTTAGAAAATTTGTTTTTTCTTGTTGTGCAATGGTCGACCATTGAAAAGGTGAAAGGTAGTGACGGCGGCGAGGAGCCGGCGACACTGCCTTGACACTAGATTGCACAAAATGCTGCTTTTTTGAAGTTATGCAACGATCTCTTGTTTTTGGTGCAGAAGATAACGGAATAGCACCGGAAATTTTGCAAATGGCTGACAGTATTTTTAAAATTCCAATGCAAGGAAGAGGCAGATCAATGAATATATCTACGACTGTTGGCATTGCTGTATATGATGTTTTTAAAAGTCTAAATTAGGCTGCGTAGTCGAGTTTTCTATCTTTGGCTGCCAATTGTTGCCGGAGTTCTGCATTTTCTTTTCTAAGTGTTTTGACTTGTTCTCCAAGTCGTTTGACTACTTCAGAAAGAACATCAATAAATAAAGATGCTGTAATAAGCGCATTTTGTTCTTCCTGATTCTGGCAGCAAAACTTGCAGTAGGTGCATTCTTTTTCTGGCGGCTTCGACTCTTTTGAATTAACAACAACTACCGAAACCGGCGGACGATAAGTGATTGCATCCATATTAAACTAACACTCCTTCTTCCCCATGATATCTTGTAATTTATTATTGTACACTTTTTTCAGAAAAAATTAAGTGTATAAATTACTATTTTAATTTTTCTTTACAAACTTTCATTAATTTTTATTTTTTAAACAGACTTTTAATCTTTAAACACACGAGATGTCACTATTTTAAAATTAAATTTGTAAATACTTTTTGTCAGTGTTACTATCTATTTAAAAAGTAACACGATTTTTAAAAAGAGATAAAATGTCCAGTATTAAGCGTTTTGGCGTTTCTATAAATGAAAAACTTCTTGAATCCTTTGATAAGTTAATCGAGAAGGAAAAATACATCAACAGGTCTGATGCAATAAGAGACCTGATAAGAGAAAAATTAATAATGAGTTCATGGTCAGATGAAGAAAAGGATGTTGTTGGTACAATAACAATTATTTATGATCATCATTCAACGAATATATCAGAAAATCTTGTTCATATACAGCATGACGATTATAAATCAATAATATCAACTACCCACGTTCATCTTGACGAGCATAACTGTCTTGAAGTTTTAATAGTAAATGGAAAAAGCAATAAAATAAAAAAAATTGCCGAAAATTTGATCAGAGCAAAAGGTGTAAAACACGGAAAGCTTACTATGACAGCAAGAGGAGATGAATTGTAATGCATATACCAGACGGCTTTTTAGGACCTCAGACATGGCTTGCATCTTATGCAGTAATGATACCGTTATGGGCATTAGCTGCAAAGCAAACAAAAAAGACCTTAAAATCAAAATATATTCCCACATTAGCAATAGGTTCAGCTTTTTCTTTCGCTGTAATGATGTTTAACGTTCCAATTCCAGGTGGGTCAACTGGTCATGCCATTGGTGCAACTTTATTAAGCTTAATATTCGGTCCCTGGGCAAGTGCGCTTATTATATCTATCGCACTTGCAATTCAGGCATTAATTTTTGGGGACGGAGGAATTACTTCTTATGCTGTAAACTGTCTTATAATGGGTTTTGCTACATCATTCACAGGGTATTATACTTATATGCTGCTAACAAAATTCTTTCCTAATGAATTAAAAGCAAAAATGCTTGCTTCCGGGACTGCCGGATATGTTTCTCTGGTTATAGCATCACTTCTTGCAGGAACAGTACTTGGTATCCAACCGATATTAAATCCGCCTGTTAACGGAATGCAGTCATATTTTCCATATTCTTTAAAAGTGTCAATTTATGCTATGTTAATAGAACATTTACTTGTTTTTGGATGGGTTGAAAGTTTTATAACAGCGCTTTCCTATGGTTTTCTCTTGAAAGAAAACAGTCCCGTGTTAAATCTTATGAAGGAGGATACTTCACTTGAAATTAGCTGAGATTGATAAAAGTCTGGGTTTCTTTATAATTTTTTTAGTTATATTGTCTCCGTTAGGATTAATAATTCCATCATTATTAAATGCAGGGTGCGCCTGGGGAGAATGGAGCCAGACAGAACTAAAACAACTTCTTGGTTATGTGCCCGGTGGTTTTCAAGCCATGTCAGATATTTGGCATCCGGTATTACCAGACTATAATTTTGCCTTTAACAGATCTGGAGATGTTTTTATTGATAGTATAGCCTATGTAATATCAGGTGCAGTCGGTGTGGGTATGTGTTTTGCAGTTAGCTATTTCTTTTTGAAGAGATTATCACGTGAAAATTAAGTTTATAGAAAAAACTTTGTCTGAAACAGCTGAATTTTTTAAATGGGAATTTTTTGCAGAAAAGTATGCGAGTAAAAATGGACTTTTTCAAAAAATAAGTTCTGATAAAAAGCTTGTGATTCTTATATTAATTGCGATTAGTATTAACCTTTGTAATTCTCTGGTTGTACTTGCAATTACTTATTTAATTTTATTAATGCTGGTATTAATCTCCAAAATAAATCCCGGATTTTTTATAAAGAAAATATTAGTCATAATTCCTTTGGTACTAGGTATTATTTTGCTGCCTTCTACTCTTAATATTGTGATAAATGGATCTCCTCTTTTGCATATAACAAAATATATTTTTTTTACAAGAGAAGGAGTATACCTTGCCTCTGTAATTATTATGAGAACATTAATAACAGTATCTTTTGTTGTTCTTATTAACCTGACAACTCCATGGAATCAGATTCTTAATTCACTCAGTGTGTTTAAAATACCAGATATAGTGATTCAAATATTGAATATGAGCTATAGATACCTGTATATTTTGATAAAAACCATAGAAGAATTTCATTACGCATTAAAGAGCAGAATTTTAACAAAACTCAAAATATCAAATTCTCGAAAGTTAATAAGTTTTCAGATAGCAAGTTTATTCAGAAAGTCACTAAGTTTAACAGATCTAACCTATAAAGCCATGGTTTCGCGAGGATATACAGCAAAATATTAGAGGAAAAATGAAAATATACGAATTAAAAGACATAAGTTATTCATATTTTAAAGGCAAAGTTGCACTTGATAATATAAATCTGGAAATTTCAGCAGGTGAAAAAGTTGCTGTTATCGGTCCAAATGGGTGCGGAAAGACAACACTGCTGTCAATATTGGATGGGCTTCTTTTTCCTAATTTCGGAGAAATAAAAGCATTTGGAGAAATATTAAACGAAACTAAACTGGAAAATCCTGAATTTAATATAAATTTCAGAAAGAAAACGGGATATGTTTTTCAAAATCCTGATGTAATGTTATTTTGCCCGACTGTTCTGGATGAACTTTCTTTTGGTCCATTACAGTTGAACATAGATAATAATGAGTTAAAAAAAAGATTAGAACAGATGATTGAATTATTTCATCTGGAAAAACTTCTTAAAGCTGCCCCTTTTAGCCTGAGTTTTGGAGAAAAAAAACGTGTTGCTCTGGCTTCTGTTATTATTAACAATCCAGAAGTAATTTTACTGGATGAACCAACGACGGGGCTTGATCCCAAAAATAAAAATATTCTGATTAACCTGATTAATAAACTTAACCAGAACGGTAAAACAATTATTACTGCAACTCATGATTATAATGTTATTTCTGAAATTTCAACCAGAGTTGAAATTTTTGGTGAAGAAAATACTATTATTAAATCATTAAGTCATGCAAATGTTTCAAATAATCCTGAAATACTTTGTAGTGCAGGATTATTATAAAGCTTTTTATCTTCTAAATTTTTGGTAATGCCATCATTTACAGGCTCTCAATGACATTTTTAAAGTTTATTTATTTAAAAACATAAATCTTGAATCTGTCGTATCTGAGCATATTCTGTTGCATTTTTCTGCGATTTCTTTGGGGGGTGTATTGCTTTCAACAAAGCCAAGTTTTTTGAAATAATCAGGATTTTTGGTTGTCAGCCAGACTATATTTTCCGGGAATATTTCAATTATTCGATTAACTATTTTTGAGCCTACTCCTAGATTTCTGTATTCTTTTATTACACCTATAGAAGCTAGTTCATGAATATTTTTATATGATTTTATTCTTCCAAAGCCGGCAAGTTTGCTGTCAATTTCTGCAACAACAAATTGTTCAGGTGAAATATCTTCTCCATCCAGACTGAAAGTGTTTATATAATGCAGAATTTTTTCCAGATCAGAATCATTTGCTTGTCTTAATATAATTTCACTCATAACAAATCTCCAAAATTGTCAATTTATGCGGCTCCTGCTGATTTTTCAGGACCGGCTGCAAGACCTGCTGTTTTAGGGTTGATTTTTACAACAACACTTTCCTGACCTGATGCAGGATTTACTCCGTCCGGATATTTGATTTCTCCAACCCTGAAAGCATCTTCGATGTTTTTAAGATCCGAAATATCAACTTTAACACTTGATGGAATGTTTTGAGGAAGACATTCAACTTCAATTTCTGTTACAGGATTCCAGACAACTCCACCTGCTTTTACAGCCGGTGATTCGCCAACAATCTCAACCGGAACAATGATTTTTACTTTTTGATCTGTAACTATCCGGTTAAATTCTATATTATTTATACTATCACTTAAACTATCGTACTGTACCTTTTTAACCAGTGCTTTATGGCTATCGTTACCTATTTGTAAATTAAATATAGCTGTTTTATCATTCTTGTATATTTTAATAAATGATTTTGCATCTACCTGTACAGATAAATTTTCTGTTCCCTGAGCATAAATTGTAGCAGGAATTTTTCCTGAAGCACGAAGTTTTCTGACATTAATTGAAAAATCTCTTTGTTCTGCAGGAATACTGATACTTTTAACCATGCCATTCTCCTTGTTTAATAGAAATTTAGAGAGAACGAAAAAATTCTTAAGGTATCAGATTGCTACAGGCTAAAGTCCTTGAAATAATATTTTCACGATGGGCAAGCAGCCCCAATTCTACACTTTTTAATCATATTATTTAATGAACTAGCCACTGGAAATACTTAAAATTTTTTCTTATCTCTTTAATAAAAGCATACATTAAAAAGCCAATTTCTCTGTTACCTGCACGGCTACCGTAACCTGGACTGAATTTATTAGCCGGATAAATTTTAGGTAGTGATATAAAACAAAGTGATAAATAATTGTCATGAAAAACTGTCCGAAAAATGAGGAATAGGCTTGGAATTTGTACAAATCGTCAAAGCAGGTTGTATCCTATTTTATATGAGATAGAGCCACAGAAAGTTGTAGAGAACTTGAAGAAAGGATTCCTGAAAGATATAACCGAACCTTTAAATGGAGTGACCTATGGGATATCTATGACAGGATATTTCCTGAAAATCATAAATCATCTGACAAAGGTAGCGGTGAGACCAGTCATAACGATTAGGACGCTATACCAGAAAAACACTATCTTTTTCTAAGTCTGATTTCTGGCTTGACCTTGTTACACACTAACCGAAAATTTTAATGATGCATATGAGATTCTGTTTTGCCTGATTTTTTAGGCAGAAAGAAGAACCATATTATCCAGATAATTGCCAGAATTCCCGTAAGAGTTACAAAAATTTCTTTTATATCCATTATAACTTAACTCCTCTAAGGCGCAGGCTGTTTGTAACTACGGAAACAGAACTTAATGCCATAGCAAGGGCTGCAAATGCAGGATTTAGCAGTATGCCAAATACCGGATAAAACAGGCCTGCCGCAATAGGGATACCTAATGTATTATATATAAATGCAAAAAACAGGTTCTGCCTTATATTTGCGATAGTCTTTTTGGAAAGTTTGATTGCGCTGACTACGCTGGTAAGGTTTGATCTCATAAGAGTAATATCGGCAGATTCAATTGCAATATCTGTTCCACTGCCAATGGCTATACCTACATTTGCCTGAACAAGTGCAGGAGCGTCATTTATTCCATCCCCGACCATTGCCACAATTTTACCTTCATTTTGTATTTGTTTTACAATTTTAGCCTTATCCTGAGGAAGTACATCAGATATAAATCTTTTAATTCCAACCTGACTTGAAATTGCTTCTGCTGTGTTTTTATTATCACCGGTTAGCATTATTACTTCCAGCCCCATATTTTTTAATTCTTTGATTGCATATGTTGAATCGGGCTTTATTGTATCGGCAATTCCGATAATTCCTGCGATTTTATTACTTATTGCTACAAGTACAGCAGTTTTTCCCTGCTCGTACAGCATATTTATCTGCTTCGTATAGGAATTAAGTGAAATTCCCCGTTCTTCTATTAATTTCTGGTTTCCGATTAATATTGTTTTATCATCAACCATTGCTTCAATTCCAAACCCGGAAACGGCATTGAAATTTTGGGGATAAACAAGATTAATATTATTTAGTTCAGCCTTACGTTTGATTGCATTGCCAATCGGATGTTCTGAAGCTTTTTCCGCTGATCCTGCATAATACAATATTTGTGTCGGATCTGTATTTGCTAGTATATCAGTAACTTCAGGCTCCCCTTTTGTTATTGTACCTGTTTTATCAAGGATTATTGTTTTTATTTTATGGGCTGTTTCAAGACTTTCTCCGCTTCTTATCAAAATACCATTTTCTGCGCCTTTCCCTGTGCCTACCATTATTGCAGTTGGAGTTGCAAGACCAAGTGCACACGGGCAGGCTATAATAAGAACGGAAACAAAAGTGATAAGTGCATAAGAAAACCTGACATTATTTGGAGCAAGGTCGAACCATAATACAAAAGTTATTACTGCAATTATCATAACGGTCGGGACAAAATAACTGCTTATATTATCGGCAAGGCGCTGTATAGGAATTTTTGATCCCTGAGCTTCCTGCACATATTTTATAATCTGGTACAAAACGGTATCCTGTCCTACTTTTTCGGCTCTATACCTAAAACTTCCAGTTTTATTGATAGTTGCACCTGTTACTTTATCACCTGCCTTTTTATCTTTTGGCATACTCTCTCCTGTTATGGCAGATTCATCAACAGAAGACATGCCTTCGATAATTTCACCGTCTACAGGGATTTTATCACCGGGTTTTATTATTATAATGTCTCCTACCTGCAATTCTTCAGTAAAAACATTATATTCAGTTCCGTTTCTGATTACTTTTGCTGTTTTTGGTTGCAATCCGACAAGTTTTTTTATTGCTTCGGAAGTTTTTCCTCTTGCTTTTGCTTCCAGCATTCTTCCCATTAAAATTAATGTAACTATAACAGCAGATGCATCGTAATATACTTCCGGTGCATGTCCAATTGTTGTAAATAAACGGGGAAAAGCTGTTGCGATAAAACTGTATATGTAAGCGCTTCCTGTTCCTATTGCGATCAGGGTATTCATGTCAGCAGATCTGTGTTTGAGCGCTTTATATGTTCCTGTAAAAAACTGTCTTCCGCTTATAATAAGAACACAACTGGTAAGTATAAAGAGAATCCAGTTCCTGTAAGCTATTTCTACCATAAACATACTGATAATTAATATTGGAATTGTAAATATCAGGCTTATGATAAATTTTGTTTTTTGAAGGTGGTATTCAAGCTGTTCTTTTTCAAATGCAACTGCCTGACTTTCAGGGGTGATATCTTTCGGAATATATCCTGTATTTTTTACTATTTCTTTTATTTTTATGATGGAAATTTTTTCAGGAAAATACTTTATACTGGCTTTTGAAGAAGCAAAATTAACATTTGCTTCTTTTATTCCCTTTGCTTCCCGCAGGCGCTTTTCAACGTTTGCGGCACAGGATGCACAATGCATTCCTTCTATGTATATTTCTGTATATTTTTCACTCATAACTGCATATTATAGCAACGTAGCATGTAAGTAAATTAACAGAATGTATTATAAATACTTTTTTTGAATTATATTTACAAAATTTAACTTATGTAGCTATTTTTTTGATAAAAATTTATAATTTTGAAAGACAAAGCTGAAGTTTTGAAAAAGGAGAAATTGTTATGGAAAGTTATGTATGTACAGTGTGCGGCTATGTATACAATCCCGCTGAAGGAGATCCTGATAACAATATAAAACCAGGAACAGCTTTTGCAGATATTCCTGATGACTGGGTTTGTCCTGTTTGTGGAGTTGGCAAAGAAAGTTTTGAAAAACAATAACAGTTTTTTTATATTTTCTAACATTAACAAGGGGTTACAACCCCTTGTTAATGTTGTATATTAATGATTATCAAAAGATGATGAGGAATTAAGATGACATTTAAAGAATTAAAATCTAATATATTTTATTCAGGATCCCAGGATCCTGACAGAAAGCTGTTCGATCAGCTTATTCCCTTGCCTGACGGTACAAGTTATAATTCTTACGTTATAAAAGGCAGCAATAAAACTGCTCTTGTTGATACAGTTCATCCTGATAAAGCAGAAGAACTCTTAGCTAAATTAAAAACTTTCGGAGAAAAAATAGATTATATAATATCAAATCATGCTGAACAGGATCATTCAGGTTCTATTCCAAAAGTTTTAGAACTTTTTCCTGATGCTATGATCATTACTAATGCTAAATGTAAAGCATTAATTAAAGATTTTCTTCTAGTGTCTGATGACAAATTTATAGAAATTAAAGACGGAGAAACTCTATCACTTGGAGATAAAACTGTTCAGTTTATTATGGCTCCGTGGGTTCACTGGCCTGATACGATGTTTTCTTATGTGCAGGAAGATAAGGTTTTATTTACAGGTGATTTTTTAGGCTCTCATATTGCAGGAAATGATCTTTTTGTTACTGATGAAGAAAAAATATACCGTGGCGCAAAGAGATATTATGCAGAAATTATGATGCCTTTCAGGACTCATATACAAAAACATCTTCAAAAAATTGCTGATATTGATGTTAAAATGATTGCACCAAGCCACGGACCTGTATACCAGAATCCTGATTTTATTATAAACGCATACAAGGACTGGTCATCTGATACACCAAAGAATGAAGTATTAATAGCTTATGTTTCAATGTATGAAAGTACAAAAATAATGGTTGAATATCTGGCTAAGATGCTTTCCAAAAAGAGCATTGAAGTTAAATCCTGCAATCTTATTGAAGAAGATATTGGCGAAGTTGCAATGAATCTGGTTGATCCTGCAACTATTATCCTTGCTTCTCCTATGGTACTGGCTGGACTTCATCCTAATGCAGCTTATGCAGCTTATCTAATAAATGCATTAAAGCCAAAATTTAAATTTGCAACTGTAATAGGTTCTTATGGGTGGGGCGGAAATATGGTTAATCAGTTAAAATCAATGCTTACAGCAGTCAAACCGGAATTTTTGGAACCCGTTATTATAAAAGGAGTTCCCAAAGAGGAAGATTACAAACTTCTTGATAATTTGGCTGAAAATATTGCTGAAAAACATAAACCACTCAATAAATGACAGTTCTGACAGTTTTTTATGTAAAATTATTGATCTTAAAGAAAATGCCCCCTTTATTCAACAGGGGGCATCATCTTGTTGCTTAGACCTTGTTTTATTAAGAAACACCGCATTTTCCGATAATTTCTTCAGCAATGTTGCTTGGAACTTGCTCATATTTTGAAAATTCCATACTGAAGGTACCACGTCCCTGGGTTTTACTACGTATATCAGTAGCATAACCAAACATTTCAGAAAGAGGAACTACAGCGGTTACTTTCTGGATACCAGTGCCTTCGATAGCTTCCATACCTTCAACACGGCCTCTTCTACCGGAAAGGTCACCGATAACATCACCTAAGAAATCATCCGGTACTTCAATTTCAACTTTCATCATTGGTTCAAGTATTACAGGACCAGCTTTTTTAACGCCATCTTTGACAGCCATGCTTCCTGCAACTTTAAATGCCATTTCACTACTGTCAACTTCGTGGTAGCTTCCATCAAATAAAGTAACCTTAACGTCAATTACTTCATATCCTGCAATTACACCGCCGAGAAGTGCTTCTTCCATACCTTTTTGTGCTGGAGCAATATATTCTTTTGGTACAGCACCTCCAACGATTTTATTTTCAAATTCAAATCCGCTGCCTTTGCCAAGTGGTTCCATTTTGATTTTAACGTGACCATATTGACCACGACCACCTGATTGTCTTACAAACTTACCTTCTGCCTCAACAGCTTTGGTAATTGTTTCTCTGTAAGCAACCTGCGGTTTACCGACATTAGCACTTACTTTGAATTCTCTTAATAATCTGTCAACAATAATTTCAAGGTGAAGTTCTCCCATACCGGAAATAATGGTTTGACCTGTTTCATTATCAATTTTAACCCTGAATGAAGGATCTTCATCAGCCAGTTTGCCAAGAGCAACTGATAATTTATCCTGGTCTGCCTTTGTTTTTGGTTCAATGGCAACAGAAATAACAGGTTCCGGGAAGTCCATTTTTTCAAGTATAACCGGATTAGCTTCGTCGCATAACGTGTCTCCTGTTGTTGTATCTTTTAAGCCTACAACAGCAGCAAGATCGCCTGCACATATTTCATCTATATCTATTCTTGTGTCAGCCTGCATCTGTACAATACGGCTGATTCTTTCTTTTTTGCCATTTGATGCATTTAATACATAACTGCCTGCTTTAAGTACACCGCTGTATACTCTTATAAATGACAGCCTGCCTACATATGGGTCAGTTACAATTTTGAATGCCAATGCTGCAAACGGTTCATCATCACTGCTGTGTCTTTCGACTTCAGCACCATCTTTTGTAATACCTTTAATAGGAGGTACATCAATTGGAGATGGCATATAATCAACTATGGCATCTAAAAGCTGCTGTACACCTTTGTTTTTAAATGCTGTACCACATGTTACAGGAATTATTTTGTTGGAAATAGTTCCTTTTCTTAGTCCTGATTTGATTTCTTCTACAGAAAGCTGTTCACCTTCCAGGTATTTCATCATTAATTCATCATCAACTTCACAAACAGATTCGATAAGCTGTTCTCTGTAAAGTGATACCTGTTCTTTCATATCTTCAGGAACGTCAGTTTCTTTAATTACTTTACCCTGATCATCTTCATATATATAGGCTTTTTGTTCAATAATATCAACGATACCTTTCATCTGATCTTCAGCACCAATAGGTAGCTGAATTGGATGAGCATTTCCCTGAAGTCTTGTTTTAATCTGATCAACAACTCTAAGGAAATTGGCGCCTGTTCTGTCCATTTTGTTAACAAAAACAAGTCTTGGTACCTGATACCTGTTTGCCTGTCTCCATACTGTTTCTGACTGTGACTGAACACCGCCTACAGCACAAAATACAGCTACAACACCATCAAGCACACGAAGTGATCTTTCAACTTCAACAGTAAAATCAACGTGTCCAGGTGTGTCAATAATGTTAATCTGATGATCTTTCCAACTGCTTGTAACAGCAGCTGACTGAATTGTAATACCGCGTTCTCTTTCCTGTTCCATAAAATCTGTAACGGAAGTTCCTTCATGGACTTCACCCATTTTATGGCTAAAGCCGGTATAAAAAAGAATTCTCTCGGTAGTTGTTGTTTTTCCGGCATCAATATGCGCCGCAATACCGATGTTTCTTATTTGTTCTAAAGGTTTATTTCTAGCCACGATTAAATCCCTTCTTTGATGTTAAATTAACCTGATTTAATAAAGTTTCGTAAAAAATTTTATTGCCTGTATTTATAAAATATTACAAAATATTAAAAAATATAATATATATATAAGAATTAAGACTATAGGTAAATAATCTTAATTCTTATTAACTGGATATTAAAACTTGAATTAATATCTGTAATGAGCAAAAGCTTTGTTTGCTTCTGCCATTTTGTGTGTATCTTCACGTTTTTTAACAGCTGCTCCACTCCCGTTTGAAGCGTCAAGAATTTCATTTACAAGTTTATCTACCATTGATTTTCCGCTTCTTTTCTTTGCGGATTCAATAAGCCAGTTGGCTCCCAATGCCATACCACGATCTGGTTTTACTTCAATAGGAACCTGATATGTAGATCCGCCAATTCTTCTAGCTTTAACTTCAACAAGCGGAGTAACATTTTTCAATGCCTTGTTAAATACTTCCAGCGGTTCTTCTTTAGTTCTTTCCCTGATTCTTTCAAGTGAAGTGTAGAAAATTCTTTCAGCTACACTTTTTTTGCCGCGTCTCATTAACCTGTTGATAAACTTGGCTATATCAACACTATTAAATCTTGGATCCGCTAATGGAATTCGTTTTGGTGGTTTATTTCTACGTGACATATTAAATTATTCCTTATTTTTTCTCTCTTTTTGCGCCGTATTTGCTTCTGCCTTGAGCTCTGCCTTTTACTCCCGCTGTGTCAAGTGTACCACGGATAATGTGGTATCTAACACCAGGAAGGTCTTTAACTCTTCCGCCACGGATAAGAACTACAGAGTGTTCCTGAAGATTATGACCAACTCCAGGTATATATGATGTAACCTCAAAGCCGTTTGTTAGCCTAATTCTAGCTACTTTTCTAAGAGCTGAATTTGGTTTTTTAGGGGTTGTTGTATATACCCTTGTACAAACACCACGTTTTTGAGGGCAATTTGCTAATGCCGGTGATTTTGTTTTAACTGTAATTTTTTTACGTTCTTTACGAACTAATTGACTAATTGTAGGCACTTATTCCTCCTTATTTATTAGTGCGAATAATTGATTATTATTACATGAATAATAAATTAATAGAACAACAAAACCTTACTGTCAACTTCTTTAATAATATTTTTATCAAATTCATCAAAAAATATTACTGAAAAGTTGCTTTTTAATAAAACCAAAATGTTTTATTAAAAAACCAGAACAGGTTTTTTTAAGAATGGAGCGTACGAGATTCGAACTCGTGGCCTCTTCAATGCCATTGAAGCGCGCTACCAACTGCGCCAACGCCCCCTTTTTACTTTAACGATATCTCTTTAATTGATAGCGTATACTATAATATGATAATGGTATAGTAGATTTCAAGTAAAAATATAATCCTGTTAATTTTTCAAACTATGTAGTACAACTGTAATTGTTATTCAGTTTAACGTAAAAAAACTTTTAGACCAACTAAATAACTCAGTAAAAAGAGTTTTTTATCACTTTCCTTATATTTAGATTAGAATTGTAACAAATTATGAACAAGCTTACCGTACAAAGAGATGAATTAGATAAAATTCAGAATATTTTAGCAAAGCCCGATGGAGTTATAGCTTTTCCGACTGATACAGTCTGGGGAATGGGTTGTATAGTAGAAAACAAGGATGCTGTCGATAGAATTTATCAAATAAAAGCACGCCCCAAAATTAAACCCCTCATCTTATTAGGAAGTAAAATTGACTATTTAGTTCCATATTTAAATGAAATTCCTGAAAAAGCCCGGGATATTATAAATAGATATTTACCCGGCGCAGTTACAATTGTTTTGCCCAAAAGCAACAAAACCCCGGATTATGTAACGGCAGGATTAAATACAGTTGGCATAAGAATTCCTGACAATCCTCCTTTTATTGAAATACTGGAAAATGTAGTGCCAACTCATGTGCTGGCAACTACCAGCGCAAATATTTCCGATGCCGGCCCATCACTGACAAAACAGGATGTCATGGATTCTGTCGGATCACTGGTGGATTACGTGCTTGATGATTATGGCTACATGTGTAAAGGAACGGCATCAACTGTATTATCTGTTGATAAAGCAGGAGAAATTACTATTTTCAGGCAGGGAGCTGTTGAGATAAAAGTATAATCGAAACACTTAAAGGAGTAAATAATGACAGATTTAAAGATTGCAATCGGGTCTGACCATGGCGGATATAATTTAAAAGAGATTGTAAAAGAATTTCTCGAAAAAAATAGTTATGATACAACAGATTTTGGTGTTTTTAACAGTGAAAAATCTGATTATCCTGTTATTTCCAAAAAAATTGCAAATCTTGTAGCAGAAGGCCAGTTTGACAGAGGAATAATTATTTGCGGATCGGGTTTAGGTGTAGCAATTACAGCTAACAAAGTTAAAGGAATAAGGGCTGTTACCTGTCATGACACATACAGCTCAAAAATGAGCCGCGCACATAATAATGCAAATATTCTTACTATGGGTGGCAGGGTTATCGGCCCTGATCTTGCATGTGATGTAGTAAAAATCTGGCTGGAAACAGATTTTGAAGGCGGCAGACATCAGAAAAGAATTGACATGATCGAGTAATTTTTTAAATTCATAAAGTTTTTTTAATAAAAGATAAAAAAACTTTTTACTTATAGCTCTTTTTTTAGAAAAATATATATATGATAGGAAAAATTTTGGGAGAGAACCATGGAAATTGAAATAATCAGACAATCCGACCCGGAAATAGCAGAACTTATACTGGAAGAATTGAACAGGCAGCAAAATACAATTGAATTGATTGCCAGCGAAAACTTTACAAGTTCAGCTGTTATAGCAGCCGCCGGTAGTGTACTTACAAATAAATATGCTGAAGGCAAACCCGGAAAAAGATTTTATAATGGCTGTGAAGTTGTTGATAAAGTAGAAACTCTTGCTATAGAAAGAGCCAAAAAATTATTTGGCGCAGATCATGCAAATGTTCAACCTCACAGCGGAGCACAGGCCAATATGGCTGTTTTTCTTTACTGCTTAAAACCTGGTGATAAAATTCTTGGAATGGATCTTTCAAATGGAGGCCACCTGTCGCATGGTTCACCTGTTAATTTTTCAGGATTATATTTTGATGTTGCCAGCTACAAAGTAGATAAAAACGGTTATATTGACTACGAAGATGTAGAAAAAATGGCTCTTGAACATAAACCGAAATTAATTGTATGTGGAGCAAGTAATTACCCAAGAATTATTGATTTCAAACGTTTTAAAGAAATTGCAGATAAAGTTGGTGCTTTACTTCTGGCTGATATAGCTCATATTGCCGGACTTGTTGCAACAGGCTTGCATCCGTCTCCTGTTGGTCTTGCTGACTTTGTAACAACAACAACCCATAAAACATTAAGAGGTCCAAGAGGTGGGCTGATTCTGTGCAATGAAGAACATGCCGCTGGTATTGATAAAGCTGTATTCCCCGGAACTCAGGGTGGTCCTCTCGAACATATTATTGCCGCCAAAGCAGTTGCTCTCAATGAAGCATTAAAACCATCATTTAAGCAATATGCACAGAATGTAATTGATAACGCAAGGGCGCTTGCCGATTCACTTATAGAAAATGGCATGGATCTGGTCAGTGGTGGAACAGATAATCACGTAATGACTCTCGACCTGAGAAAAACAGGACAGACAGGTAAAGATATTGCAAACCTGCTGGAAAAAGTTCATATTACAGCAAATAAAAATACAGTCCCTGATGATCCAAAGAGTCCGTTTGTAACAAGCGGCGTCAGGCTGGGTTCACCTGCAATGACTTCAAGAGGCTTTAAACCTGAAGATATGAAGGTTGTCGGAGAAATCATAGCAGAAGCTGTTAAAAATTCTGACAATGAGGAAAAAATTGCCGAACTTGCAAAAAAATCGCTGGAATTATGCAAAAAATATCCTTTATATCCTGATATCGTAAAAACACAAACTTGCTGTAACGCATAACAGTTAAAAAGCGAGCTTTGATATATATTGTCAGGTTTGCCGAAAAATTTTTTATTACTTGTGAAATCTTGATAGACAAGAAACAGCCTACAAAAATTCTTAGCTGCCGCTTTCATGTCGCCGAAGAATTTTTTCCGCTGTCCTAATCAATGCTGTAAAAGGTTTTATAAAATTACTGATGGACTGCTTTGTAAGAAAAAATATTTTTGCAACAAAATAAATAGTAGTATAATTTTCTTATAAATTATTTACTGGAGGTTACGGGACCATAGTATCAATACATTTTTCTCATATACTTGGATTTGTTATATCATTCCTGCTGACAATTGTCTTTGTGCCGATTGTCAGGTATTTCTGTCTTAAAAAAGGTTTTGTAGATATGCCGAACGACAGAAAAATTCACACATCACCGGTACCAAGACTTGGCGGGGTTGCTATATGGCTTAGTACGATAATAACATTTCTCATACTTGTGTTGATCAGCTGGGATTATCCGTATAAAAACTGTCTTTCCGGTATACTGCTTGGCGGCAGTATGATGTTTTTACTTGGTTTTGTCGATGATTTATATGACTTAAATCCTAAATTCAAGCTTGCAATACAAACCGGTGCTGCTATTATTGCTTTTTTACTTGGTGTTAGAATTGATGCATTATTTAACCCGTTTGGTGCACCGATAGTTCTTGGTATTTGGAGTTTCCCATTAACCATGCTCTGGCTTGTCGGTATAAGCAATGCGATGAACTTTATAGATGGAGTTGATGGCCTTGCTGGCGGAGTTTCTACAATAAGTGCTGTTACATTGTGTATTGTAGCTCTTTATACTCAGCAGCCAATAAGTGCTCTTGTTGCTGTAATACTGGCAGGAGCTATGCTTGGATTCTTGCTGTTTAATTTTCATCCTGCAAAAATATTTATGGGTGATTCGGGTGCACTTTTCTCAGGGTTTACACTGGCTGCACTTTCTGTGACAGGTGTGCTAAAAACAGTTACGGTAACTATGCTTCTTCCCATTATGATTCTGGCTGTACCTATTATGGACATATCTTATTCGGTATTAAGAAGAATTTTCAAAGGAGCAAACCCGTTTATTGCAGACTCGGAACATATTCATCACAAGCTAATAAAAGCAGGTCTCTCCCACAATCGTACAGTTTTAATATTTTGCTTAATATGTACTGCCGCATGTTCAATCGCAACAATTTTTGTCGGAGCATCAAGGTTGTACGCAATTATTGTAGCAATACTGCTTTTGATTATGCTGGTTATTGCCCAAATTTCAAAATCAAGAAAAATTGACGATATTCAGGAAAACATTATTTCTGCAGGAGATAAGCTGAGCAAGGAATAAAAAATAATTTATCCTGAAATAATTGTCATTGGATATTTGAAGAATTTAATATTCATTGGAGAGTTTAATTTGTAAAATTCTCCGTCAAGGAGAAATTCTGCTATGTCTCTAAATTCAAGTTTAATCTCGTTTGTTTGCAGCCATGCCAGAGCATGATCATTAAATATTTTATAATGAGAATGATACTTGATAAAAATTTTCAATATTTCGATAAACTTAAGCCTTGAATGAAGATAAACTATTGAAAATTCATTCATGTTTTCAAGATTTATATCACTTTTCTCGATATCTTTGCTTATCAGACTGGCATTATTTATAAGCAAGTAATTAGTCCTGAAAAATTTATCGTTGGCAATAAACTCTTTTCTTCTAATCCAGAATTCTTCCCAGTATAAAACAAGATATTTTAATAAACCTATAATAAAAGCATTACGGCCAAACAAATGTTTTGCAATAACAGGTGTTATCAGCAAAACCTGTGCAGCTATACCGTAAAGGATGCCTGTAGCAAATTTAAATTCGTTGTTAACTATGCCGATATGTTCAAAGTATATTTTTTTATTGCTTGCTATCAATTCAGCAGCTTTCTGAAAAGAGATAGGTATATGAAGAGCTTTTGCAAATTCATTTGCTGTTCCTCCCGGAATAATTCCAAATAGATACCCCTTAAATGCTTCATCAGGTATAGTATTAATCACTTTATGGATTGTACCGTCTCCACCAGCTATAATCAGAATTTGCTTGTGATTATCGTCTGGCATATTACTTTTAAGAAACTCAACATCAACTATTTCCAGATTACAATTCAATTGATGGCAAAATATTTGATACAATCTGCTAATTCCACCATTAAATCTTTTATCAAATTCCGGATTTATAAATATAAGCAGCTTCTTATGTTTCATAATTTCTTTTTTATCTATGGTTACACTTAACATTTAACTGTGGCTTTAGTACCCACCGCCCAGGGCCTTGTACAGGCTTATATTTGTAATCAATAGCCTAATTTTACTTTGAACCAAGTTTTGTTGAAAATTTATTAACTGTTGTTCAGAACTCAAAACATCGAGTTTTGAATTTATCCCCTGATTATATCTGTCTGTTGTTAATGTTAACTGTTGTTTTGAACTGTTTGTATCTTCTTCTGCCTGTATATATTGAGTAATATTGGTATTTAACGTTCTAAGGGAGTCCTCAACATCTTTAAACGAATTTAAAATTGTCTTTTGATAAGATTCGATAGCTTCTTTATATAATGCTTTATTTAACCTCAAAGTGGATATCTTGCTGCCGCCTGTAAATAACGATTGTGTAAAACCTGCCACAATAGCTGCAATACTGCTATTCCAGTCAAAATAATTACGAATATTTGATGAAGCATATCCAAAAGTACCTATAACAGGAATAGTTGGCAAAAATTGCCTTCTGGCTATGGAAATATTAATTCCTGCTTTTTCAAGCTGTTTTTCTGCTGACAAAATATCAGGTCTTCTGACTATTAATTGTGAAGGATTTCCTATTTTAATTTCTTTATTTACAGAAATATTATCTATATCAGTTCTCTTGAAACAGGCTTCAACAGCTGGAGGTTTTCCCATGAGAATATATAACTGATGGACAAGCATTCCCTGCAATCTTTGTATATCAGAAATATTCGCCCTGATCTGAGAAACAGATTCCTGATTGTATAAAATATCATCATATGAAATCTGTCCTTCTCGAAACTGAGATTGTCTTAATTCAAGACTAATCAGTTGATTCTGGAGTAAACACTGCTGCAATTTTAACAATTTGTCTGCCTGTAACAGGTTAAAATATGCTGTGGCTACATCAGAAGCTATAACTATCAGTACAGAAGAAAGATTGTAACATGAAGCCTCGGCAGCTTTGCGGGCAGCTTTGGTATTTAAATGGTTTGTTCTAAATAAATCCAGTTCATACTGCGCAACAAGCGGCAGTATATATAAATTCTGGGTTCCACCGGCTAAAAAAGAAGAACTTTTAACTTGTGATTCACCTGCATTTGGCACTAAAAAATTATTTGATCCTTTTGTCCTTAAAAAATAGTCTCTCAGTGTAATTTGAGGAAACTCTTTTCCAAAAACAACGCCTGTCTGCGCATTAGCCTGTTCAATACGAGCCAGAGCTATTTTTATGTCCTGATTTGCTGAAACAGCTTCTTTGATATAATTATTTAGAATAGGATCATTAAATTCCATCCACCATTGTTTTTCAGGAAAAGTAGTTTTTAATTCCACTACCCTTCCTGATTTTGGATAATTGGCAGTCTCCTGCCAGCAATCAGAACTTCCCCCTGCAGTTACAGGCTGTATCAACAGCAGGAATAAAATAAGTGTTATTAAGCTGTATCTTAAAATTTTCATAATTATACGACAGCCTTCATAAATACTGCAGAATGGGCATACCTGCCCATCACATAATAAATATAAAATTTTTAAGCAAATCCGGCAATAATCCTGTTGTATAAACCACCTGTCATTTTAAAAAAATTTTTTCCACTCAGAATTAGCCTGCATGTTTATTTTTTCTGCGCTGGTACAGTGATATAAAGGGAGTGTTGACGAATAGTTAAATAGCTCTTATTTTCTATTCATCAACAGTCCCCTTAACAAAAGTAAAAAACGGCGGAAACGGTCAGTTTTCGGCGTTTTGACACTAGCCGACGGGGACGTAAGATGAATAGAAAAAACGTAGTTTTTTGTATTCGTCAACAGTCCCATAAAAAACATATTGTTATTTCCGGCAAATAAGGACAGCGGAAAAAATTCTTCGGCGACGCGAAGGCGGTGCGAAGCGGGAGTGACGAGCCGAAATGGCGGCGCGGCATGGCAGGAGTAAAGAAAAGCTGAAACGGAGCTTTGCTTCGTTGGAAGCTTTTCATAACTCGTTCGTTGAGCCGGCATTAGAGGCTCTAACTCGTTCTTGTACGGCTAAGAATTTTTGTAGGCTGCTTCTTGTCTATCAAGATTTCACAAGTAATAAAAAATACGTAGGTATTTTTTATTACGTCCTTACTAGAAGTGGATACAAGATAAATTTATGACTGAATCACAAAATCACGTTCAGGGAAAATCTTTTACGATGTTTTTAAAAAAACATCGGTTTGTCATTATTTTAATATTACTGCTTCTAATTATTGCAGGATTGATAATAAGGCATTACCTGTCCAGACAGAACCATGATTTTATCTTTTTAAGCGGAAGGCTGGAAGGCTATGAAACAGACATATCTCCAAAATATGGGGGCAAAATTACATACATAGCAGGCAGGGAAGGCAGAAGAGTTCATATAAATGAATTACTGGTTAAAATTGATGATTCTGAACTAAGAGCACAGCTAAAAGCAGCAGACGCAAATCTTTCTGTGTCAAAACAGCAGGAAAAACAAGCTTTACTGCAAATTAATATAATAAAAAATCAGATTTCACAGGCACAGTTAAATGTAACTCAGTCAACAGGGGAATCTCAGGGAACAATAACACAGGCACAATCCAATCTGGCTTCTGCGCAAACTCAATTATTACAGGCACAGGAACAGCTTACTCAGGCACAGTCAGAATTATACCTTGCAACTTTGACATACAACAGATACAGAAACCTGCTTAGTAATGGCTCAATCCCGAGACAGGAATTTGACCGTGCACAAAATAATTTTAATATTGCAATCACAAATGAACAAATCAGAAGAGAAGGACTGGATATTGCAAAAAGCCAGATTGCAGCAGCCGAAGGAGCATTGACACAGGCACAGACAACTTCATTAAATCCGTCTATCAAAAAATCACAGGTAAGTTCCCTGCAAACCCAGCTTAAACAGGGTTATTCGCAGCTTGAAGCCGCAAGATCAAATATCAAAAAATCACAGGCAGACAGGCAACTAATACTGGCTCAAATGAGCTATTTAAACATCAAAAGCCCGATTAACGGAATTATAATAGCCAGAAGCGCAGAACCCGGAGAAATTGTCAGCACAGGCAGGACAATTCTAACTGTATTGGATTTTAATACTGTCTACCTTAGAGGTTATATTCCTGAAGGCAGCATCGGCTTGATAAATATCGGAAAAAGAGCCAGCGTATTTCTGGATTCTGCCCCAAAAACGCCAATACCGGCATGGGTATCAGAAATTGACGCAGAAGCTACTTTTACGCCCGAAAATATATATTTTCGGGATGATCGTGTAAAACAGGTATTTGGAGTAAAACTTAACCTTTATAATCCCCAGGGATACGCAAAACCTGGCATGCCGGCAGATGCAGAAATTTACACAGGAAAAAACAAACATTATACTGGAACGAGTTTAAAATTATGAATACTGTTCCTACGATTATTAATATAAGCAACCTGCATAAAACTTATGAAAAAATTAATGCAGTAAACGGTGTAAGCCTTGAAATCAATAAAGGCGAAATATTTGGACTTATCGGACCTGATGGGGCAGGAAAAAGCACTTTGTTTAAAATGCTTTCCGGCGTGCTTGAACCGACAAAAGGCCAAATCAAAATATCAGGCAGAACCCAGCACGAAGAACGCAGCAGGATTGGTCTGGTAACACAGCAGTTTTCTTTCTACAATGATCTTAGCCTTGATGAAAACATACTTTACAGTGCCGGCTTGAGAAAAGTCCCTAAAAAAGAATTTAAGGAGAGAAGAGATAAATATTTAAAACTAATGGGGCTGGAAAAATTCAATAAAAGACTTGCCGGCCAGCTTTCGGGAGGAATGAAACAAAAACTTGCCCTGTGCTGTGTGCTGATATTTCAACCTGAAATCTTGCTTATGGACGAACCTACAACTGGCGTTGATCCCATATCACGCAGAGAATTCTGGGATATTCTTACTACTTTATCAGCAGAGGCAGTCACTATAGTAGTTGCAACGCCGTATCTTGACGAAGCAGAAAGATGCAACAGAATAGCCTTGATGTATCAGGGGCAGTTCACTCAAATAGGTACACCAAAAGAAATAAGAGACAGTCTGGGATTACACAGGCTTGAAATTCATACAGACAAAATCAAACAGACAGAGGATATTTTATCAAAAGCTGTTAATTCAGCCAATTCTGTAATCGTTGACGTTCAAACTTTCGGTGACAGGCTTGATGTTCTGGTTAAAGATGTTAACACAGGGATTGACGAGGTAAATAACCTGCTTTCTCCTGAAAAAGCAGACATACATGCGGCAGATATTGACCTGGAAAATGTCTTTGTAATAAAACTCAGAAGGAGAGGCTCTGTGCCGCCTTATGTTCCGTTTCCATATTATCGCCAGACTCCTGTCCAGAATCATTCTGCAAAGAACAATACAGCTATCGGAGCGTATGACCTGACTAAAGCTTTTGGAACATTTAAAGCAGTCAGCGGCCTTAATCTTGAAATTAAATACGGTGAAATATACGGACTGCTGGGGGCAAACGGGGCAGGAAAAACGACAACAATAAAAATGCTGTGCGGCCTTATAAGTGCAACATCAGGGGAAATGTATCTGGGTGGTGAAAGCGGCAATTTAAGAAGTGAAGAACTACGCAAGCGCATCGGTTATATGAGCCAGAAATTTACTCTTTACGATGACCTGACTATTTTTGAAAATTTAAGATTTTACTGTGGTGTCTACAGTGTGCCTAAAAAATATCGAAAATCTAAAATTGACTGGGTTCTTGAAATATCAGGGCTTCAGGGACAGGAGGATCTAATTACAGGACAACTGCCAGGCGGCTGGAAACAGAGAGTCGCATTCGGAGCCTCAGTAATGCATGAGCCTGAAATACTTTTCCTTGACGAGCCTACATCAGGAGTAGACCCACTTGCAAGAAGGCAGTTCTGGAAATTAATTGAAGATTTTGCCCACAATGGCACAGCGGTTATGGTTACAACTCATTATCTGGAAGAAGCGGAACACTGCAATCGAATGACATTCATGTCAGCCGGCGAAATGATCGCAGAAGGTTCTCCAAATGAAATAAAAAAATCCCAACCCGGCAAACTGTACGAAATTGAAGTCAATACTCCCCAGAAAGCAACATTTTTACTCAAAGACAAACTTGAATCATGGCAGGTTTCCTTATTCGGGAATAAAGTTCATGCTGTACTGGAAAACCCTGATCAGGAATTACCGAAGGTTATATCTTATTTAAATCAATGCAATATTACTGTATATAATGTTAATCCATGTAATTTTTCTCTTGAAGATGCATTTATAGGCATTATTGAAAGATCAAAAAAGGAGAATCAATAATGTACCAAGTAATAATTCAATGCATAAAAGAACTTCTGCAATTCTGGCGTTACAGGTTGACGGTTGCACTTGCATTTTTGCTGCCTTTTATAACCCTGCTAATCTACGGATTTGCTATCAGGCTTGAGACAAAAAACATACCGCTTGTTGTTCAGGATTTTGACAAAACACCCCTCAGCAGAGCATATATTGATTCTTTTGTAACAAGTAACCAGTACAATCTTATAATAAGAAAACTAAAAAACGGCAATGAAACCGATATACAAACCGCACTGAATAATGGCACAGCAAAGGCAGGAATGATTATACCTCCTGACTTTACACGGAAAATAAAAAGAGGTCAGAGTGTAAATGTGCAATTTCTTGTAGACGGTTCTGACGTGGTCAATTCAAATGTTATCAGAAATGGTGTGGTTGCCATTACTCAGGCTTTTATGACCTCAAACGGGCTTAAAGAGCAACAGATAAGAATAAATCAAAAACTCAGGATCTGGTTTAATCCTGGCAGAAGAGAAGCCCTTTTTATTGTGCCCGGAGTTTTTACGGTTGCTCTTGGAATTTTTCCTACTATTCTTTGTTCTATTGCAATGGTCAGGGAAAAGGAAGAAGGCAATATTATACAGGTTTACGCATCAGGCATAACCGCATTCCAGCTAATTGCAGGGAAATCGCTTGCTTATTTGATTATTGCAATAGGAGAAACAATTGTAACAATGGGGGCGGGCGTTATAATTTTTGGTTTAAGGCTTGTAGGCAGCCCGACAGCATTTATATTAAGTACATTGTTTTTCCTTGCCAGCTCAGTATTGATGGGAACGATGATAGGATCATATGTAAATGACCAGAGATCAGCAATTCAATTTGCAGGGACAATTCAGGCACTTGCAGCCATGCTGTTCAGCGGTTTTATTTATCCGATCAGCAATATTCCTGTTCCGATAAATTACATTGCCTATGTTGTGCCTGCAAGTTACTACATGATCCTTGTAAGAGACGCATTTGTGAGAGGTGCAGGACTTCGCAGTACATGGATATTAATACTGGTGCTGGCTATTATCAGCGGATTGGAACTTTTAGCAGCTCTCAGACGGATGAGAAAGATGCAGCTGGATTAGAACGAGGTAAAATGTGTTGTTTAAAGACATTTTTTCAAAACTTAAATCTCTTGTAAATTTTGATTCTGATATAAAAAGCAGGCTTTTTGCGCTTGGAATTAAAGAAACCACGCAGCTTTTAAGAAATAAGGAACTGCTGTTTCTGCTCATATTTCCGCCTACAATACAATTATGTCTTTACGGGCTAATTTTAAGCCCTGACGTGAAACATGTAAAACTTGGAGTAACAGATCAGGCAAATATTCTGGCAAGCAGGGAACTGATTTCGGCAATAACAGAAAATGAAGTTTTTACAATCAAACACTACGCAAAATCACAGATAAGCCTAGGGAAACAGGTGCAGCAGGGAACTGTCAGCGCAGGTGTATATATACCTCCTGAATTCAGCAGAGACCTGCACAGGGACAAGCCGGCAACAGTACAGGTTTTAATTGACGGAGTTGATGCATATACAGCAGGACTAGCAAGTTCTTACATAAGTCAGATTATTTTTGAATACAATCAAAAATTTTTAATCAACCCGAAACCTGATCCAATAACTCCGCAGGTAATTTTTTTATATAATCCCGGTTTAAAAAGCAGCTGGTTCTTTGTGCTTGGTGTCATGGGAGTTATTTTGACATTTACCAGCTCTCTTGCTTCGTCTGTAGAATCAATAAGGGAAAAAGACACAGGAACACTTGAACAACTACTTATGACACCAGCCTCTTCTCTTGAAATTTTGCTTGCAAAGATTTTACCTTTATTTATTTTACTTATGGGAACAGTCCTACTATCTTTAGTCGTTGCAAAATTGTTATTCAGCATACCCTTCAGGGGAAATCTCTTTTTATTCCTGATTTTATCCGCTATATATTTAGTTATCGGCATAAGTATAGGTCTTTTGATTGGAACAATTTCAGAAACAAAGCAGCAGGCAATATTAAGCGGATTTTTTGTCAATCTGCCAATGGTCATACTCTCTGGCGCAATAACCCCTCTTGAAAGCATGCCGGCATTTTTCAGGGATTTAACAATCCTTAATCCTCTCAGGCATTATAATACAATTATTCGAGGGATTATATTAAAAGGAGTTGGAATAAAAGTGCTGTGGATAAATATACTCGCATTATTGATTTTTGCAGCTATTTTACTAGCAATAAGTGCCCGACGCTACCGTTCCCAGTTAAGTTAGACCTGTTTACTTGATTAACATGAGCAGATTTTTTATAATTTAATTATGAATAATTTTTTTAAATCGTTAATTTTAATTTTTACAGTTACAGCTGTATTTTTATGTATTCAGCCACAAATGTTTGCCGCTGAATATATGCCGCTGCGAATGAATTCTATCAATAATCATTCTATAGGCGTTTACTTTGCATCGCAGGAAATAAAAATATATATGGCACCAGATGAAAAAAGCGAATTAAAAGAAATAATTAAATGGGATAAACTTAATATTGAAGCAATTCCGCAGGAATTAAGCTCTGCCGAAATTTTTCTGGCATTTGTTCCCGATAAAAAATATGCTATTCTGTCAGTTATGTCGGAAAACGACAATGAAGACTGGGTAGAAGTTTTATACAACAAAAAAACAGGTGAAAAAGGCTGGATAAAATTGCAAAATCAGGACAGTTTTAAAACCTGGCTTGAACTTATACAGTCATACGGAAAAGAAAACAGGCTTTATTTCCTTGCTGATATTCCTGAAAAATACAAAAAATTATACACAAATCCAGATGAAACCAGCCAGACAATACAGGACGACGCATTTATTTCTGTACAGGAAATAGAACCCACATACATAAGTGGCAACTGGATGCTTGTAAGAGCGATAGACTACAACAAAACAGCACAAATAGGCTGGATCCAGTGGCGAGACAGTGATGGAAATATATTTGTATTTCCCAAATTCGGATCAGACTAGAAATATACCGGATTACTGGCGTTTTTAATTCTGTATTAGAGAGACTCCTGTCATTTCTTCGGGTTTGTCTATATCCAGTAAATCAAGTACTGTTGGGGCAACATCGGCCAGAGAGCCGCCTTCTCTTAGTTTTATTTCTTTGCTCAGATTGATTACAAAGAAAGGAACTTCGTTTGTGGTATGTGCTGTGAACGGTTTATGTGTACCCGGATCTTCCATGCATTCGGCGTTTCCATGATCTGCAGTAAGAAGCATTATAGCTCCTGTTTCTTTTACCGCTTCAACAATATCTTTTAAGCAGTTATCAACCGTTTCAACTGCCTTAACTGCTGCTTCAAGAATGCCTGTATGACCAACCATGTCAGGGTTGGCAAAGTTAACAAGTATAAAACCGTATTTTTTAGATTTTAACGCATTAACAACATTTTGAGATACTTCAGAAGCACTCATTTCAGGTTTTAAGTCGTATGTTGCAACTTTTGGTGATGGGACGAGTGCTCTTGTTTCAGTGCCAAAAGCTTTTTCCATACCACCATTAAAGAAAAATGTTATATGAGCGTATTTTTCTGTTTCAGCTGTCCTGAACTGCTGTATATTATGCTGGTCAAGAACTTCTCCAAGTATTGCTTTCAATGACTGTGGAGGAAATGCAATTGGAAGATTAAATGTTTCGTCATACTGGGTCATGCAGATATAATATGTATTTTGAACTACTTGTTTTCTTGAAAATCCATCAAAGTTAGGGTCATTTATTGCTCTTGTAAGTTCTCTTGCTCTATCTGGCCTGAAATTAAAGAAAATAACAGCATCATTATCTTTGATTCTGGAATCTGTATCATCAATTGCTGTAGGCAGAACAAATTCATCATTTACATCAGTATCGTAAGAATTTTGTATAGCTTCCTTTGCGGAATTAGCTTTATTGCCTTCTCCAAATAATAGACAGTTATATGCTTTTTCTATTCTTTCCCACCTGTTGTCTCTGTCCATGGCATAGTATCTGCCACTGACAGTAGCAATTGGTGGTAAATAAACTTCTTTTAATTTATTTTCGAGTTGTGTTACGTATTCAAGGGCACTTCTTGGCGGAGTATCCCTGCCGTCAAGAAATGCATGCACATATACATTTCTGATTTTATGCTTTTTAGCAAGGTCAATAAGTGCAAAAAGGTGCTCCATTGAACTGTGGACACCGCCCGGGCTTACAAGTCCCATAAAATGTATGGAAGAATTATTATTTTTTACATGTTCAATAGCTTTTAAAAATTCAGGATTTTCAAAAAAACAGCCATCTTTAATAGATTTGTTTATTTTGGTTAATTCCTGATAAACAATTCTTCCGGCACCAAGATTTAAATGTCCAACCTCCGAGTTCCCCATCTGTCCTTCCGGTAATCCTACATGTTCACCTTCCGCATATATTCTGGTATTTGGATAATTTTCAAGAAGCGATCTGTATGTTGGCAAATTAGCTGCTGTAATTGCGTTGGTTGGACAATTTGAGCCACAACCCCAACCGTCTAATATAGTTAAAAGAACAGTTTTATTTGTCATCTTATTCCTCTTTTCTAAGTTGATATGCTTTACTCTAGATATATTCTTAATTAAGGACGTAATAAAAATACTTACGCATTTTTTATTACTTGTGAAATCTTGATAGACAAGAAGCAGCCTACAAAAATTCTTAGCCGTACAGGAACGAGTTAGAGCCTCTAATGCCGGCTCAACGCCGCCATTTCGGCTCGTCATTCCCGCTTCGCACCGCCTTCGTGTCGCCGAAGAATTTTTTCCGCTGTCCTTATTCATAAGCATATAACAAACTCAAAGAATAATAATGTTTATATTTATAAATATAAACATTATTGGCAAAAGATGATGTAATTTTTATCGTTAAACTTTTATTTGTTTTGTAATTAGATCAATGCTTTTTTTAGTTGCATAACCATAAGCAGCAGCGGTAGCAGATCTGATTGCAAATCTAAAGATGATTTTTCCCAGAGGTGACGTCACATTAGCAAGTACAAAACCAAATACTGTTGCTACGGCGATGCCAGCTAACGGATTTTCCCTGATTTGCTCTTTTATATCTGTTTTTTTATGTAAAGTATTGGATAATTCTACTATTGTATTATTTATATTTTCTCTGGTTGCTTCAATATTGGTTTTTATTTCAGCTCTTGTAGCCATTTTTTAGCATCCTCCATAGTTTTTCTGGTCTCATACAGAGTTGTGTCGGCTTTTAAATTCTGTAAATGATTTTTAGCCAGAATTACTGTAATAACCGCAATAATCAGATAAATTGCTGTAACAACCAGAGAAGCTATCCATAAAGGTAAAAACAGATTTAAAACAAATATTAGTGAAAAACCAAGGAATATTAAACTGGTAAATGCTACAATTGCTCCTACTACTGCAATACTTGTATATTTTGCTGCCATCTGAATATCTGCACTTAATTCATGGCGAAACAATTCTATATGCTGGGTTGATAAATTACCTACATCCCAAATTAAGTGTTTTATCAGGTTAATAACTCCAGGTTGTTGGTATATATTACGTTCAACAACCATATTGATCCTCCTTGAATTTCAGTTCTGATATTAATAATGTTTTTCTGTCACTTGCTTACCTTGACAATACTTTACCGAATAAAAAACCAAATATTAAAGCGCCTGCAAGGGTTTGCGTTGGATATCTTTTTATAAAACCCGATACATCATCTCTCAGAGTATCAACATTTCTGTCTCTAAAAAAGTTTGAAGCTTCATGCATTTTATCTGCAGTTATATCAAGATTATCTGCTGCTGATTTCATTGCCATATTTATATGTTGGCTTAGTTTTTCCTGAATATCAGTTACTTTATTTTTTAGTTCTTCTGCTGTTTTATGCATTTCTTCTGATTTTTGTTGGATATCTTCATTTTTTTCCATTTCATCCATATTCTTCACCCTCCTTATAAAAGTTTAATTATGACATTACAAAAATTTTTATTGACGTATTATGATTTATACTTTGTGGATTAACATTGGTAAGATAACTAATTATATTGGAACGAGTTTAAATTTCAGATATCCTTCCTCCTCGGAAGGATATCCGAAATTCAGCACTCCCGCTTCGCATACCACATTTCGATTTTACTTTAAAATCCCAAATTCATTTTGGGAGTGGTATAGTTTATTGCCTATTTCTGTGATTTAGCTTTAGCTATCTCAAAATTTGCCTCGATTAAATTCTTTTCTCCGGGTATTAGTTTCCATTCAAGACTTTGGCCATTATTTAGTTTTTCCGTCGCGTTTGTATACGTTATCTGACCGGGTAAGTCCATTCTGAAGTTTATTCTTGAAGAAGGAGAGTATGTTCGGGTTCCTGTAATTTCTGTATTATTCATACCGGTTAAATCTACAACGGCTTTTATTCTGTAGTAATCTTTTGAAGTACCTTTCCTAACCATCACAAATTTCGGAGCATTTTTAACGACAAAATCAGGAAGCCCGTCTATATCGTTATTTGAAATATCATCTATATGCTTCGTTGCTTTAAAACCGATTGTATCAGGAGTATTGGCATCAACTACAGTATATCCGTTATTCCTCGCTGATACCTTTATATTATTTATCAGTTCAATATCTTTAGAAGTTAATGTAGATTTATCTACAGAAGGAAAGAAATATATGACTGAACCTCCATCCCTCCCGGAGCCAACAAAGAATCCTGTTCCAATATTTGCATTACAACCTGATAAAACAGGCATGCAGATAATTAATATATAGAATAATACTTTTTTCATTTTAATAGGCCTCTTTTTACAGTCTGATTACTAATTTTACATGTTTTATGAGAAAAAATATCAGACTGTTGAATATACCCTGTAAGTTTCAATTGGGGAGGAGATGTAAGGAAGTAATAAAAAATACTTACGCATTTTTTATTACTTGTAAAATCTTGATAGACAAGAAGCAGCCTACAAAAATTCTTAGCTGCCGCCTTCGCGTCGCTGAAGAATTTTTTCCGCTGTCCTTATTAGAAAAATGAGTAAAAAACCCTTTATACAGAAAAAAATGATCTTATCTAACCTGCCTGTCTAATTGTTCCCCTAATTTACTACATGTTAGTTTGTAGTTTTAATTTGATTTCTATAAAGGGAGAAAGGTGCGCATGTTTAAAAAATTTTCAGCCTTATTAATATCTTTCTGTATAATAACTTTAACTTTTTTACCAGCTCTGGCTGAGACATTTAGCGATGTTCTGTCAGATTACTGGGCATATGGTCCTATACAATCACTTGCACAGCAGAATATAATTACGGGTTATGCGGATAATACCTTTAGACCGGATAATCCGGTTTCAAGGGCTGAATTTGCCACAATGATAATTAAAGCCATAAACAGAGAAAATGCTCCTATCTCGTTGATTTATAATTTCAAAGACGTCCCATCCTCAAACTGGGCATATAGCAATATTCAAAGAGCATATGGACTGGGGCTGATTACTGGTTTTCCAGGCAACTTGTTCAAGCCTAATAACTATATATTAAAGGTTGAAGTAATTTCTATCTTGTCAAAAGCAGTACAAACAGGCCTGATGACAGAATCAGAAGCCAGGACAATTTTGAGCAGATATTATGATCAGTCAAAAATTCCTGGTTGGGCTGTAATACCTGTTGCAAAAGCTGTTAAAGCTAATCTGGTCGTGAACTATCCTCAGCCCAATTTTCTTATGCCTCAAAAACAAGCAACAAGGGCTGAGGTTGCAGCTATGTTATGTAATTTAAGGGCAGTCATTGGAGTGTCTACTCCTGCTGTAACTCAACAGCCTCAAACAGTTACACCAAGCCAGCTTGCAATTACCCAGTCAACAGCACAGCAGGTTTCTCAGGCAGCTGCATGCGGAGCAACTACTAATGTCACATTAAGTGGCGAGATTGCTACAATACAACAAAGCAGCGTTATCCCAACAACACTTGTTACCCCATTAAGTAGTGAAATTTCTTCAGTAGGTGATCCTGTTACTTTGAGTATCAGTCAAAATATTACGTCAAATCAGGGAATTCTGTTAATCCCGGCAGGGAGCAGAATTGGTGGTACTATAACAAATGTTGTTCCGGCTAAATATGGTAACAGAAATGCTAAAATGACAATTAATTTTACTTCTCTCACTTTACCTTCAGGTGCAACTTATCCTCTTTCGGCAACTGTTGCCACTGAATCCGGTTCAATAGTTGCAGGCTCATTTAAAGGTAATGTGTTAAAGGGTACATTAACAACATTAGGCGGTGCAGGAGCAGGTGCAGCTTTAGGAACAGCGTTAGGTGCTATAACAGGGAAAACAGGTAAAGGCGCAATATATGGAACAGCTATAGGAGGAGGATTAGGAGCGATTGGTTCAGTTCTTGCATCAGGCGGCGCTATAAAAATTCCAAGCGGAGAGCCTATATTTATAAAACTCAATGCTCCACTTACAATAGATACAAGAACCGGTAGTATTATTCCATAAAACTCATACCCAATATTTGGAACAAGTTTGGCTAAAGCCTCCACTCCTGCTTAGTATTTTTTTCATGATGTAATAAGAAAGAATGGTTACGATTTACATACTCCCAGTCTTTTAAGACTTTCTGTCGAGATTGACCTTTTAACAAGATTTAAGAAATACTCGTATCCTCTTGAAGCAGGATTGTTCGTTAAAACACCGATTTTGAAGTTATTGCATTAGTCTTTATATTGGCAAAATAAATATAATTGTTTAAAATAAGTGGCATGGATAACTTTTTGACTAAAAAAATATTAATACTTTATTTTGTAATAACACTATTTTTTGTAAATGCTGGTGCTTCAAATGTTGTTCAGAATAATGAAGGATTTAATCAGCATACATTTACAGAACAGTTTGTTAATTTAAGTCATAAAAATACACAATTGTTAACTATTGGTGCTGTTACAGGAGAGATTGTTGCAGGTTTTACTCTGGCAGAAGTATTGATAACTCTTTTGATTATTGGAATTATTGCAAGCATTGTTATTCCTGCTTTAATAGCCGATACTCAGGAACAGGAATTAAAGACGGCATGGAAAAAAGCTTTTGCTGAAATTAGTGCAGCTGCTAAAATACAGAAAGCTAATGAAGGCTCTGTAAATGTAACTACTTTAAAAAATTATATGAACGTCATCCATGATTGTCTGGTATCTACAACTTTGCCCCAATGTGTAATGACTTGTCCAAATGGTTGGGGATGTAATCATAAACCTGCTTCTGGTGATATATTTATAACAGCGGACGGTGCGCAGTGGGGAGATTTTCTGGCAGGAGCAGATAGCAGGTGTATAGTTGATATTAACGGATTAAAAGGTCCGAATGTCATTAATAAAGATGTTCTTTTATTTTGTATAATGCCGGATGGCAGAGTGCTTCCTAATGGACATTCAGAATGTAACAATCCTGTTTACTCTTTAAATGCATTATATTGGCTTTCTCAATAACTTGTGGTTGATAAACAGGTACGCCTATCCTAAAAAAGAAGGCCTTTTCTAAAATTTGTAAAGGGTATTTATCTGTTATAATCCAGCTTTTGATCTTATTGTCTGGAATTTCCAAAACGTTTGACAGTTTTAACAAAACTGTTCTATAAGAAACCTGTTAACATCATTAGTCCTGCCTAAACTTAAGTATATTGTAAAATACAGAGAAATGTACTATAATTATAGTAGTCCGTAAAAGAAAGAAAAGTACTATGATAAAAACTTACAAAAAAACTTCTTTAATAGTTTTTGTTTGTATTTTTACAATGTTGCTTTCAGCAGGATGTGCACAGAAAACCAATAACATCATAAACACTGAAGAACTCAGTATTATGATGAACAAGAAAGAAAACACATCCAATCAGGAGACTGTAAAAATTAACAATGGCGTTATTATATATAGAGATAATGTTCGTACAAGTACTCCGGCAGGATATTCACAAGTTAATTTTAAACCTGTAAAACCAATCGAATTTGGTCCTTCAGAATTGCATTTTGCACCCAAAAACGTTCACCCTAAACAATAAAAAACCTATTTTAATTATAAAATTTGTAAAAAATTGTTAGATATACACTAGAATTTCACTGAAACTACAGCTATACTAAATAATACTATAATTGTAGTTTTAAATTCAGGAGAGATATAATGGACCGTAGACATGGAAATCTTGAAAATAAAATTTTAAATGCTCTATGGGCAATGGAAGAGGATGACAGATTATTAATCGATGTATCTCAAGTCCAGTCCCAGATTAATACAAACGAACAAACCTGGGCATATACTACGGTTAAAACTGTTTTAGACAGGCTTGTTGAAAAAAGCTATGTTCAACGTATTAAGCAGGGTAAAAAATACTATTACAGCTCATCCATTTCAAGAACAAATGAAGGCGATGAAGCCATCAGAAAAGTTGCCAAACAGTATTTTAATGATGATATTGAAGAATTAATTAAAGCTGCAAACAAAATTCTTGAAGAATCTCTCGTTATAGCTTAACAGGGTTCTATTGCCTATTTTTAAAAGGTAAAACTTATTCAAAGCTTTTTTTAAATCCGTATTTCATTCTTTCCCCGGGAGGAATGACTTTATTTGTGTGAATTATATCTTTATCAAATTTTCTAAGATCTACATTTACACTCTGGGGATCCAATATGGGTTTTCTGGTTCCGCCTTCTTCATTATTCATTACATCGCTTAAGCATTTTGCACAGAGACTGACTTTTCCTTGAATTCCTTTGACTTCTACGCCGCAAATTTTGCATTTTACAATCAATCTGCCTGATAAAACAGTTAATCTGCCTTTCTTGTATAATTCTGCTATTTCTTCAACTTTTATGCCTGTTGCCCTGCTTATCGTTTCATAAGAAATAAACTGTTCAGAGCTGTTACGAACATATTTTTCAACATTATCAATATTCCTGTTATCTTTTTCAAGACATTCATCACAAATATCTCTTAATTTTTTCGAAAATAATTTACCACAATTTTTGCAGTTTATGAGTTCCATACTTTAATAATTGACCTTTCTTAATAAGGGAATACAATATATAATATTCATTCAGAACAGTACAATTTTTTAATATGTTTATGTTTATCCATTTATATAATACATTATCTTAACTGGAGAAAAATGAGTCAAATAAAGGAAATTTCAAATAACAGAAAAGCCTATCACGAGTACCATATACTGGAAACTTTTCAGGCAGGAATTGTTCTGACAGGAACAGAAATAAAATCTGTCAGAGCCGGCAGAGTTAATTTAAAGGATAGTTTTGCCAAAATAGAAGATGGAGAAGTATGGCTTTATCACTCTCATATCAGCCCTTATGATATGGGTAACAGGTATAACCATGAACCTGAAAGAAAAAGGAAACTGCTTTTAACAAAACAGGAAATAAAAAAACTTATCGGTAAAACAAAAGAAACCGGTCTGGCATTAATACCAACAAAAATGTTCCTTTCAAACGGCTGGGCAAAAGTTGAAATAGCTCTCGCCAAAGGTAAAAAACTCTACGATAAAAGGGAAGACATGGCTAAAAAAACTGTAAAACGTGAAATTGACAGAGCTATGAAAGGCAAATATTAAGCGTTAACTAAGTTATGTTCAAATGAATTAAATTTATTTTAGTAATGAACAGTAAAATGGTATTTATTTAACTTTATTTTCTTTCAATATAAAGTTGATTAATGTACCAAAATCGTTATGATGTACCATTTTGTACATTAATTCAACAACAGTTATTCCTGCATCTTTTGCGTATTTGTTTAATATATCTCTGGTATCCTGATACACAGTAACTTTTGTCGTAGGTAATCCTCTTGACGGCCTGCCTGCGCCTTTTCTTTTTCCACCTCTTGGCATATTTTCTCCTGAATAAAATTAACTAAGGACAGCGGAAAAAATTCTTCGGCGACGCGAAGGCGGTGCGAAGCGGGAGTGATGAGCCGGCATTTCGGCTCTACTCGTTCCTGTACGGCTAAGAATTTTTGTAGGCTGTGCTTCTTGTCTATCAAGATTTCACAAGTAATAAAAAATACGTAAGTATTTTTTATTATGTCCTTATAAATATTTTATCAGAAATTTGAAAAAAGTACTTAAAATATTTTTTCTGAAAATCATTGAGATTTGTAACGCTCTTATAAATAAAAAACAAGTTTTAGGGTATAATTTTATTACACAAACAAATATATTATACGTATAATTTATTAGAAATATTGGAGAGGGATAATTAAATGCCTGTAAAAGAAAAAATTGAAACAGTTGACGTTGGGGCAGAGAAGAAAAAAGCTCTTGCAATGGCCGTAGATAAGATCGAAAAAGATTTTGGAAAAGGTTCCATTATGCGTCTTGGCGATAAAGCCGGTATTGCAGTTGAATGTATTCCAACAGGAGCTCTTTCACTTGACCTTGCGCTGGGTATAGGCGGTGTTCCGAGAGGAAGAGTTATAGAAATTTATGGACCTGAAAGCAGCGGGAAAACAACACTAGCACAGCATATTGTTGCAGAAGCACAAAAAAGTGGCGGTATTGCTGCATTTATTGATGCAGAACATGCTTTAGATCCAGAATACGCAAAAAAGTTGGGCGTAAATATTGATGAAATGTTAATAAGCCAGCCTGATACAGGAGAACAGGCTCTTGATATCACAGAAGAGCTTGTACGGTCAGGTGCGGTTGATGTTATAGTAATTGACTCTGTTGCTGCGCTTGTCCCACGTGCAGAAATTGACGGTGAAATGGGTGACAGCCACATGGGTTTGCAGGCCAGATTAATGAGTCAGGCTTTGAGAAAATTAACAGCCATTGTCGGAAAGACAAAAACTACAGTTATTTTTATCAATCAGTTAAGGCAAAAAATCGGTGTTGTTTACGGAAACCCTGAAACAACAACTGGAGGAAACGCTCTTAAATACTATGCCAGCTTGCGTATGGATATCAGAAAAATAGAAACCCTTAAAAAAGACGGTGTAGAATTTGGTAACAGGGTAAAGGTAAAAGTTGTCAAGAATAAAGTTGCTCCTCCGTTCAGAATTGCAGAATTTGACATTATTTACGGAGAAGGAATTTCTAAAATAGGCTGCTTGCTTGATGTAGCTTCTTCTTTAAACATTGTTAACAAATCTGGAACATGGTTCAGCTATAATGACACAAAACTTGGTCAGGGAAGAGAAAAAGCAAAAGACTTTCTTGCGGAAAATCCTGACATGCTTATGGAAATTGAAGCAAAAATCAGGGAAAATATGGCTAATATGGCAGCAGCACCTAAACTTCAGGACGAAGAAGAATAAAAATTTCTTTATTCGGAACAAGTCACACCAAATACAGCGGAGACACAAAAGTTTCCGCTGTATTTGACTTTATTCCTGTTCTGTATTTTGTTTTCCAGTTTTTGAAAGGAAAAGAAACTTATTTTTAAAAGTCATACATTAAAATTTTGTTAAAATGCTGTTATGTGGTAAAATTAAACTGCTAGGATCGAAATCTATTTTACCGGCTGTCCGATGCTTAAATGGGTGAGATAAAGACTAGCTGCAAGTTTTAATAAACAAAAACATTGAAGCTTAGGTATAGTAACAACTCACACCGGTAGATTAAAGAAAATGAGGTGTAGGACAATCGATAACATCGGTCAAATATTATTTATAATCGCATTAGTTGCACAATTTGCTTTTATCATATACCTTGTTATTCAACTTAAGGCGAAAAGATCTCAACTTCAGTCTATTCAGGCAGAAACAGATAAAAAACTGCTTGAAGCAGACGAACAAATCAAGCTCCAGCGTAAAGAAGCTTTAATTTCTGCAAAAGAGGCATTACATGGTCAAAGACAGGAATTTGACGCAGAAGTACGTGACAGAAGAGCAGAACTTGGAAGGCTAGAACACAGGTTACTACAGAAAGAGGAAACTCTTGAATCAAAGTTACAAGCAGCCGTAGATAGAGAACATGAACTAGCAAAAAAAGTAGATGAACTATATGAAAAAGAAGACTATCTAGCCGAACTTGTAGAGAAACAACTTAAAGAACTTGAGAGAATTTCAGGTATATCCGCAGAAGAAGGAAAAGCACTTTTACTGCAACAGCTTGAAAATGAGCTAAAATTGGAAGCAGCTCAGTTAATTCGTGATAATGAAGCTTACATTAAAGAAACATCTAATGCCAAAGCCAGAGAGTTAATCTCTATTGCAATGCAGCGATGTGTTATAGACCAGGTCGTTGAATCTACTGTCTCTGTTGTAAATCTTCCTAACGATGAAATGAAAGGAAGAATTATTGGCAGAGAAGGTAGAAATATTCGTGCATTAGAAACATTTACAGGAGTTGACCTTATTATTGACGATACACCGGAAGCGGTTGTATTATCAAGCTTTGATCCTGTAAGAAGAGAAATAGCAAAAATTGCCCTTGAAAAACTTATTGCTGACGGTCGTATTCACCCTGTCAGAATTGAGGACATGGTCGAAAAGGCTAAAGAAGAGGTTGAAGAAAAAATGTTCAAAGAAGGCGAACAGGCTGCTTTCGAAATGGGCATAATGAACCTTCATCCGGAAGTAATAAAAACCTTGGGCAGATTGTATTACAGAACAAGTTACGGTCAGAATGTGCTCAAACATTCAGTAGAAGTTGGTCATCTTGCTGGCATGCTGGCAGAAGAACTTGGAGCAAACGTCCAGATTGCAAAGAGAGCAGGATTGCTGCATGATCTTGGTAAAGCAATTGACCAGACTCAGGAAGGAACACATATTGAGCTTGGTGTTGAACTTGCTAAAAAATACAACGAAAAACCTGAAATTATTCATTGTATTGAAGCTCATCATGATGATGTCCATGCCAATACTGTAGAAGCTGTTCTTGTTAAAATAGCTGACACAATGAGTGCAGGCCGTCCCGGAGCAAGGAGAGATACTCTTGAAATATATATCAAGAGAATTCAGAAACTTGAAGAAATAGCTACAAGCTATCCGGGTATTAAAAAATCTTTTGCGGTACAGGCCGGCCGTGAAATCAGGGTCATGGTTCAACCTACTGTTGTTGATGATACAGCGGCGGGCAAGCTTGCAAGAGATATAGCAAAACGGATTGAAAGTGAACTTGAATATCCGGGACAGATCAGAGTTACCGTTGTTCGTGAGATAAGGGCTACAGAAATTGCAAAATGAGAAAAGAATGCTTGGATATACTGTTTTTAGGAGACATTGTCGGCAGGCCCGGCAGAAAAATAGTTGCCAGGTATTTGAAATCTCTTGATGGTGATAAGCCTGACTTTGTAATAGCAAATGCAGAAAACGCTTCTCATGGATTTGGTTTAACCGAAAGAAATTATAACGAACTAATAAATCTTAATATTGGAGCCTTAACTTCAGGAAATCATATCTGGGATAAAAAAGAGATTTTAAATTATATCGATGAAGCAACTCGTTTGATAAGACCTCTTAATTATCCGGAAGGAGTACCAGGAGAAGGCTCCAAAATTTTTAACGTTAATGGGGTTTCAGTTGGTATTATAAACTTGCTTGGCAGAATATTTATGGCTCCTATGGATTCACCCTGGGAAGCTCTGGAAAAAGAAGTAAAAAAATTACAGTATGAAACTCCTGTAATAATTGTAGACTTCCATGCGGAAGCTACAGCCGAAAAAATTTCGTTGGCACATTATGCAGATAAACTTGGAGTAAGTGCAGTTATTGGTACACATACACACGTTCAGACAGCAGATGAAAAAATAATGGATTGTGGAATGGCTTATATTACTGATGTTGGATTTTGCGGTGCATATGATGGGATAATAGGAATGGATAAGGAAAGTTCACTTAAAAGATTAGTGACATGTCTTCCTGAAAGATTTGATATTGCGCCGTTAGGAAAAGCAGAACTTAATGCTGTCAGAATGATTATTAATTCAAATACAGGCTGCGCTGAAAAAATTGAAAGAATTAAGTATATTACAGATGTTAGTGAGGAAAAATAAAGATGAAAGGATAATTAATGCTAGATTTGCATATTCACAGCAAGTACTCTGACGGTAATTTATCGCCGGAGGAAATTGTTGACGAAGCAATTGCGCTTGGTCTTACAGCCATATCAATATCAGACCATGACAATATACTTTCGCATCAGTTTGCAAATGCCCATATTGATAAAAGATCAAAAGAAGCTGGCAAAAAGCTTATAGAAATTGTCCCGGGTGTTGAAGTAAATACTTTCTGGGAAAAGTATGAAATTCATATTCTCGGTTATTATATGGATGTAACGTCAAAGTCTTTTCTTGAGCTTCTCGCATATCAGCAGCATGCCAGAATTGAGCAAACCGTACAAATAGTTGAAAAACTGCGTAAGCTGACAAATATGGATATAAAACTTGAAGACATAACATCTCTTGTTGCACAGAGTGGAAGTATAGGCAGGCCGCATATGGCTAAAGCCATTGCTAATGCCGGTGGGACAAGAAACGTTATCGAAGCATACAACAAGTATATAAACGATAAAGCACCTACTTACGTCAAAAGAAAAACTGTACACCCTCATGAAGCAGTGGAAACTATTTATGAGGCTGGCGGAATACCTGTAATTGCACATCCATGCGATCTTGAAATAGCAGAAAGTCTTGTAAAAGACCTTATGAATTATGGTTTAAGAGGTATAGAAGCTTATCACAGAAAACATTCTCCCGCTATGGTAGAATATTATTCAACAATGGCTGAACATTATGGTTTAATCGTAACAGGTGGTTCTGACTGTCACGGAAACAGGATAGGTAAACAGTTATTTCTGGGAAAAAACTTTGTTCCTGACTGGATTCTTGATGAATTAAAAAAAGAAAAAAGCAGAATAGAAATAGCTTCCTGTTAAGATAAAATCAACTAAAAAATAAAGAAAACCGTTTTGCCGTCAAAATATTGATAGGGTAGGTTTTTAACGCTTGAAAATATTAAATACTGTCAGTAGATGCTATACTGAGAGACCGAAATAATTATACATAAATATATGCTTATATTAACAAACAATTTTAGAAATAAAATATGGCTTAAAATTATAAATAATTATATTTTATCTGTGTTTTAATACCAAATGTTAACTTTTTATTCGAGAAAAGGCAATTTTTATTTTCCTGATTTTTTTTAATTCATGACTTAAAATCTGGAGAATGAAAGTCCCATGTCTCTTATATTAAACAAACAGTATGTCGACACTCAGCTTTATAATAAATTTTTAAATAAAAAACAGTCGCATAAGTGCGATTTAGCTAATAATTCTAATTCTCAATACGGCACCAATCTTATTAAAAGTAATCTATATTCAACGAACGTAACATTTACAGGTTATGCAATAAGAATTTTGGCTAAAGATGGCAAACTTCAATCTGAAGTATTTCAAACTACAAAATCACGGAGAGAAATTAATAAACTTTTGAATAATTTAGGAAATCTGGATGACAGTATACCTAAAGAGGCAAAAGAACTTGAGAATACAAAAAAAGAAATAGAAAAATTGCTTAAAAATAGAGAAATAATAGAAATCTCTGTAGATAATCTTAAGAAACCTTTCAAAAAATTACTAAGCAGTCAGCCAGAAAAAGTAAGATCTGGATCAAAATTAGTAAAATGGCTTATTGATCTTAATATTTTACCTCAAATTCCTAGTATGGATCCAATTTATAGAAATTTACTAGAGAATAAAGAAACTGTAAATCCGATAATGGAGTTTATCGGTTATTTAGCAGATGGAAATAAACTTAAAGTAATTCCTGATGATGTTGTTACTTTTATAAAGGGTAAGTCTAAATTTGGTAAGCCAGAAGAAATAAGTATGGCTGGTGATACGTTAAATAAATTACGTGAAGCAAATCTGATAACAAGAGAACAGCCACATTTAATGTCTGAAAATACTTTAAAAAACAAAGTGTATCAAAGAAGGCTATTAACAAATGTTTCTATTGATAATATAGAAGACGTATTAACGGGGTTAAAATCTAAAGACCCCAACATTGCTTTACCATCTATGGTTATTTTAAAATATTGGATTAAAAAGGGGGCTATAAATAATCACATTTCTGTTGATAATATTAAAGATTTTTTTAATTTGATAAAAGAAGACAACGATGTTTCACAACAAGTTGGATTAACAATAATAGATTCATTAGCAAATTACAGAAATAGCAGCTTAAAACAGTTTTTTGAAAAAGAAGCTAATGCTATTGAGCCTATAATAAATAAATTTGACCCTAAAATATATAAATTTGATTCTGAAGAAGATCTTCCTATCGTACAAAAACTTGCAGTCAAAGCAACACACAAATTAATTCAAAATAATTATATAAAGATTATTCCTGAAGAACACGCTGAAGTTATAGCAAGAAGATTAGATCCAAAATATATTAAAAATCCAAAAAGAGACTTACCTAAAATGGGACATGCCCTGAAAACAGTAGAAAAACTTGTTGATAATTACCTTAAAGAAGGAAAACCTGTTAATTTTATTCCTGATAGAAATATTCTATATATTTTAGAATTAACTCATCATTCTGATGGGTATATATCAAAAGAAGCGCTGTCTATAACAAGGAATTTATTGAGAAAAACTGATTTAATAAAAAGTATTCCAGATGAAGATATTAAAGGCATATTAGAAAATCTAAATAAAGAAGATTCAAACATATTAATTTATTCAATGTCTATAATAAGATTAATAATTAAAAGGGACATAAAAGAACCTGAAGACTTTATTACGCAGACTCATATCAACCATATTTTAGAGTTAACAAACAATTCATGTGATAATGTATCTTGTTCAGCAATAGACACAGTAAATATGCTCTTAAAAGTAAATTTTAAAGATATAGAAACCCGTATTGATGCTGATAATAAAATTGTTGGAAATTTAATCAACAAATTAAATTCTGATAATCACAATGTAATACTTGCAACAATGAGGTTAATACGAACGTTAAATGATAAAAAATTATTAAAAAAATCCACTGAACAAAAAGCTATGTTTAGAAATCAGCTCATTAATCAGGCGGATTATATAGAAATTACACCTGAAACATTCAAGAGGATAAAGGAAAAAATAAATTTTGAAAATGAAGAAGAAAATTTTTATTTTCAAAAAACAAAAAACATTTTTAATAATTTACTAAATATGGATTAAACTGAATTAGTTTAGATAAAATCTGACATTGAGATAGAATAAGAAATAAAATTAAAAAGGAGAAAACGATGAATCTCAATGAACAGAGTAAAGTTATTAAACCTAAAGTTTGAAGTGGATCCCGATAGTTGGACAAATTTGTTAGAGATTTAAGATAAAATATTTGCTCTATTGTAATAACATTTTCTTACCTAAATTAACACAAAATCATTATCTGGAATATTTGAATTGA
>Ga0209639_1000536_pt1 | contig 51988 bp, 32 predicted proteins | sample EPASupsiteHSE605_FD_187268 | JGI IMG/M metagenome (GOLD analysis project Ga0209639, IMG submission 187268) | Bioremediated contaminated groundwater from EPA Superfund site, New Mexico - Sample HSE6-05 (SPAdes) (version 2) | ecosystem: Environmental > Aquatic > Deep subsurface > Groundwater >... | reverse complement strand
AACTGAAGCCATACACCCAAGCATTCATGATTAACCAGATTCTACATGCAATTCAGCAAGCTACAATTCCATTTAATAATGTGTCTGCTTTCAGAAAAGCTGGAATTCAAACTTTTGACAGCAAGACCGTAACTTTCGATCCTTCCAAGATTATGGAGAGATTCAATGAAGATAATTCTATGACAATCCCCATTCATTTCAGAGCAATCCCATGGAATCAGACTTCTGGATCGACGCAAAAAATTCAGAACGATAGCCCAATATCACAAGAAATTCCAATTGAAAAGAACTCTATTAGCAAAAGAAAAAAGCCAAGGACAAAGATCCTTCCACCACAGTAAAATGGAAACTCAATATTCAGCAAGCATGGAAATATGCTCACTTTTCATTTTTAAAAAATTAAAAAATTAAAAATTTTTGTAGTAGGTTTAAATTTTTGTAGTAGGGTAAAATCATGGCCTATATTTCATAAGAATTCAGATGATGGCAATCAGATGGCACCTTCTCAATCATGACATTTTTCAAAGGATTTGTTTGACACTTTTGAATGAGTGTCAATCATGGTAATGTATTCAAAAATGGTAAATTTGAGGGATGCCATATTTTATGGAAATTGGGAAAGTCCTATAGAATTTTCTCTCATAAATGTATGAGGAATAAACAGATTAAATACTTTATTATTTTTAGTTTCATTATATGAATCTTGATTTGAAATTGGCATCTCTTTGGAAAGCCAATGACATCCAGAATTATGGCATTGCCATAAAATAAATTCCCTAAAATCTTTCTCACATTCTTCAATAAAAACATAATAGGAAGACAAACGTTAATAAAATTATACCAAAACCGAAAGGCTAGTGGGCAAATCTCACTATTATTTGGTTTTATCAAATAAGTGTATATTGTTGAGAAAGGGAAACACGATGAAAGATGATTACAAAATAAATGAGACGTTATCATTATTGCTACAAAAATACAAAAAATCACAAACCAAAATTCTATTGTGTTCTTTTGAGTTCTGAGTTTTAGAAACCTATCCTCTTCTTCATTATTTTCTGATGCCGAAATTTCTTTATACGCGAAAAAAGAAGAAAGCATTAGGGTAATATCAAAAACTGACAAATCTCCATAAAGATATATGAAGATTACATAAATAATGATTTCAACCCACAAACCAATATCAGAATTTATATTAATTTTGGTTTTTGTTTGGGTAATAGCCATGAGAAAAAGTGTTTTCACATTATCATGAAATTTTAATTGAATATTCTTTCAGTTTATTACAAAAAGTGAAAACCGACACTTTTTTGACATAATTTCTTCCCCAAGCAGAAATAAACTCATAAATAGTCAGATTTTTAATTGGGTTGATTGAATGAGTTTTTTTGGTTATTTCAAATTTCAATGATTTTTCAAATTTTTGATGAATAAGATTTTCAAAGCTATTGATGAGAAATTCGTAGCAATGGACAAGAAGATCGATGATGGATTCAATGAGATGAAAATTTATATTGCAAATATGCAAAACAATTTGTCCGAATCTTTAGTTGCTACATTAATTCAAACGATTTCAAATAACAATAATATATTATTCAAAATGATGGCCGCAAAATAAATTGCTGTTCATCAAGAGTAAAACTCAATTTGAAAAAAATCGCTATTTATAAATCTTTCTGAAATTGAACTTTTAATCAAAATATGCTAAAGATCATCAATCTTACCTATCTATAATGATGAAACTGCATATTGAAAATAACTTCAAGAGAAATGTATCGAATCTGTTGATATAGAAAAGGTTAAGAATTCAATCACATCTTTGATTCATCAATTACTATTCGCTCCTCTTGGCACCATTCCCAAATAGATGGCTTCATTCGAACTGAGAAATCCAAATTGGATGATTTCGACTGACCTGTTATGATATCAAAATCTCGTAACTCATTCAGTCGACCATTAGTATTATACCTGCATGAAACATGCTTATTTTTAGATGTCGCGGTGATTTCTCGATTTTGAACGATTTCTTCTTCCAATTTCATAGCTTTGCGATTTCGATTAATGTTTGTTGATGCAAATTCATGGATAAGGCTTCGAGAAAGATCCTCATCTTTCGTTTCTCCTGTTATAATATTGATCATAGATTCTTTTGCTCTTCGCTCATTTGATGGCATTCTGCTTAAATATGATTCTCGATATTTAGCTCTATCTATTGTTTCTTGTTCTGATCTTTGCATTTCAAGGCCATCAGTTGGAAATGTATTAGAAATTGGATCAAAGGATCGTGTTTGCAAGATTTTTTGCGAGGACTCTTTTTGTCGAAGGATTTCATTTATTGTACTCTTAAACTGTGAACATTTTGCTTGACCTGATATTATATCAAAATCACGATTAGAATGCTGATAATCGGCTCGAATAGAGTTCTTTTTCGCTGTATCAAGTTCTGCCCGAGGTTTCTTAGACCATGATACTAAATCAAGACCATGATCACGACTAGGTTTTACCGAACGAGGCTCGACCTTTTGTTCATCTTCAAAAAAGAATGTCGATGAATAAATACTTGTGTCAATTGGTACTGAGTATTCAGCAAGAAACTCGCCTGTTGGTTCCTCACCAAAAATTCCTCCTTCTTCATGTTTCACTATTCTTTCCTTTTTATAAAAAATCTGATCAGGAGGGTTATTTCTTTCTGACTCCCGTTGCTTCAAAATATCAGCCCAACTTTGTGGCTCCGCTGCTTTTTTCATTTATAGAATAACGGAAAATGTAAATTAATCAATATCTAAATTTTTTAACCTCAGGTTATATCCACAAAAGTAATTAAATCAGATTTAGTCCTACTGTGGTATTACTCTCCTCAGTTTCTGGTTTTCTACGGAAAACACAATAAAGTAGGGCCAACATAAAAATTAAACATAATGATCCGACTATTATTTTTGACAAGCTAAAGGAAGATTTCGACTCTGATGAATAATGAAATTCCAACAAGATACAATCATCATCATACCTGTATGAAATATCTTTTGCCTTTATATCAACAAATGTAGTATTTGGTATTTGTCCACATATTAGTCTAATAGGGTGAGGAGGTGGTCTGGCATTTGAACCTTCAACAAAAACAATGACTGAATGTGGAGAAAAAACTGTATTAAACATTTCTATCTTAGGGAAACCTGTGGTATAGCTTGACTTGAGAATTATTGTAGTATTTGAAACAGCTCCATTATGTAAAAAGAGGGTGGAATTCGGATTCAACGTTAAAGAATTGTTTATATTGGCATTTGTAAACTTTGTCACGGTTGACTCGCTTAATAAGCAATCAACAATATTTAGATGACCATAACATGAAATTCCACCATCAATAATTCCAGAATAATTTAGAATTGTAATACTTTTCCCTTCTTCCATATGAAAAACAGGATAATAACTATTTGATGTTGGTGAAAAAGGATATCGGAAAATAGCACTATGATTCGTGATTGTAAGAGACTTGTACATACATTCTGAAGTGAGTTGTAAAGGGTAAAATGATTGTTCAATCTCTGTCGTAAGATATTTTCCTGCTTGAACCAAAACGGCAGGAAATGAACTAATTTGACTCCAATCACCTTTAATATTCATCACTAGAGGTCCGATCATTTCCAATGGAATGATCCTTGATGCCTCTTTTTGAATTGATGCAGTAATAACTATTGGAGAAATTATTCCTTCAATGTCATCAAAGAAGACTCTGTATTTTAAAAAAGAATTTGATGGTATGAAGTGCAAAACTTTCTGGTTCGAATTATAGAAATCCCATCCATCATCTATATAGTGTACCCGATTGAAACCCTTTGATGTGTATATTATTGGAGATGGATTTGTGTGATATGGAAGACTTCCTATGAGTTCAAAGGATATGTACAAATTCTTGACTTGTGAAAAATCAAAATGCGATACTTGGTTTTCATCAAATGAGACCTTTTTCATGAAATGAATATTTTTGCATTTAAAACATAATTCTTGTTCGCTAGACACAAAGAAAACTTGAACACTACTAAATGATATGGAATCAAGCTGTGTTAAAAAGTGTGTAGATGCAATTATTGATATACTACTCCCCAGGCTTGAAACAGTAGAAATTTCTAATTCGCAGTCTTTTGGAAGAGAATCAAAATTGAATGTGACATTTTCGATCCTTTTCACAATCATTAATGATACTTTCTTTGTATTTCTGGAAACTGTGCTATTCCACTGAGAAAAGTGTTGGAGATCGTATTTACGCAGCTTTTGGTATTGACACAAAGAGTTTGTTAAAGAAATATCAATACAAATTGATTGAACAAAATTGCCGGGTAAGTCAGAAAACGATAGAGTGATGATGTTCTCTTTTTCAACTAGAAACAAAATAGAAGAGTCTCTAGAAAACCCATCAATAACAGAGTTCGGATCATAATCAATTATAAAAGACTTTACCAGTTTTCGGGAAAAATTCAATAAATCCAAAGATTTTATGGTTCTATTAAACAAGTAGTAATCAATAAGCTCAACAATATTAATGTTTTGTACCAAAGATACAACTTTAATATCTGAACCAATGACTTCTGTGGCATATATTGGCTGTAAATCATTAAACTCAAGATAAGAAAAGTCAATTACGATCCCAGTGGAAACAGGTGAAAACTCCAAATATCGGAATTTTAGGGATATATGCGAAATAACTAACTTGGACATGATTAAGATATGATTTTGGGTAGTGAAAGTTGCTACACCTTTTGATCCCGACTGAGCATTACCCTTCAAATTGGCGATTTTGATCTTTAAAAAAGGATCATTCGAATTGATATGTGAATTGGGACTATACTCGCATATTGTGATAAAGCACTCTGTGGGAACATTTCTACCACTAGTTATATCAGTTATAAAATATTCGGCCATAAGAAAGTTTGGAATAACCACACTGTCTTTGTTCAACACTAAATTACCATAAACTAATAAGTATTGAGGACCAAAACTAGACTCAATGAAAATGTTTCCAAATATTGTAAGATTCGAAATTGGTACTGTGTACATCCCTTCAGAAAAAAAGGTAACATTATTAGTAGCCATCAAATACATTTTTGTCTTCATATATTTTTGTGATCCATTAAATAAAGAAATATTGACATTATTTTTGTGTTGGAAATAGTATGTATTGGCCTTACTGGTAGTTGTATTAGAAAATATAGAAAAAATGGCCCCGTTTTCGAATGAAAAAGATACAAATTGGTCATGCACTGAAAGACTACATGGTATTCCAATCGACCCGAAATTAATTTGCATAGGATGATCAAAAACAAGTGATTTCGATTTGTTCAATGGGTAAAAGTTAGTAAGAGATAATGAAGACGCATTGATAGAAAGAGCTAAATCTAATAGCGAGTAATCAATTGTCAAAAACACCACATTGATGGGAGGAATTGGATTATTAACATCAATACTGCAAGAAATCAAAGATAATTTTGAACAATTCATATCAATTATAGAATTCGAGATATTTAATATTAAATTATTCAATGATATGTCGCTATGATCTCCAAATTTGTCAATTGCCAAATATGAACTCTGGTTTTGTCCAAAAACTTGAATATCAGTATATTCAATAATAGATAAATCGAGATAAAACGGTTCTAGTCTAGAATTACATAAATAAAATATGAATGGACCATTAATTATTTGAACAAGTTCGTCGTACTCGGTTTGATTATAAATTATATAATCTGATATATTTGGACAGCTTCCATTACAATAATTAATGCAAATCAATGTCGAGTATGACAATAACGGTAACAAAAAGATCATCTTTTACAATATAATGAAATGACAGAACAATTCATCATTTAGATTGTTGACTTAACTGGTTCTTCTTGGCTTTTACACTTAACATTTATCTCATTAAAGTGATTTCAACTTAGTTTTCAAATATTGCGCATGAGTTTTTAGGATTCTCTGCCAACTTCATGATATGTTAATTATTTGTCCATGATTATAATTCATTGATATACCAATGATCTGATAAAGGGAGCCATGGAGCCATTATTTTGGGGGTTGAATGTTATCTAAGATAGTTTTGACATTTCAAAACACCTGTATTTCATAATATAAAAACTCAGAATATACTGAAATGGAAAATCCACAATCTCTTAACTTTAAAATCTTTTGGGATTTGAAGAATATATATTCCTTACCATATAACTAATGGTTTCATATTGATTATTATGAATATTATAACTTATAATCCAATTCATAAAAAATGTTGCTTTTCTTGACACTGATTCTTGAGAGACATGCTGTTTTATTTGCTGGTTCAAATACATGGAGAAACTACAGACATCAAGCTGATGTATTTGCGATGTATAATATATTGTTAGATGGCATTTCCAAAGAAAAAATAACCCTGATGGCATATGATGATATTGCCAATTCAATTGAAAACCCATTTCCAGGACAATTATTCCATACATTAGATCATGTGAACGTTTATCCTGGAAAAGAGGCAATTCGATATTCTGGAAAGTCTCTTTCAGCCCAAGACTTTTATAAGGTTCTAATGGGACTGAATACTGATCAAAACGATGATTTATTGATTTTTTATAATGATCATGGAGCTCCGGGAATCCTTTCTGTTCCAGAAACATGCGGGCTGCCTATTTTTGCGGATGATTTTTCAAATGTTATAAGATTAATGGCAGTACAAAAGAAATTCAAGAAATGTTTTATAATTATCGAAGCTTGTTTTTCAGGCTCTATCGGTTCGCTTATAAACCATCCTAATGTTATAACAATCACTGCTGCCCAGTCTTTTGAGAGCTCATACTCAGATATAATAGACTATATGGTTGGTGTTTCTTTGAGTAACGAGTTTTCTGCAATAATTATGGATCTATTACAAACAAATAGCGAGATTACTATAGGGCAGCTTTTTGAAAAGACTAAAAACAGAATGAAAAGATCAACACCATGTATTTATGGACCAGCAGAAAACATGAATCTTAAGGTTTCATCATTTGTGGGAAAATTGCGGACAAGTAATGGTAATTCTAACTATCAATCAAGTCCTGTCGATGAATCAGAATTAGACCTTTTATATCATCAAACAATAATGACAAGCGGGAACGAAACCCTGAAAGCAAAGTATTTGATGAGTAAGCAAAAAATGGAACAGTTAAGTTCAAGACTCAGTTTAGCAATAAAACTTCTCACAGATACTTTAGAAGCAGAATATTCTTCTCAAAAAATACCCGAATCCGAATCCGAATCATCATATTTTGATGTAGCTAAAGAGTTTTTAACTCGTTTTGGGGAGTTTAATCCCAATGATGGATATAAATTCATTTTGTTCAAAGATTTGTGCTCTAAATACCAAAAAGCCAATATAATCAAAGTTATTCAATCAATAGTTTAAACATACTCTCATGTATTCATTTTTCCAGATTCCTTTTTCCAACCATCTTTAGGAAATGTTTCAATTGAATACACATTACCACTAGTCCGTGAAACTTGGTCAAATATCAAAAGAGGAAGGGGATCTTCAGATGGTTTTAATGCTTTCTCAGGGATCTTTGTTTGAATGGAATATTTATTTTCTAGGGTTTCTATGAAAGAGATGATATCAGTGTGATACTGATGCATTTTTATTAAACCCTTTGGTAGAATCTCACATTTATTGTTCCTACAATCCAATATTTTTTCTTTCATTGGAGATACCAATGTATTATCCATGTTGTTCATTTTATTGCAGAGACTGATATGGGAAATATTGAAAGCTGCGTTTTGACTATTTTCTCTATTATTTTCGGACAACTTTTCGGGTTTTCGCTCAATTTGGATCTCAAGATGTGGAATAATGCTAATGTTTGATAATAATTGATCTCCCCGTAGTATTTTGCCCCGATATATTAAGATTTGGGATTTTTTTTCAATTCCACTCACATTCTCAATCACAGATTTCAAATCTTCAACTCCACATTCATCTGATACTACAAGAGAAATGAATCTATGGTCAGATAATCTGATAGTTACTTTCATATGAATGAACTTTCAATACTTTCTGAAACTCAGAAATTATTGATAGAAAAAGTTATATTATAAAAAGTAAAATTCATAAAAATTGAGCCCATTTCCGAATTTTATCAGAATTGTCGTTCGCGAAATAATGGTTATTCATTGAGAATTAGGGAGCAATTCAGCACTTTTTTTGACGAGGATCAAATCCAGTTTCTCGGGTTATATCGGGAATTGGTAGGATTATGATCTTTGAATGAACTTGATGTTGAAGGATCAATTTTTAGAGTAGATATTATATTCTCTTTAATAGATAAACTATTCTCGGAATTTGTTATCCAAAAACTGAGCAAATAATTGCTCTTTTTGGAAATCACCACTCCAGCAATCCCCTCATTTAGATTTCCGGCTATAAGAGCCATTAAAGCGTTTTCCCATAAGGAATCCTTATCCTTGGGATTCAAGCCAAAAACCAATTTCCCTCCTCGACTGTTTTCTTCATTTTCCCACACTGCCATCATCTTATTTTTAAATAGATGGATCTGAGCTCCTTCATCAATTTCAGATGGCCGCTTCATTCGAGAATAAAGCGCCCAGAAATCTTCTATTGTATTAAATGTCGCAACTTTTCGAATCCTATCAACATAGCTCTTATTAATATCAGGGACCATATAGTAAAATGACCACTCATTGTTGAGCTGATGCTTCATTATTTACAAAAATGTAAACTAATGAATAAAAAAATCGTTTACTTTTCCATTGCTTGATCCTGATATCCCGAACTAGGTGAATGGGATAAAACCTTCTCTTTGAACTCTTTATATAGAGCCTTTGATCTTGACAATGGCGATCTCTGTAACTCAACTCCAATTTTTTCTTGGAAAAACGTAACTAATGTTGGGAAATTCACCTTTCCTTCAATGGAAATTGGATCAGTAACACCATTTGGATAATAGAATAATTGACATTGTGGTGTTCCGTCTTTCCTAGAATGAGCGAAAAAAGCAAAAGTCGATAAAGAACTAGAGTTTGAATAGGCTCCAACAAATCGACAGTATGAAAACAGACCCATATGACAATCGCTTTTCTCTCGATAGCTCAATACAACAAAAGGACTCTCTCGTCCTCTCAATCCTTTCAATTCAGTATCACCAATTTTTTGGATCCCGACTTTATCAAAAAGAGTTTCGTATCGAGAAGCATCAAGGCTCAATGCGCTTGCACACAGCAACAACAACATTTTGACAAAAGCGGTTGTTTTTGTCAAACGATTAAATAAATTTCTCCAAATTCTGTCAATTTTTGATGAAAAATCTGTCCTCAGAAAAAGCCAGTTGGCTTCACTTATTTTATGAGTGTTTCGTGTGAGTTGACCAAGAGGCTTTTAGGGCAGTATTGTAAAACCCTTAAAAAGGATTTTCTTAATGTTCTGGTTAAGGTTGGATCCATTAAAATGAAGGTTTGCACCAAGCGTTCTGACTGGAGGACCAAAGAAGGGATGATTTTGTTTCTTGCAAATAATTGGGAGAGTATGGAAGTTTTGATACAAGGTGATACTTTTTTCCGCTGGTTTTGCGAAGTATTTGAGCGTCTTGAGAAGTTATTATCTGATAAGAGCTTTGCCCAGCATATTTTTATGAAATGGGATGAATTTGGAGGTTCGCTGAAAAATCCTGAATGCATTGCTTTTATACAATACTACGCCAATGAGATTAAATATTTGATAATGCTAAAACAATGCATGAGTATTCCAGTTCACTGGGCGAGATTTCAGTATGGCAATACTGTTTTCTCAATCATACAGTCATATCTTTCTGGACCAGGGGAAATTATTCCAGTGGTTTGTACACAACCCGCTATCAATAATGTACCAGACAATTTATCAGAGATTGCATTTCAAGAGATTGATGATTTCCAATCTGATTTCTTGGAGTCATGGGATTCTTGGGATACTGATCTTTGAAATTGACGTATGTGATTTCTCTTTTTTCTCAATTAGTAATGCCTTTTGTTTACTCCAAGGAATGCATCGCATTTTTTGGGTTGAACTGGGGTAATTGCCAATAAGAAGTAGGGGAGATTCATACACATGGTATTATTGGTAAGAGATGTTTATTTAATCGTTCATCAACAATTCTAAAACTGGTTTTCCACACTTTTTGTTGTGTCCCTGTAATGTCTGAAAGGCTTTGTCAGCTCTTGGATCAGCTGAATGTTCCAGATTTAATAACGAAAACAGAGGAAGAAATAGAAAACATTAAGGGAAAGGATCTCCAAGCGTTTTTCAGCAGTTTAATCGATATTTTTACAAATGCTAATATTAAGCAAGAATTAAAGAATAGTGCTATCCTTTTTGCATGGAAATGTTTTCCAGAAGATCTTTCTAAGCTTCCTGAAGATAAAGCACATCCATTTGATGAATTAGGGTGTGACTTGGTTGATAGGGCGCTTAACGAATCTTTTTCATTGATTTTTTCGTTCCCAACAGAATTTAAGCATTTTCCATCTGCTCTTTATGCGATTATTGCATCATTATATGTACATAGGAACTTTGATTCAGGAATTATCAATAAATTATCTGAAACATTGATGTCAATCACAAATAATGAGGATGTTAAACAATTATCAATGATTATTAGCCAAATTCTTGGTGGATATTCCCCAGAGGAAGATGAAATAAGCAATTTGGTGACCTCAACATTCTCTCATCTGACGTCTACTGATAATATTGATAATTGTATATCTGTTCTAACTATTTTGGAAGCTATTGTTGAGAATATAACTGATTTGCTTGAAGTGCCTGAAGTTTTAGACTCATTTGCATCATCTCTATTGGCTTTATGCGAAATTGATAATTCTATTTGCTCCGCGTTTAAATGTTGGAAAAAGGTTGCAAAATTTGCACCCAATATTATTGCAATATTCGCGCAGGCTATTGTGATTTATATTTGTCAAGCAATAGAAAAAATCGAAGATAATAGTATTATTATCGAGGCTTGTGTACTGCTTAAAAAAATTACGAAGTTAGAGCTTTTGGATCAGAGTGAAGAACTCAATTCTATTAAGGAAAATTCTCAATTAGTATTACTGTCATTGGCATCCATATTATGCAGGGTTTCTACTGATGAGATTCCTTCATCCGAAACATGGGATTCACACATTGCAGCATTTCAAGCATTAAAAGTTGTGGCTCAACTTTGTAGTAATGAAGAAATGACAAAACTAGTTGAAGTTACTTCTCAATTTGTTTCTTCTGAAAATTTTGCTGAAAGAGATGCAGGTTTAAGGATATTAAGTTGTATAATAGAATCATCTAAGGATCCATTGTTTTTTGCTTCATATGTCAATGAGTTCCTATCACTTTGTAAAGACCAGGCTCCATGTGTTCGCTTCAGAGCTTTCAGGTGTATTAAGAAAGGAATCCAAAAGATATCTGATTCTTCATCTGAATATAACGATCTACCATTAATTGTTGAAGCTTCATTAGGTTTGGTGGAACATTTGAATGACGAGCCCCAAATTGTATCAGAAATAACCTCTTTATTCGCTTTATTGGTGAAGTTATACTCTAAAGATATAACAGAGTTGGTCTTTAACGAGATTTTCAGCCGAGCTATTCATATGAGACAGTCTTTTACCAAAAATCCATTCAATTCTATTCACCAGATTATTCAAACTGGTGATAAAAATGTTTTACTGTCATTCCTTCCACAAATTATTGAATTGTTTATTGAAGCTCAAGGTTCCGAAACTCATCAATGGTTAGTCCACGATTTATCTGAGACAATACAAGTATATGCCCTAAACTTAGGCAACTCTATTCTTCCATATTCAGAGAACGCTGTTCGTGCTATGTTTCAATTATATGAGTGTAACAATGAATATTCCTGCGACTCAATAATAACAATAGCAGCTATCGCTTCAGCAATTCAATCAATGTTTTTACCATATTTAGACCAATTCTTAGCTATTTTAGAATCATCATTATCAGACCCTCAGACTCCAGATTACGTATATGCTTCTTCAATATCATTATCAATGCTAATCAAAGCAAAATTCGAGATACCAAATATCCATCAATTCCTATTGTATTTCATTTCAATCATTTCTGATTTTACTATTAGCACGTCAACTAGAAGAGCTATTCTCCAATCCGTTGCTGATATATTTGAGCTTAATAAAGACTATATATCCGAGTTTTCGGAGCAGATAGTACCATTAATAGAACCATTTGCTCAAGGCCTCAAAGTTCAAGTGCTTGATGATAAGATTGAAGCTCAATTGATGGGTTCTGCTCTTTCTCAGTGCTTATTATACATAATGGAAGCTACGGGAAAGAAAAATTCCAAGATATATGTACCATATGCAAAAGAGATCATACTATTTATGAGTGAAATCCCATCCGCCATTTCCAGATTCATGATTTCTGTTCTCAACATCATATTGTTCATTTCAAAGAATTATTCCAATGAAATGCTAATAATAATAGATGACAACCCCCAAGTTGGTGAGAAAATTGTTGATTCAAAGACTTTTGATACAACATCAGCTATTGCATCAGAGATACTTAGACTTTTGAAATTCAAATAAAGATATATACATTATCAGGAAGGATGATTTTTTATAGTCTTTTCAGCATTCGCAGACTCCCCCACGATGTGGTTTCACATCAGATGTTCCTAAGTCTGCTATTTGAATGTCCTCAGCAACAATGTTGGACGGAAGTGCAAGAAGCTGTTTTCCAAGCTCTTTGAAAAGCTCCTTAATACCATCTCCAGTTAGGGCCGATGTTTCACCTATATAATTCAGTTGGTGCGAAAACATAAAGTCTTTCACATCTTCTGAGCTTACTTGCCTCTGTGCAACAAGATCGCACTTATTTGCAGCTCCAAAAATAAGAGCATTCGAAGCACCCCTTTCACGGAATATCCTTATCCATTCATCTGCTTCCTGGAATGATTGGGTACTTGTTACGTCAAAAACAATCACTGCAGCTCTTGCATCTCGAAAATACATGGGAGCAAGTGATCTATATTTTTCGGAACCACCTGTATCCCATATGTCTAATTTAATATCAACCCCATCAATGTTTATTACTTTGGTAATAAATGAAGCGCCAATTGTCGCTTCAGAATGTGACCCAAAGCGATCATGCGTGAATCTGGTGCCTATAGATGTCTTACCAGAGGAAGCTGCGCCAATGAAAACTACCTTCTCGGATCGTGTCGTTTTAGTGGTGGACCTCATTTTGATTTATCGAGACATTCCACTTTTCCTAACCGAACGATTACTGGAAATAATCGGGTGTCTGGATATCAGGTTGTACCTTGGAAAATGACCTCTCAGATTGAAAGAACAGGAACTGATATGAGAGGTCCTGATTTATAGACATTATTGATGCCACGTTTTCTGTCCGATACATGTAGTTGGGTGCTGACCAGATTGTGAAAATAATATTGTCTGTGTAGTGATTTACGAAACCATCGATGGCCAATTGGTGTGCTCTTAGAATGGATCTTACTCCATTGTTTAAGCAGAACATCTTTGTAGGTTTGTATCCGAAAAGAAAACCTGCACCCCTTGGGCTATGCATCCAAGCCTCAATTGAATCATCTGGATCGCTCCAACAAATATCAGCCAATGGACCTTCAGTTGGAAGCTCTTTGTTGGTGTCAGAAAGCACAATTTCTTCAATAAGCTTAATATTTGGAGATAATCCTCCATGAACACAAAAAAAGTCCTGCTCAATAATTGCAGCAATCGGCAAAATGTCAAAAAACTGATTTGCTTTGTGCCAAAGAAGAGAATTCCCATATTTTGTGATAATCTCTTCATAGAATCCGTATTTTTCGTTGATATCCCGCGATTCATGGTTGCCCCTGAGCAAATAGAATCTATCTCTGTACAAAATCTTGTAAACCATCAATAATGAAATTGTGCTTATCGAATCCATACCACGATCGACATAATCCCCGAGGAATAGGTACGAAACCTCTTTTGGACTGCCGCCAACTCGAAAAAGAGTCAGCAAATCGTCAAACTGCCCATGAACATCCCCACACACACAAACAGGAGCGCTAATTTGGAGAAACGGAGTTTCATATTTAACAATATCTATGGCTTCACGAACAATGTAAGAAAAATCCCCCTCATCAATACTTTCATTATTCCGAAGACGATCCAATACCCGGTAATAGTCCATAATCAATAATTTTATAGATTTCTGAAAGCGCTTTTTTCAAAAGAATTTAATGATAAAATTGAATAACCATTCACAAAAATTGCTTTATCCGATACAATTAATTGAAGGTTTCTGAAGAAATCTTGATAAAGTAAGCAAAAGTGGTCGTTAGTAGCATCAATTTGTGAAAACAGATGCAGGAGCCTGAACTGGTAGGTCATCAGATTGGGGGGTGTACTATTGACTCTTTGCTTGCGGTTGGAACATTCAGCTTTGTTTATATATGCACAAATATCAAGTATCAAGAAAAGCGGGTTATGAAGGCAATACCTAAAGTATCTAAGTATGGCGAAGTTCAAGTTGATTTAGTTCACGCCAAACGCGAATTAGATGTTCTATGCCGTCTATATCATCCAAATGTTCTTAGATATATTGAAACTGTTGAGAATGATGAGTTCATATTCGTATTCACTGAGTTTTGCGAGGGAGAAACGCTTCTTCAGTTTTTATTGCAGAGAACTGTTGTGGAATACCGAGATTTTGTCGATATTGCTAGACAATTATTAAATGCAATTGAGTATATTCACTCTCAGAATATTGCTCATCGCGATTTGAAGCTCGAGAATATTATGATTAGTAACAGGATGAAAGTTAAAATCATTGATTTTGGGTTGTCTAATTTCACTCAAGGGAATTCATTATTATCCACTTATTGCGGGTCAATGCAATATGTTCCCCCAGAAATTATATGCCAAGAGCCCTACAATGGGAAAATGGCGGACATTTGGAGCCTTGGGATTGTTTTCTATTCGTTGTTAGTGGGAAGGTTTCCATGGCCTGACGAGAACTTATCACTATTAATGAATCATATTAAGGAAGGAAATTTAACTTTTCCATATTTTGTGAATCAATGTTGCATTCCTACAATTACAAAAATGTTATCCAAAATGGCAGACCATCGTCCAAACGCATCCGAAATCCTCGATGAACAATGGCTTGTTGAAAGAACCAGATCTCTTGGAGTTTTACCACAATTAGTACAATTGAATAAATCAGATCAGCAGATTTTAGAAAAAAAGCAACAAAACTCAATGAAACCAAGATTACTGACTCATGATAAGATTCCAAAGCTGAGAGTGAAAAAACATATTGATCTTAAATGCCGAAATTCAATTATGCAAAGTTCACATTGTTTGGTTACCCCAAACATAATGAAGAACATTGGCGTGTTACAATAGATCCTTTGGGTCTTGTATTATTAATTTGTACAAAATATCTAAACTATCTTTTGATTCATTAACATATTTATCTAGAAAATCAATGTTTTCTGTTTTAAATTTCCAAAGAGCCTCTTGAAGTTGAGATATTCCAATATTCAGGTATGAAGGAGACAGATTTTCAGGAGCTGTCAAGTTGTTTTGTCGTAGGAACACTTTTATAATATTTTTAATTATTAAAACTTGCTTTTCGGTCATTACAGGTTCTTGATTCATTAGGAATTTTAATATTGTATGATAAAACATAATTGCATTACTATAATCATTCATCCTGTCCAGTATAACAGCATATTGTTCAATTATGACATAGGTCATATATTCTTTCGGATATGCAATAAAATGTTCATACGATTCAGCAATAAGTTCTCTGGCTTCTGGAATTCGATTTTGATTTAATTCCAAATCCGACTTAATATATAGCAATATTGCTTTATGAGAATCATCCATAGAAGATAGGTCAATCTTTTCAAGAATTTCTTGATTAAAGTCCGGAACTATCAATGCTTTGTGAAGCAAAGTTCGATTTAGGACCAATTTGGGCAAATCTTCAATACTATCACATATTTGACTGGAATAAAAAATGATTTCATTTCGCATAGATTTACAAAAATAGAAATCAGAGATCCAAAGAAGAAATTCATTAAATATCCAATGATTTTCATTTACCATTCGACCAAAAATATGAGTTGATTCTTCAATAATGTACTTATGAAAGTTTTCAGGTCTTGAGGGTAATTCAAACAATTTCCTAAACAAATCAACAATACTAAATAAATATGAATCTCGAAATATTTCCAAAGATTTTAAACAAAGTATCCCATTATCAGGTTCTTTGATTCTAAAATAGCATTTTGATAAAAGAATTATCAAAGAAAACAAAAAAGGGCTTGTTGATCCATAGAGAGTCTGAATAACTGAGATTTGATCATTAAGACTATTTATTGCTTCTGTATTTCGGAATTCAAGGGAACTTAAAAATGGATTTTTGTCATAAATGAGCCAATATAACAAATAATGATTGATTTGTATATAGTTGATTAATTGATTTGGATCAAACCTTTCAAGGTCTTCATTTCCATCAAGTATAACCTGAATCCCATTTATAAACTGAATTGTATTCATTAATCTATCAGCTTTAATATTATCAATAATTAATGTGATACCATAATCTTTCTCAACCATGGGTATTATTACATCTATCCAAAACTGTGATTTTCCTATATTTGTTATTGTATTCTGAATCGTAGTGATAAAAATACTATTTAAAGATCCTATTCCTTCATTCCTAATTCTACAGTTTAAATATTTAGAAATGACATTTGCAATCATGATTTCGTGAAGAATTGATTGAATAAATTGATCACTTATAATGCTATGCAATTCTCTCATAAACCCAAGTGGAATTGACATTTTTCTAAGTTCATATGACAATGTTATTGAATCATATATAAATGGACAAAGATCCATATTCTTAATGAATAAATTGATATTCTCTGTAACAATTTTTTCTCCTATAATGCATGAATCTGTGATCCATAGCCTATTTTTAGAATCTTCGATATATTTGATGGAATTTAGGCTATTCTCATCGATTCCAACTTGTAGATGGAGATGTTTCAGCCTCATTTTATTTAAATCACTAATTTTACCACCTTTAGGATATAATATACTATAAACAAAGTATTTTTCAGCATTTGTCTCAACAATGCATTGAAATGGTACATATATACCAGATAATCTCATCTTAAAAATTGTCATTGCTCCTACCATCATGCATTCGCACTTCTTCATATCTTCAACCCTCTCGAATGAAAACCCACATGATGGATCAGTTGGTTTCTTTTCAGGAATAGGGTTATCCTCGAAATGCTTTTTAACTCTAAACAAAAAATCAGACCAGGAATTAATGAGTTGTATACGAGCATCAGGTTCTTCAGGATTCGAAATGTACTTTTCATATACTTGGCAATAGTTATCATTACTAAAAACAGATTGTGGGATTTCCATGGGTGCCATTGATAGGCGACCAACTCGATTTGATAGTTTTGATTCTGGCAATTTTGAAGAAATTGCTAGATAGGATGCTCTTTTACCATTGTCTTTTAAGAATTTAATCCAATTCTGTTGCGACTCCAAATTATTTGCAGCAAAATATAATTTATTTGATCCAAACCGTACTTTAAATACATATTCTTTCCCAAATTTTTTAGAATTTACAGGTTTAACTTGACATCCTAATAACGAATATGATTTTTTGGATTCAGCATCATCTTTATGCTTCAAAATATACATTTTGGATTTATCACATGCAACATACCTCATTTTCCATGTGTTAAACCATCCTTTCTTTATTAAACATTCCTCAATTTCAACATTCATTAAAAAGACTTTTATAGATCTGGGAGATCAGATACCTGTTCTTTGGTACACAATCTATCAAGGTTATCCCCTCCCTTAGGGCCTATCATCGATGCAAGTGCAGGAAGAACACAAAATCCATGGAAAAGCCCAAGTACAGAAGACAGAATTAAAAATGTACCAAATGGAGGGAAAATGATGATCTGAGATGGATATAAGAATATTGCTGAGCCAGTTGTTGTTAAAAACGCACATGCGACTGGTGTACAAAATGTAGTTAATGATCTTTGAAGCTTAGCAAATCGGGAATACTTGTTATCCCTCGACATATGCAGCATTGTGTGAATAATATAATCTGTACAAAAACCAGATGCAATTGTAAGCATTACAGCTTCAGTTAATCCAATTCCCCAACCAAAAAGTTGAAGGATGCCCATTACAGAAAAGACCACCGATATAAGTGATAATGCAAAAAAGGCAGTATAAGCTAAACTGAGCGTAGAAATAAAGGCTATTAGTACAGAAAAGAGAAGAGATGAGGCAATACCACTATAAGTTGCTTTGACAATTTGCTCTTGTGTAGTCATTGTTATCCAGGCATATGATGTAGTAAAACCTCCTTTTAATTCGGGAGGAGCAAGTGAATTAATGGATTTTTCAAGTTCGATGACTTTCTCATATACAGGTCTGATATATTCGGCCTGCATTTCATCAGGCAAAACTAAATTTGCTTTAACAGATATGTATGCAATTTGGTTTGTCTTAAAACTGAAACCAATGGTATCAGTTGAAGATGTACCAGCGCTACTTTCACCCTCATTAACTCCAAGATTATCCGATAAAAATGAAGGAAAACCACTCATTATCCTGTTATAATCAGATAATGGGACAGGAAATGTTGAAGAATTTGATATGGCATATGATTTCAAAAGTCGAATTGGACACACAACGGCATTAATGGTATTTATATTCACAATATCAGTTCGATTCTCAATAGTATCACATACGTCATACAAAAATTGTTGATGGCTCTCATTCATGAGATCGAAAGATAAAAATGTTGCAGAACCAAAGTTCTTTGGCGTTTTCCTGTCTTTGGCCGAGACAGTAACTTGTGGACTAATACCCCAAACAAAATTAAATGCAAAAGATATTGAAGAAGTTTGAAATGCAGTTTGTGTAATAGAATATCCGTGCTGTAATGGGTGTTTTCCGGTTAAAAATTGCATCTCTACCCTCCCTTCCATTTTCAGAGCACATACTGCTAAAATTATTGTTGATAGAACAACAAAGATAACTATAACAAATCTATAATGATACACAAATGGAGATATATAGTTATGGAATAGTTTTTCATATGAGTTCAATGATGTCAATTCAATATTTGAAGCCTTAACCATATACTTAGGCTTTTCTTTTAGGAAAGCAAATAAATCCTCATTTATTAAGAGATCATCTTGGTTAGAATTCTCCATTGTCTTTTCTTTTTCATGATCGCTTTCTTCTGGTTCAAAATGATGCATCCATATTGCTAATGATGCTGCAAACCAGGTAAAACCAAAAAACCAATCAAACATAATTTCAAGGAAGCAAAATACGCCGAAAAATCTCAATGTACGCGATCCAGATGTGTATAAAGAAACAAAGCAAATTGCTGTTGTAAGGCAAGAAACTGCTGTTGCAAACGCTCCTTTTTGCATTGTATATGCAAACCTTTTTTGTTTAGATTCGCCATTATGCCGTGTTTGCCTCAAGAGATCAAAATATATAAAAATACTATCTGATCCTATCCCACATATGAGGAAAAGACCCAAAACATTTAATGCATCAAAAGATTCAATTCCTATGATGCAGTACTGAACAAACACTGCAGCTGGGATTGAGAAAAACACTCCAATAATTCCCAAAACGGACAAAGTTAGTGATTTGAGATGCCAAACAACAATAAGTATTGATATTCCAAAAGATCCTCCAAGCCAAACCAGTTCTTTCATGATTAGCTGAGATATTTGTTTGTTTACAGTTCCTGGTACAAAACCATATGCCTTTAAACCATTTGGTGCTTGATCTCGTAATTCTTCAATAGGTTTAATATATTCAAGACCCCATTCAGCAAGACTATCAAGTTGTTCAGAATATCGATCTTTTTTGTTCTGATAACCACTAAATGGAAATCCAAATGTTAGCACTGTTCTTAAAAATTCAGTAGTATTTGTTTTGGAATAATCTCTGCCCAAATATGCAGCTTTTATTGATCCACTATAAGGATTCGAAGGAGATAAAACAGCATCAATAATTGGCTTTGTAAGGTTTTCTGGCCTTGGGTTTAAATTTCCCAGACTTATCATTGTTTGCTTCAGAGCTGAAATGAAACTGGGAAAGTATTTGCATCCATTTGTTGGGTCAAACTCATTAACAACTGAACTTTTTAGACAGTAACTTGACAAATTGTTGATTTTCCAAAGCTTATCTTCTAATCTCCATATCTCTTGCAATGCAGGGACTTCAAGAACATTTTGTCCTGGTCTTTCATACAGTAATACACCAGAGAGTTGCAAAGTTTGAGTTGGTATCGTGTCAATAAACTGATTCTTTTCCCTTAATGAATAGTAGGTTTGTTTGGATGCATCAACAAAAGCGTCCCATTTATCAATATCTTCCATTTCAGACCATCTGTAGCTATTTACATCCGCATTAATATCAAATTTATACTCAGAAACAAACCAATAACCCATTCCCCCTAGGAAAACAAGGCAAACAATAAATACTACATATGGGAACCTGTAAATGAAGTTAGAGTAAGCAGTCATAAAACAATTCGCAGTATAATCGGTACTTTTCTCACTGGAGGAATTCCCAGACCCTTCTTCAGGAGAAGCACTCATAAAGTGATCGTTTCAATTCAGAGAATAAAGAATTCAAATTTGACTGTTTGATATACATTCAATATTGTAAGAGATTCAATTGGAACTATCAAAAAGAAGGTGATTTGAATAAAATTGTTAAAAAAAACACCACCTTTATCTCCATTGAATTAAGGTTCGACCTAGGAATTATGTAATTTTTTTATTATTCGTTATTATATGAATGCAGAGAATATTCATCAGAGAGATGTATCAATGATCCTAAGTAAACTTCAAGAAGAGATAGAAAATATCAGGATAAAATATTCAGAAAATGATAAATCAGAGATGAATTTAGTGATTCAAAGGCTAATTGATCAAGCTGATAAAGATTTAAGACTTAAAACAAGTGCTATAGTTAGAGCCCGATTATCAAAATCTCAAGTGTTACCATTTATGTTTGTATCTAATACAACTGAAGGATTATTTGAAGAGAAAGATAAGCTCCCCCCTCTTAAAACAAGGAAAAAAGATATTGAATCGATGCTGCAACCATCAAAACCCCAACCAATTATTCCTTTATTAACCAATTCCGAGCCGAAAAGTCAAATAGTTATTAGAAAAAGGAGACTCTTGTTCCCAGTGTCATTTAAACTACCGAAGTTAGACAGAAGAGACCCGTCATTAGCCCCTCCATCCATTCCACCTGAATCAATTAATAAGTTTGGAGTCCATACATTACAAGAAAATGGATTAATTTCTAATAATATTGCCTCCGATCAACTTAAAGGATTTGTAACTGTTTCACCATATATATATGATTTTGCATCGAAATTACCCGATTCAGGTCCAATATTCAAACTAGATAATGCATCAACATCTTTTTCAAGTTATATGACATCATCAATTTATTCAAAACCCAAAGGTATCATTCATACTTCATCCATCGTGATGCAAGATCAAACAACAAAGCATCTGTTACTGTTTATTAATGGAGAAGTATTATCAAGTTCGATGGATTTTGCATCTTTTAGGCGTTCGTTTTCTGATAAATGGGAGCTTATTGAGATCGTTTTTCAAATGCTGAAACCATTATGTGAGAAGCTTGGTTTGACAAAAGCCCATATTTTTGGGCTTAACGTGGTTGAATTATGTCAATATGAACCCGATGAAATCTCTGAAGAAAGATTGATTAAATGTGTACAAGAAGTTTCTACTGGTAAGTTATCCAAAAACAAAAGAATTGGTTTTGGATTTGTTGGTCCAAATGCAGAGCATAAAGCTGCAATAGCCATTCAGTCTTTATGGAGGGGATATTTTGCACGGAGACAAATTAGAATGATTAGAAGAAACAGAGCAGCTCTCAGGATTATCAATAGATGGATCAAATCAAGGCTTGAATATCAATCATTCAAGGCACAAATAAATGCAGAAAAGAAAAGGAGGCTTTCTGTATTTGAGAACTATCAGGATGACATTTCTAATTGGAGCCCCACTCAGCCCAGGGTTATTCTTCATTTTATTTCAGATCATGGTTCAAGCGAGTTTGGAAGATTATTCTCATTGCTTGATAGATCAGTAGTTATGATATTATTTGCACGGAAATCAATACCAACATCTTCTGCTTCGATTTTCAGGGGTTTTTGTGAAGACAAAAATCAATTTCATTTGATTGCCGCACAACAGAGGCTTCCTTCGTCTTTGACAATTGAAGAGCAATTGGCATGCGATTCTCGTTCGATGAATAAGATAAAAAAAATTGCAGGTACTCTTCCCATTGTTATCATTCCACATTCATATCATGAGTCAGTGGTTGAAATAAGTGTCAAAATCGGTGCAATGGCTCTGATGCCATCTCCATCAAGGTTTACCATATTTAATTCAAGAGAATCATATCGCAGATTATTAGAATCATCCGGAAGTAAGACTTTTATAGCTAGTGAAGAGGTATATGATCAAGAACAGTTGGTATCAGTTGTGACAGCTTTGTTTGTGACACATCTAGATATTCAATCATGGACAATTAGGACTAATGATAAAAAATTCTGCTGGATACAATCATCAGATTTTTCTCTTATTGAAAAACTGAGATCTAACAAAACCTTACTTAATCAAGATGAATTTGATGATCCTGAGTTTATGAAGATAATCAAACAACAAATAGCAAATGACTTGGTGAGGAATATCACAGTTGTTGGAGGCTTTGGTCAAAGTGAATTTTTTCATTCAGCAAACTTATATGGAGCTGTAATTGAAGAATCTCCGCAACTAGTCAAGTGCTCACCAGCATCACTTGTATTTATACCTCCAAGCGGAGAATCAACTGTATTGTGCTCATGGGAGAATTTATATATCAATACTTTCGAAGAATTCGCCCGTATATATCCGGCATTCTCAGTTCCTAAGGCCAAATTATCGAAAAAGACATCTGGTTTCAAAGCTGAATGTGAGAAAAGGCGAATAATTGGTTATCATACAATTAAATATTTTTATTCAACGAGAGAATACAAAGAAAAGGTGAAATTGCGGCTCACTGCAGATGATGCAGTTTTGTCACAATCTCATGATTATCTCATTTCAATGTTAATTGAGCTTAAAACTAAGAAATCTTTTGATCCTCTTGAGATGTCATACACAGACAATACATTTATCTATTACCAAGAGTACTTGACACTCCCAATTCCAGATTCAGCAGAAAATATAATGAAAACGCTATCACTTTTAGATTTTCCAGTATACAACAAAATTTTCTTTGTGGATGACGTTCTTGATAAATCTACAGTAGGTATGATTTGTATAGAAGACTCTCCAGAAAATTTGATATCTTTAGTATACAAAATCATGATTGCATTTTGTGAAAAGGTTTACGAGACTTGTGTGTCGCCAGAAGCACCCTTGTTTTCTTATATCAGGGCAATTGAATACATTAAAGAACAGATTGATTCAACCAAAATTATAAGCTCAACATCAGATATGAGAAAACACAAAACTGTATTGTCTCCATTAGAAGTGTTAAATGAACGAACCCCTATTGGTAGTCGCTCTTCGAACCGTGACTCAGATGATGATTAATGTCAAATAAAAAATAGAGTGTTTTAATGAAATCTCAAGTTTGGATAGCTCGAGAAAAAATAGTTATTAGACTTGTAGAACTGAATAAAATTATATCAATTAATCGGATCAACACTTTTAGCAATTCATATTTTGGAAAAAAGATTCTTAAAAGGCCAATTATTCCTCCAATAAGTATAAGTGAGCTTAATTCCCTTTTTATATCTTGCAAAGATTATTTGTCGATTATTAAAGGTATTTCTTTTTCGTTTCCTTTTGATTTGAGCAATTTTTTTTTGTCAGATTTTAAATCCAACCCAGAGAATTGCGAAATATATTCTTTTTTATTGATGAATTTATACTTTTTGGCATATTTAGAAATCGAGGAAAGGAAAAATCCAAAAATCATGAATAGACTCATTTCAACCATGTCTAATCAATATTTCTCTGCCCACAATGATATTGTTTTATTAGAATTAACTGATATGTTTCAAACGATTGCACCATATTTTTCCAGTGATATTGTTATTAGGTATCGAAATTTTGTATATATGAACAATTGTTTCCCCCTTGAATGTCTTTCAATGGTTGTAGATACATTCGGAAAGGTTGTTGGAATTCATAAATTCGAAGAAGGATCAATAACATGCTTTTATTATCCAATATTGGTTCATATTCTTATGAACTCCAAAGATGTGTTCGATATTACTCATATTACACAGCTATATACCTCAATATCACCATATGTATTGAGTTTTAATGAACATGCCATTGTTTTTTTTCATTCTATTATTCATCATATTCCCAATCCTTTTATTAGAGGCATTTTTGAAGATATAATATCTGTATTTTTAACAAAGTGCTTTGAGTCAAAAAACAATGACGATTTTGTCGAAAAATGTCAGCCCTATCATATCAACGAAATGATCTCATCTTTTTCTTACATTTTTTCAGAAAAAAGTACATTTGAAAATGGTTTCGACATTCCTAAAAAGGAATTCGAGTCAATGCCATTAGACCATTTTTTCACCAAATCTCAAAGTGAAGATATTAGAATGATTTGTAAATTAATTGCATTCGATAGGTCACTTACCGAGCTATTTCTCTGTATTATGTATAAATATATAACAAGAATCACTGACTACAAACAAAAATATATGTTATCAGTTTTTTTATCTATTGTACCAAGGGTCAATTCTGTCAATTTAGAAATTGATCCGATTGAAAGTATATTTTCTGCTGAGTTATTATCAAAAAATCAAAGTTCATATCTTTTGTATTCTTTGAGAGAGTCATATACCTTTTTGCTTCTAAAATACCGTTCTGATTATGTTATTCAATTGTTTAATGATTCTGTTTGTTATCCAGAACTTTTTTTCGAATTGAATCATATATTGTTGTTTTCTTCTCCTATTAAAGAAAAAATTTTTTCGATGATTGATAACAAATGGTTTAGAATGTTTCAAAATACCTCTGGTATTTTGCAAGGACATGCTTTTAAAGGAGATACAAACGCAAGCCTAGAATGCGCAAGAAAAAACCAGATTTATTTTTTTGTTGAAATGATTAACAATCGAAGCATTTATGAAAGTATCAAAACCGATAAGAAATTTCTGATTCATATCTTCACATTTTTTCTTGAAGATCCTCCTAGAAAAATTCTCCTATCATCTCTCTCAGAAAATGTAAATGATTATCAAGTCTCTGAACATCTTACAACGATAATCCAAATTAACAGTTCTCACATTGTAAAGAGGTCATATTCATTATTAATTGATATTATTGATGAGATCTTAATTATCAAACCCGAAACACCACATTGTTGTTTCTCTGGGTATTTTAAAATTTTAATTCCATTTATTAATGCTGTTGATACAATTCATGAATCAAAACAGTTTTTGATTAAAATCATTCGAGCGTTCCCATATCTTGATGACGACGATCGGGATCTTCAAATAATGGAGTCTTCATTAAAAAAGTTTCCCAAAGAACTCGATGATTTATATATTTGTGCAGCACTAATATATAAGCTTGATGTATTTAATAATCAATATTCTGGGTTAATTAAATGTCCTTATGCAGTTAAGCTTATTGTTAGATTATATATTGACCAATATGCAAATGAAGTTTGCGAAATATTGGATAGGATCCTTAACAATTCATATAAGAATTTGATAAGTTTGCATGAATGTCAAGTTGATCTTGAATTGATAACATTCATATCCGATAAAGCAAATAGTATTGAGCCCAATATCTTTTCAAGAATTCTAAGCATCATAATGAGCATGATTCTTTATGTCTCATCACCAACAACTATTCAACCAATTTTTGGTATGTTGATTCAAAATGATTTTAGGGATTTCCCTCCGTATTTTCAAACGATATTGCAATCAATAATTGCATTATTTGAAGAAGGAAGAAATACTCCGAGTTTTTTCAGCACAATGAATGTGAGACAATCTCAGAAGTTTAATTCCGCTAATAATGGGGTTAGAGTTATTGTATGGGTTGAGATTCCAAGCTCATTTTCTAGTTTAATTCGGTTTGAAAAGCACCAGAAAACTATATTTCATCTTTGTATTTCTAAAGATGGGGTTTTGTTAAATTCAAACAACATTAAATATAGTTTTTGTGAAAAAAAGTGGTATTGTATATGTCTTAACATCAAATCCGATTCATCATTATCTATTTATGTAGATTGTAAAAATATTCACGAAGATAAGAGTTTTGAATTTTGTGAAAAGGAATTTAATATCATTCTTGGAGGTGCAATTAATTTAAATGGGAAAATTGGACCCTTTATAATTGAAGAGCAAATTCCTAGGCTTGAATATTACGATATTTATAATGCTGGTCCAAATAGAATATGCGAATCAGAATGTCCGAAAAGCATTAGATTTCCTGATGTTTTCCTGGTTGCCTTTGGTGCTGAAATTACTATTCCATTGTTTTCATATTTTTCGTTTAATTTTGAACATCCAGATTACATTGAAGAAGTATTCACGTTATTTAAATCAGTTTTGTTGTTTTCTTCTAAAGGAAAGAATTCATTTCATGAATTATCTGGATTTGAAATATTATCCCATATTATTTCCACTTTTTCTTCAGAAATGCTGACTATTGACTTATTTATTATGTTTTATGAGTTGCTTAGGGATTTGAATCATGATGAACTTAATCATTCTCTTTGTAAGAACATAGTTTTTAATTTTTTTATTTGGAGAAAAGCAAATGCAACTACAACAACTACAATCATAGCTTACTATGCCAACGTGATATATAAAGAGTTTCCTCATTATCTAAAACAATATATAACTTTTGAACAATTATTTATTGAGGATCATTTTATTTTTAATGAAAATTATCATCCATTAATAAGTGATATTAGATCTCAAATGATGAAACTTGCAACTCTTTTATTTGATGAAATCAATCTATCTGCTAATCTTAATGTTTTAATTGGAGCAATTTGCTCTGCAAACACAGATGTTCAAGAGTACTATCTTCAATGTTTGTTTGATTTGCAACAGAAATATGATAGTGTAAAAAATATTTTAACAATTCAACCGAGTTTTCTACATTCATTATCTTGTATAGTATCTGATTCAAGTTCTAAATCCATTTTATTTGTACTTAAAATTGTAACCGACTCGCAAAGGAACCCAGAAAAAAATAACCTTCATTGGTCAATAATAAATAGAATTATTGAAAGAGAACCAAAGATTGACATTTGCACCGAGCTTTTCCATAATATCAACGAAGGAAAATATGATCTTTTCCCATTGTTTTGCTTTATGCTGATGCAATCGGGAGACATATCAAGACTCTTTCAACTGATCCCAAGTGAATCATTTTCAATTATGAAATTTTGGGATATTCCATCAATTATTATGGTGTTGTGTAGTTCCCTTAGTATATCTGATAAATTATTTGACTTTTTAATTGATTGTACCCCATTGAAATGGAAAGAATTTTATGATCATTTAGAAATATGTAGTAAGATATTAAATGTCAGATGCATTGAATACACAACAAATCTTCTGATAAGGTTTGCCAACACGTTATTAAAAGAAGAGTGTATGCAAAATCAAGCAGATGAGTTTTATATACTAGCACAAAGACATATTTTTATGCAACCATCATATTTTTATTATAATAATATTATCAATGAAATGAAAACTACATATAAGGACACAATAGAAATTAGAGAGATAAGTAATAAACCACCCTCTAATGCTTCAAAGGTTTTTTTGGATAGCTTAAAAAATCCTTCATTAAGTATTCAGTTTTGTGTAGGAATTAGAGTATCTGAACAGAACGAACTATCAGATTCTGATTTGGGAGTATTATGCCTTGAAGTATTCAAAAAGTTTCCAAGTATTAAATTCCTTGGTTTTGTGATGATACTGTCAGGATTTCTAATAAAAGATCGATATGTTGTTGTGATTAAATGGATCCAATCAATGAACGAAATACTAAATGATTCTGAAGATTATACTAGATTTAATCCCTTTATATCATATTGCATTAAAAAATATAAGAGTCATGGTCAAAATAATGAATCTTTTGATCCTAACCAAGTTAATTCTATCATCGAGAACTTTTTCGAAGAACAATTGATGAACAGGCCTACTATTTCTGATGAAATAGAGAGTATTGTTTGTCAAATACATAATCCAAATATGATTAATAACTATAACCAAATATTTATCAAGTTTAGAGAAGATTACTCCTTGGTTGTGAGAGAAATGAAAAGCAGCTTTGAATCCCAAAAAGAAAAATGTGATAAATTATGGAAGCATTTTTGGACAAATTCATCTTCAGATGGTAGTCCATGGGGAGTAATTAAACAAGATAATGCTTCAAAATATAAATGGAAAAGAGATTCTACTTTGAACTGTTTTTTGATTCCTAGTAAATTGAAAAATATCAAGCACTTTGATAGCCATATTAAGGCTTCAATAGCTCGTGATACCGGTAGCTATCACACTGCTGAACAGCAGGTAGCACTGCTTAAAAAAAATCTTGAAGAAAAATACTCACAAGAAGGTTTTCCTAAACTTTTAGAAACAATTGAAGATAAGATGATATACCGAAATAATGAAATAGAGAATACAAAGAAAGTTTTGAATGAGTATTCTTGTCAATTAAAGAAAATATCTGGGACATATGACTCAAAGCTGTTTATTTATCCCAAATTTATCGAAATTATTGTTAAAGAAAAAAAGAGTCATATTATATACTATCATGAGATAACACATGTTTTACATCGGAGAATATGCCATTTTCCTATTGCTTTTGAGATTTTTACCAATGATGGCAGATCATTTTTGTTGTCGTTTTCTATTGACGCAGACAAAATTATTAGTGAAATGAATATACATAAAAAGAATACTAGTACAATAATCCTTAAATATCATGACTTCCGCCATCAATTTGAGCTAATGGGCTTTACTGAGAAATGGAGAAACCAAAAGATTTCAAATTTCGAATATCTTATTGCTCTTAATCTATATTCAGGTAGATCATTTAACGACCCTTCTTCATATCCTGTTTTCCCTTGGATTCTTTCTGAATATCAATCAAGTCGTATTTCGTTTCAAAAAGAGTTTTTCCGCGATCTTTCAAAACCTATTGGTGCAATATCAGCTGACAGGCTTAACGATCTGAAATATCGAATGATTGAAGCTGGAGATCCAAACAATTTTTACCTATATAGCAGTTATGTTTCTTGTCCTCTCTCAGTTTTCATGTATTTAATCAGAATTGAACCCTTCACAAATCAACATGTTGAAATTCAAGGAGGTAAGTTTGATCATCCTGCAAGGATTTTCAGCAGTATAGGAGATTCATATCGTCTTGTTACTACATTCTTGAATGATTATCGTGAATTAGTCCCAGAATTTTTCTTTTTACCAGAATTCTTAACAAATTTGAATAATTATGATTTGGGAGTGGCAAAAGGGAGAGAAGTTGGTAGTGTAACTTTACCACCTTGGGCCAAGAATGCTTTTGATTTTGTTTATATTCATCGAAAGGCTCTTGAATCGGAATATGTTTCAACTCAAATTAATAAATGGATAGACTTGATTTGGGGTTATAAAACTAGAGGATCAATGGCTAAAGAATGTGATAATTTATATCTAAAATCAATGTATGATGATATTTGGACTGATTCCAATCTAAAAGATCCTCATAAAAGAGCAGAAATTGAGTCAATATTAACACATGTTGGTCAAATACCTTCACAATTATTTACCGAGCCTCACCCAAGTCGCCTTTTTAATAATACAAGCCCACCTTCAATTCTCAAGAAGATTGACATTAAATCCCATGAGAGTATTATTAGTTCATCAATTTCAATCATTGGAGAAAATGTACAGGTAATAGTGTTATATCTAACAATGATAAGAATTTTGATATTTTCCAAAAGCCAATTTGATTTATGTGAAGACTTATATCATACAATAGACGAATCAGTTGGATATTTTGATGTTTTCTCATATCAGTATCGGAGTGTATTTTTGTTTTCAAAGTCAGGAGTTTTTGAGTCCAATTTTAGTGGGATTCCTAGACAATTAGACACTTCTATCGGAAACTGTTCTTTTTCAAATAATATTTTGGCATACTCATCAGAAAAGACAAGAGTAGTAATTTCTGGTCCTAACTTTAAGTATTCCATTCCATTTTATGGAGAAGGAATTGAATGTGTTGCAGTATCGGATTCATTTCGATCACTTGTAATTGGCACCAAATCTGGAAGAGTAATAGTATGTGCTCTATACAAAGGAACAAAAGAACATTCGTTCTTTATTCCAAAGCCATTTATTCCAGTTGATATTTCAATATCCCCTTCATGGGGGTTCATTGTTGTTTATGCTCAAAGTGTTAATAATGGAAACCACGATTATTGCTTTTTCATATACACAATCAATGGACAAGAAATTAATTCAATTAAATTAGATAATCCGATTCCTAAATTCTGTACTGCAAAATCCAACTCTTGTTTCGATTATATTATTGCCTCTCAGGAAAAAGGAAAGTTCATCTTTTATGAAGCATACCAAACAAATATCAGCAAAATTGATCCAATAAGGAATGAGGATAAGTCGGAAACGTTATCTTTCGCATATGTTGAAAACCAAATAATATCTATACACAAAAATGGCACATTGAGGATTATCCCCATGTTTCTAAAATAACAGATTATCGGTTATTGTTTTTTACAGAACGTTATATATTTTGTTTCAAAAGCTTATTTCGTTCTCAAAATAGACGAAAACATGACAGATGTAAAGGATTTCAAAGAATTTATCGCAAATGATTGGATCGAAAATGATCTTGAGGGATATCAAGACGGATAAGAACTACGGATTATCATGGTTGGTTTCTAAGTTCAATATGGGAACCAATCTTGACGGATTTGGAGCTCTAATGATTCTTCTAACAGTTACAATTACTATTGATCCATTTATTATGGTTTCTGCTTTTCAAGCTGGGATTGGTGTTGGAATATCGATTGGAGTTGGTCTAATGGTTATGACAGTGTTGTCATTTTTGCTTTTTTTGAAGTGTTGGTCAGCCACAAATTCGATGACATATTCAGGTGTATGGAAAGACACATTTGGACCAAGTTTTGCATGGGTTCCTTCATTTTGCGTTATTTTAGCATATTTTTCTTTGACAACCCAATGTACTTTGGAGTTTTATCCTGATACAGTTGAGATTCTCACCTCCCTTTCATGGGTTGATGAATCGAAAATACCCTCAAAAAAAGTAATAGATATCATTTTTATGGCGATTTCTCTTGTCCCAATTATGATTTCTCACAAAATATCATCGATGATGGTTCTTTCCACAATTGGAAATGTTGGATTATTAGTAGGTGTTATTAATGTAATTATTGAGTTCAGAAAGAAGGTCAATTTGTTTGGAATAGACCCAGAGAACAAATTAAAATGGTGGACTTTTGATATTGAAAACATTGTAGCATCATATAGCTATTTTAACACAGCATATTTTTTCCATCCTGTAGTTTATCTTGTTTTGGTAGAAATGAAAAGTGTTTCTGAATCACAAGCTACTAGTTTATTAAGTTATAACACTCTAGTTACTGCAATTGTAAATATAGGATGTGGAATAATGGGATACATAATGCTTTATGACTCTTTTGAGGTCGATGTGAAAATTATGATGAGTTTTCCGAAGAATCTCACAACAACATTACTCGGAAAAATTGGAGCTTTTTTGTCCAATTTAACAAGCACTACAGTTTTTATTCTATTTGTGTCTAAAGAACTATGTGATTTAATTTATGTTACAAGTTCTAAATACGATTTGTGTCGGAATATAAGTGGAATTGTTGTTATATCCTGTGCAATTGCCTTCAGTATGATCACCGAATCCACAATGAACTATGTCTGGATTATAGGAAGTCTTGCATATTTCTTTCTGGTTTTCTTCCTTCCTCCATTGTTCTACCTTAAGAATTATAGCCTTTCTAACAAACTGTGGGGTTATATTGCAGTATCCATTATGATTCTCAGTATTCCATTTTTTGTAATGGAGATTTATTACACTTTCATTGATATTAGCCAATGATTTGAAAGTCAGTCTAATATTATCAATTTTTCATTCATACTTTTAATGAAAACATAACTTATTGAGCCAAAAACGAAAATAAACCTTTCATACAGATTTTAGGAGCATTTGATTGGAAGATGACAGGGTTGCTTTTCGTGTATGCTCGAGTTCTTTTAAGCATCTAAGAAGATAATGAACAGTAAAAAGGGTTTTTTTAATCCTAAAAGTGTCAATAATGTCAAAGCAAAAAGTTGAAGAAGCAATCAAAAAGGTGAATTCCAGCAACTTATCTATTGAAGAAAGGACTAAAAAGAATGCGCAGATCCGTGAAAGAGCTATTTCATTAGGTTTATCTAGTAATTTGAATGTTGACGTTAAAAGTGAGATTAGTGATTTTGAACCAGTAAAGTCTTGGTTTAGGAGATGGCTTCCTTTACGTTTGATTTATTCTTCCCAATTAGGTTTTAGCGGTGGGGCGGAGTTTAATCTTCCTATTGAATGGAAAATTGGAGGGAGTTTTTTTTGGATAGACTCATTTACAGCTTATTTTTCAGCGAGACATCCGTTGATTAATGGTGAAGATCTTCTAAATTATGAGATTCCTGCTTCATTATCTTTATTATTGAAACGAAAGGTTCATCATGTCGTAAAAGATCAAATAATGATTAAAAATAAGGCTAAATTTAACATAGCAACAAATAATGAAACATATAATTTCGGGTTCCTATATAGACATAGTGACTGTCCAAAAAGCATCTTATCAGCTTCTTCTGCTGATTTTAACCAACCAGTTACCCAATTTTTGGGAGTTCACTTTAAAGCATCATGTTGTAATATGAAGCAAAGTTTGCAAGCTGGCTTTATATCTAACAAATCATTTTATCATCCTTTAATGAAACATAAGTGTAATATAACATATACTTTTGGAAACATCTTAAGACTCGAAGGAATGATTGGCAACACCTTGTCATCACAAGCTGTTCCATTTTCTGAGAGATTCTTTGGATTAAAGAAATCACTTGGAAGTTCAATGCGTGAAGCATTTTGTCCTTATACCTCGATTTCACCTCAAGGATCTGATAATTTTGTTGTACTATCGGAAGAATTAGGATATGATTTCTCCAAATCAAGGGTTTTTGCATTCTTACAACAAGGCTATTCTATAGTCTCTAAGATGGGGAATCAAATGGACAAGATTAGCAGTGTATATTTCATCTCTAGTGGTGTTGGTATGTCAGTTGAATACCGTAATCAATTGCTGGAATTACGATATAACCAGGTATTTTCCAAGTCACTTAATCTCCCTACACAAGAATACAGTTTCACCATCAATGCAAAGTAAAAAGATTAATGGAGTATAGTGTGTTTCGAAAAAAAGTTGTTTTGTGTGGCAATGCTGGTGTTGGAAAGACATGCTTGGTGGAAAGACTCATACAAGGGCAGTTTAATTCGAAAGTGAAAGAAACTATTGGGACAAACACGCATGATTGGTCAACAAAAGTTGAGAACCGGCAAGTTGTTCTTAAAATATGGGATACTGCAGGACAAGAAAGATATTTAGCGTTAGCACCTATTTATTTTCGGGGATCTGCAGGTGCAATTATTGTTTTTGATGTTAATGATGAAAATTATGAACAATCCATTCAACAATGGACTGAAATAATTAGAAATACATGTGGGAATGATGCTTTTATTATTCTAGCTGCAAATAAATCGGATCTCTCGGAAAGCAGAGAACATGTACTCAGTATAACTAACAAAGCATTCACAAAACACAAAATCCAGTGCGTTTTAACATCAGCTCGCACAGGAGAAAATGTAGAAAACATGTTCCAAATTATGGCAGAGAATGTTGCTTGCCCCGAAAGCAAGAGTATTATTGAAGACAGAAGATCAGGGTGCCTTTGTTAGACCAGATTTGAGGCCAAATTGTATAAATATTTTTTGAATTCGATATCGGGAAAAATTCAATGAATAACGATAACTAATTTTCAGAAAATATTGTATGAAAAGTGGTTATTTGATGTCACTTCACTTTTTCACAAATGACCCAGATAGTTCAACTCAAAGAGAATATTTGGTGGATAGGCGTTCTGGATCCCAAGTTAGATGTTTTTGACATCATAATGGAGACCAAATACGGAACTACTTACAATGCATATGTTGTTAAAACCGAAAACGGAGCTGTTTTAATTGAAACCGTCAAGGAAAAATATTTTGATTCATATTTGGAGCACATTAAGGGTGTTGTTGATGTTGCGGATATTAAATATTTGATTTCTAATCACACAGAACCAGATCATGCTGGCAGTATTGGTAAAATTCTAGAGATATGTCCCGATATTGTTGTCGTTGCATCTAAAACAGCAGTTTCTTATCTCAAAGAAATTATAAACAGAGATTTTAATTACCGTACTGCAGAACAGCTTCAGGAATTAGTTGTTGGAAAATCGACATTTCAGTTTATTTCCGCACCGTTTTTGCACTGGCCTGATAGCATGTACAGCTATCTAAAGGAGTCAAATGTTTTATTTACTTGTGATTCATTTGGTTCACATTATTCACCAAAAAAGAGCATTAAGATTAGTGAGTTAGGAAAAGATGAAGAAGAAAACTACAAGGATGCATTGCTATACTACTATACCGCCATTTTTTCGCCTTTTAAGAGTTATGTATTGAAGGGTATAGAGAAAATTAAAGATTTGCAATTAGATATGATATGCACAGGCCATGGACCCGTTCTAGATGCTCGTATTAGCGAAATTGTTGGAACATATAATCAATGGTCAACTATTTCAGAAAAGAAAGGAAACAAGAAAATTGTGATTCCATATGTCAGTGCTTATGGTTATACGGAAGAATTAGCAATGGCAATTGAGAAAGGTATAAAGAGCGTTGATTCAAGTATTGAGGTTTTAATGTATAATTTAAATCTTTTGAACTATAATAATCTTAAATCCACAATATTAGGAGATTTTTCAGATGCGGACGGTATTCTTTTTGGTACATGCACAATTAATGGAGATGCTCTTCCATTTATTTGGGATTTATCCCTTTCATTATCCCCAATTGTTCATGGAGGAAAAATTGTATCTGCATTTGGGTCATATGGATGGAGCGGAGAAGGTGTTGATAACATTATGGATAGGCTAAACCAAATTCGATGCAAAGTAATTGATGGATTCAAGATTAAATTCAGACCTTCAAAGAAAGAGCAAACCGAAGCCGAAGCTTTCGGTTCGAATTTTGCCAAAGCTGTTATATCAGGGGAGATTCCAATCAAATCTAAGAAGGCATCAACTGGACTTGTTGATTATTCCGCTTTGAATCCCAGCGGAAAATCTGTTCTATGGAGGTGTGTTATATGCGGCGAGATTGTTAGTGGTGTTACTCCGCCAGAAATTTGTGCTGCATGTGGTGTAGGTCAAGAATTATTTGAATTGTACACACCAGTTGAAGTTGATTTCCAAAGCAAAGCAGAAGAGAAATTTGTTATTATTGGAGGCGGTGTTGCTGCTCTCTCCGCTGCTGAAGCCATTAGAGAACGAAATTCTATTGCAAGCATATTAATGATTTCGAAAGAAGAAATTCTCCCATATTATAGACCATCTCTTTCTGATTTAATTTTCAAAGAAATACCATTTGAAGAGTTTTACTTACACCAACCAGGCTGGTATGAAGAAAAGAAAATCACAATAATGCTTAATACTGAAGTTACAAAAATTAATCCATCATCTAAATCAATTGTGCTTCATAATGGATCGGAGATACCTTATGATAAGCTTATTATTGCCACAGGTGCAAGCCCCAACACCCCCCCGATTAACGGAGTTAACTTGCAAGGTGTTTTCTCAATTAGATCCCAGACAGATGCATTGTCGTTGAGACAATATGCAAATGGTAAAAAGACTGCAGCTGTGATTGGTGGAGGTGTTCTTGGACTTGAAGCAGCCTGTGCTCTTCAAAAACTTGGTTTGGATGTTCATATCATTGAAGCATTTCCTCGGTTAATGCCTCGTCAACTAGATGAATCTGCTTCAAAGTTCCTCCAGACAACTCTCACAAACAAAGGGATAATCCTCCATCTTCAAATCACATCAACACAGATATTGGGCCAAGATGGAAAAGTCAATTCTGTTGAAATTAATGGAGAAACCATTCCCGTTGATTTGGTAGTTATCAACACCGGTATAAAGAGTAATATTAACATTGCCAAAGATGCTGGAATCGAATGTGGAAGAGGAATTGTTGTAAAGGAAACAATGGAAACATCAATCCCAGGAATATACGCATGTGGTGATGTAGCAGAGCTCAATAAGATTTGCCAAGGCCTCTGGTCTCCATCTCTTGAGCAAGGGAAAACTGCAGGAATTAATGCTGTTGGTGATTCCAAAGTATTTACAACCCAAATCGAACCATTGTCAATGATGGCATTTGGAACAGAGTTATTATCTGCAGGAACATGTCCGCCTAAGGATCCAACTGTATCAATAGTATCTGATAAAGATATTCAAACAGGAAGATTCAGGAAACTCTATTTCAAGGATGGAAAACTTGTCTATGCTGTTCTTTTTAAGGGCACATGCAAAGCTTGCGTAGTTATCACTGGAATCAGACAGAAACAAGATTACCAAACAGTAATGAACTGTCTTTACAAGTAAATAAAACTTCAATATGAAAAAAGATACTCGTAGTTCTTCTTATGATCTGGGCGATCCAAATGAAAGGAAAATTAGATATAGACAAGCTTCTGTGGGTTCATTTTCTACCATATCTCCTTTTTCAAAACTCCGTCCATCCGGAAAACCAGATCCACTCGGATATGTTGTTTCTGTTCCAGTTATTAATGTTCCAACATCAGAATACTTGAGCTTGCATAGAAAATTCATATCAAATCAAATTGCAACAGTATTAACGAAGATCGAAAAGATGATTAATGAGCCAACTTATAAAATTATTGATTTATCCGTGAAAATTTCTTCACTAATTCAAGATACATCAAATTTGAAGGCGCAAAGATTGTCATTTAAGGGCCGAGGACTCAGTGAGAACAGAAAAATATTCTTTTTGATTAGTTATCTCCATCAGCAGAAGATCAAGCATGCATTCCTTCAAACGAGAGACTATGAGGTTAGTTTGGAGTACTTGAATGCAATGAAAAAATTCCTTTTAGATCCTCCTGATTTTACCAATTTTCATGTTATTGTTAACCTGAAAGATTATATATCTAAGATACCAAGCCATAAAGCAGAAATAGACAAAATTCTTAAGAAAATCATGTCTTTAGAGAAAATCGCGCGTGTTCCTAAGTACTTACCGCCTCCTTCTTCTTTCTGTGAACAGCTTATATACCCAACATCAACAACAGTATCAATTTTTCTGGAAATGGCCAAAAACTCGAGTGCATATACCATTAAGCAGGTTTATGATGAGTTCAAACAAATGACAGATGATGAATCTGAGCTTGACATTCTACTCTCACATGCCTTTGATTTCGGATGGAGAGTTTCAACTTTTCCTTATAACAACTTTGTAGATTTGGATTTTCCTCAATTTAATAATTGCAAATTAAAAGCATTTGATCCCCCTTATGTACCTGAAATCTTTCATTCTTGCAAAATATCCGAATTGTCATCAAGTGGATGGCCATATGCTCCTGTAGTGATGATCCTGAAAGAGCTCTTTTTCTGCACAAATCCTTTCCAAGGAGCAGTAAGGATATTTGACGCTATGAACGAAACAGCTAGCTGCGTTGTACAGGTCACCGGAGAATCAGTAGATGTTGATTTTGACACACTTTTCCCACTCATTCTAACAAGTGTTCTCGCATCAGGTTTGCTCTCAGATCCAAGGATTTTATCATATATTGCATCAATATCAACCATTGGAATTAGCAATACATACTGCAGACTTGGATCATCATACTCTGAAGCAATCCTCGCCCACCTTAAAAACCTGGACGAAACAGAGCTTGAAAATTCTTAACGTACACAGAAAAAGTGTCAGAATGCTTGAAATCTCCCCGCGCCTTGTTATGATAGGAGACACTCGTGTCGGGAAGACAACAATCACAACAACTTATAAATCTGGAGAATTCTGCGAGACAAACAGGAGCACCATAGGTGCCGTATATAGTGTTTATAGACAAACCTTTGATAAAACAGTGATTACATTACATGTGTACGATACTGCTGGACAAGAAAAATATCGTAACCTTGTTCCAATGTATTATCGGGGTGCACATGCAGCTGTTCTTGTTTTTGATTTAACTTCGAGAGATACTTTTCAGTCTCTGGAGTTTTGGATTAATGCATTTCTTCAGATTGAACCCAACTCTAAGATTATAATTGCTGCAAACAAAATAGACTTACAGGAAGAAATTGAGGTTTCAATAGAAGAAGCAACAGAGTATTCACTGCAGAGGGGCATCCCATTATATTTCACCTCTGCAAAGACTGGTGATGGGATTAAGGAGCTCTTCGATGCTGTGTTTAAGTATTTCTTTCAGAATCAGAACTTGAGAAACAGCATAACAGAGGGTTCGCAGAAGGTATCAATGGAGGCAGCAGGTGGAGGCTGTTGCTAACTATGTAAACACTTATGTTTTGGTTTTTTGCGCTTGCAGCTTCAGTGGATCAGAGCAAATATCGTAAGTGCCATGATTCTCCATTTTGCAAAAGGAATCGGGTGCTGCAAAATAGGAAATGGGAGGTGATAGGCGAAGAGAACGGGATTATTGAAATTCATGATGGGTTATATAATCAAAAATTGAATCTTTATGTTAAGTTTTTGGGCGAAGAAATGGTTAATATTCGGATTGAACCGAAAGAGACTGAAAGTTTTGTTAGATATGACGCATCAAAAGAGGATAGTATTGTTAATCAGACATTTATTCAATTTAAGAAGCCATATAATGTAACTAAAAACAATACACATATTTCATTGATATCGAAGAAATCTAGAGTCATAATTCAAAAAAATCCATTTATTATTATCATATTTAACAATGAAGAAGAAATTATGAGGTTAAATGAAGATGATTCTGCAGTTTTTGAGACAAAAAGATCGATTAAAGATGATAAAAGCCTTTTCGAAAAAGCTAATTTTGGTGGAATTCTTGAAACTTTAAAGGATGGACCGAAATCTGTTGGGATTTCTTTTAAGTTTTCAAGGAAAGGAACCAAGTTTAGTGGTCTCCCTTCACATACTCTTCCTATTACCCTTCAGAACACAAATGACAAAGAGCCAATCAGGTTCTTCAATACTGATATTAATAGCTTTGTGCATGATTCACCAATGTCTATGTATGGAGCAATTCCTTTTTTGATTGGACATACCAAAAATGGGAGCATTGGGGTGTTTTGGTGCAATCCTTCCGAAACATGGGTTGATATTAATGATGATAAGAGTAGATTCATATCTGAAAGTGGGTTTATTGATATATTCTTAATGATTGGAAGCCATAAATCTGTAACGAGTATGTTCAGTGATCTAACTGGTCATCCAAATATGCCACAACAGTTCTTATTTGGATACCACCAATGTAGGTGGACTTATTATACATCTACAGAGATACGAGAAGTGTCAAAGAAACTTGATGAAGCACTTATTCCTCATGATGTTATGTGGATGGATCTAGATCATACTGATGGGAAGAGATACTTTACTTTTCATCCAGAGAACTACAAGGATGTTACGAAACTTCAAAGAGAGTTTGCTGATCAGAAAAGGCGCCTGGTTGCTCAGGTTGATCCCCATCTAAAAGTTGAATCTTCTTACCGTGTATATAGTGAAGCATCGGCTCGTGGCTTTTTGATTAAGGATATGAATGGAAAAGAATTGGTGGCAAATTGTTGGCCTGGAAAGTCAAGTTGGGTTGACTTTCTCAATCCTGATGCAAGAGAATGGTGGGCATTGCAATTTAATTTTAGTCTTTATCGAGGATCAACTAAGTACTTATTCACTTGGAATGATATGAATGAACCTGCTGTTTTCGATGTTCCTGATATTACTATTCCGAGAGACTCGCTTCATATCAATAGCATTGAAGATCGCGATGTTCATAATCTTTATGGACATTTTATGGTTAAGGCCACATATAATGGGCATTTAAATAGAGTTCCTGGAAAGAATGAGAGGCCTTTTGTGTTAACACGTTCATTCTTTGCTGGCTCTCAGAAGTATTCCCTAATGTGGACTGGTGATAATACTGCAAATTGGGAACAACTCAGATGCTCAATATCTCAAACTCTCAGCCTTGGTATATGTGCTTATCCGTATAGTGGCTCAGATGTTGGTGGATTTTTTAATTCCCCAGAGCCTGAATTATTAATGAGATGGTATCAAGTGGGAGCATGGACATATCCATTTTTCCGGTGTCATTGTCATCATTTGAGTGCGAGAAGAGAACCATTTGAGTTACCTGGAGACTCAATGAATGTAGCAAGAACTGCAATTGTTGAACGCTATCAAATACTTCCATTATGGTATACTTCTGCATATCATTCATTCATTACAGGAGAGCCAATTATCAGGCCACTATGGTATGAATTTGACGACCCAGAGATAGAAGATGATGACACATGTGTTATGTTATCCAATTGCTTATTAATTGCTCCAATAATTGAAAAAGGCCAGAAAAATAGAGAAGTTTTTTTCCCTCGATTTAATAGATGGTACGAGTTTCGATCACTTAGAGAAATCAAAAAGAGCGGAGAACGAGTCTCCATAAAGAATTGTAATCTTGTGGTTCCTGTATACATTAAAGGAGGATCTATTATTACCACAAAACCAAAGCTAAGAAAATCCAGTATAGCAATGTTTGATGATCCTTATAATTTAATTGTAGCTTGTGATTTTAATCAATCAGCATTTGGTGATTTATTTATCGATGATGGACACACTTTCAATTATGAAAAAGGATTCTTCATTCATCGACTCTTTAAATTTAATGGAAATACTTTGTCGAATCAGTGCTATTCCAAACAAGACTCAAATCAGTTTTTTGAAAGGTTTTCAGCTGTCGTTTCTAGGATTCAGATTTCTGGTTTGGAGAAGATGCCCGTTTCTATTATCAATGATGAAGGGAAAGAAATTAAGTTTGAAGAGATAGATAATATATTGAACATATTCAAAGCAGAGTTACCAATTAAGAGTGATTGGAAATTGACATTTAAGTATGAATAAAACCCACAATAGTATATCATTTACTTATTCTTTTTCTCCTTTTTCCTTTGGGATAAATATAAAGATGGTTTATCTTCATCACCAGAATCACTGAAATCGTGCTGGAAGAGCTCATTGTCTTCAACAGTTGCTTGAGTTGACCAAAGAACGTTGTTTGTTGTTGTTGGGTCATTTGTCATTGTTGTTGATTTTATGGTTTCAATTTCCATGATTGTAGAAGAAGAAGAATCGTCTTTGGATCCAATTAGAGAACAGCAACAGCATATAAGTAATGATATGAGCAAAAGTCCTCCGACTGCTGCCGCAATTAAATATTCCAAAGGAATCGTATTATCTGTGGATGAGGATAAAGTTTCTTCGATTTGATAGAAATATGATGTTACTCCATATGTATACACTATATATTTTGATATGGTTGCATAAGTAATTAGAGAGGGATAATGTGTTATATATGATGAATTGACCATACTAAATATTGTATATATTACTGATTCGGAAAAAAAATTTGTACTCATAATAATTTCTGTGTTTGCCTCGAACGAATATGATGTATCAATAACAGTAAATGCCAAACTTCTTGTGGGGCTTGGCACGTATGATGTTGGGGAAACAGATAGAGTTTGAACAGGGGTAATCTCAGGTGATTTTTCATTGGTTGATTTAAGAGTCTGAATAGGTGTCTCAGGAGTTGGCTCAAAAGAATTTGAGGGTTGATGAGTGAAACTGAGAGTATTCAAAAGGGTGTTTTTCATTGTGTCGAATGGGGTGATAATAGGTGATTGATCAGGTATTACTTCAGTTTCGTCGGGGGTTTGATAAAATGTTTGAATTAGAGATTCTTGAGCTGTTACATCAAGGGTTTGATCATTCGACGGTTTCATTGATTCTTGTGCAGTTTGATGAGGGGTGTATTCTGGAGTACCAAAAGATGTTGGGTCAAGGGTGCTTTTTGGAGTCTCTAATGATGTTTGATCAAAAGTGGGGGTTAATAATGGTGTTGAATCAAGTGTTGGAGAAGGTTCAAATGTTGAACTTTGAACTGGTGTTTCATCTCCAGCTGATTGAGAAGGATAATGGGTTTCAAATGGAGAGATATGTGGAGAGTAATCTGGCGTTTCATTAGGAGATTCCATGTTTGTTGCTCCAATTGTGAATGAAATTGTTGGGATAAAACTCTCTTTTGGAGTTATTATCGGGGTGTTGATTGGACTATCTTTAGGGGTAAATATTGGAGTTCGAAATGGTGTTTCTATGCGGGTGGCAACTAAGGTACTAGCAAGAGGAGATTCTTTTGGAGTTGCAGGAATAAGAGCAGATTTCTCTGGTGTTTTTCCTATCGTTTCCTGGACTGTTGGTTTGATTGTTGTTTCAGGAGTGTTAACAGGAGTTTCTTTGAGTGTTGGCATCATTGTTGTAGGTTCTGGAGTCATTTCAAGCATGGCTCCACAGCGTTCTGTTGAATAATGAGTAAGAGCAATAGTGTTAGCATAATTATCAATATTAATAGTTGTCACACTTCCAGATGTGCTATAACCTGAGTTAATGTAACAATTAGTAAGAGTGATCTCACCTCCATTATCATCTGCCTGGAATGTATTGATACTTATCGTGTTAGAATCAAAAAAGCAGTTTGAGAAATGTGCAACTGATGGAAGATAATCACCTTCGTCTGTTAGTCCAACCATACAATGGATTAAATACTGCCCCGAATTCGAAACAAAATTGCAATATTGAATTGTTGCAGATTGAATAGTTTCAATAGTAAAAACACTCGAACCTCCTCCATATTCACAAATATTATCAGTAAATGAACAATATTGAACATCAATGCTAGTGGCAGAGGAGAAATAGGCTCCAGGTGAGTTCCAAGCACTGTTTTGTGAAGAGTTGGTGTCTTTCATTGTTTGATTTCCTGATTTAATACAAACTGAGCCCCAAATGATATTTTCTGTCTCATCACATTTATAAATTGAGCAAAAAAGAAGTTTTGAATTAGACTCAGTAATATTATCAGCCCATTCACCTATTGCGTTAATAAAATTACCATGAGAAATATCAGAATTGCATTTATATGCACAAACTTTATCCAAAACAATATCAGCAAAATATTCAAGCCAAATTGCACCATTTCCTTTGTTACTATCAAATATACAATAACTAATATATAATGAAAAATTGGTCTCATATCCAACAACAATAGCTGCTTCAGCAATATTCCTAAACACAGAATTATAAACCCAATAATTTGGGTTTGATATTAGAACTCGATTGGTTGTTATAGTAACCAAAGGTTCATTACCAGGGTAGTGTTCATTAAAAGTACTCAAAAGTCTATACTCATTATTAGCTAAAACTAGCGTCACTAATAAGGACAAACACATATCAAATACTCCTTTTTCAATGATGAGGTATCAAAATATTCAAAAAGATATAAAAAAATTTGAATTCAAATTGTCCCGACTGTCACATTTTTCAAGGCTAAACTGTCAGTTTACAACAGTTTACGTTTGCAAATACGACAGTTTATTATGCGCGATTATTTCGTAACGTGAAATAAATCAGGATGAATAAACCCAGACGCCCTATTCGAAATCCCAGTTCCTCCAGTATTAATGGCTTTTTCTCTGTACCTAAACTTCCTGTTTCTAAACCTGAGCCTAATGAGGCTCCTGTTAAGACGTCTCCTCTTGTAAAAAAAGACTTGAGGCCTTCTCAATCTACTAGGAATATTAACCTTTCTCTGAGCAAGAACTCGTTATCTAGATCAACTATTGTGATGTCTCCTTTGCTATTATCAGGGCCTATTAGTAACGAAATTGCCAAAGAAAGCTGTTCAAATATGTTGACTGCTTATGAGATGAAAGAGATTGAGAATTTCCCTGAGATTTTTTATCTTGGGGAAATGTCGACAAAAATTCATCCGAGAGCTAATATTCCGATTTCTAATGTGTTTGATGATTCATCTCATCATTTAAAGGCTGTCCCTTCGTCACACTTGGCGTACAGATATGAAGTGCAATCTGTCATCGGGAAAGGAGCGTTCAGTCAAGTTTTAAGGTGTTTTGATCACAAAACGAAAGAGTATGTGGCAGTGAAAATACTTATTAATACGGATGAAGTCAAAGAACAAGGTAATTTCGAATTGAGCATTTTGAAACACCTTAATTCATCTCCAGATTCTGAATTTAACTGTATTTCGCATTGCTTGGATAGTTTCGAGTTTCGCAACCATATATGCATTGTTTTTGATGTTTTGGGTAGCAATTTGTATGAGTTTCATAAAAGTATTAAATTCCGCCCATTTGTTTCGAAACAGCTGCAAGCTATTGCAACACAAGTGCTAACTGCTCTTGCTTTCTGTCACTCACATAATGTAGTGCATTGTGATATCAAGCCCGAGAATATTGTATTTTCTGGAGATTCGTACCTGATGTGCGAGTTGATTGATTTTGGAAGCAGCTGTTTCATTGGACAGGAGAGATTCGAATATGTGCAATCGCGCTTCTATAGAGCTCCAGAAGTGATTCTGGGGTGCAGATATGGCCCACCAATTGATATTTGGAGTTTTGCATGTGTTCTTGTTGAATTATCAACAGGAAAGGCACTTTTCCCAGGACAGACAGAAGAGGATATGATATCCTTAATGGCCGAAGCCCTAGGAACGCCACCAAAATCTCTTACAGACTCAGGAAAAAGGAAGATTCAAATAACTCAAAAACAAAACAAAACTTCGGCCTATGAAATACTCATGAAAAACCCAGACACACAGATGGTGGATTTGATTCTGAAGTGTCTTGAATGGGTCCCATCAAATAGGATATCTGCTGAGGATGCCCTGAAACATCCCTGGCTGAGCTGCTAATTTTGCCAAAGTGCTTTTAAAAACCTGTTTTTTTGAATGGATTATCATATTCGTAAATGAGCGAACAAAGGGTTAAAGGATTGATGGGCAAAGTTGTTTTTCTTGGATCCGAGAAATCGGGAAAGACTAGTTTATATCGTTCCATTGCTGGGCTTCCCAAGGAGACATATTCACCTACTTTTAACGCCGTACTAAATTATGATGTTTTAACCTACCAAAATAGCAGGGTTCCTGTGAATATTGTAGATACTAGTGGTAATGAGATTTTTTTCCCAATTTTATCTCATTTAGCTCAGCTTTCCAATATTGGTGTAATTGTTGGAAATTCTGAAAACTTGTCAACCTTCAAGAATTTTGAAATTTTCTATTCTTTGCTGAGTCGCTTGGATATTCCTAATATCTATCTTGTTGTGAACTACAAAGATTCTGTTAAGCCTAATGTTACTTCATCTTGTGAAACTTTTGCCAGAAATAAGGGAATTGGGTTATTTTATGTGAATATGGTTAACGATGCTGGTATCAATGAGTTTAGGAATGAAATTTTATCCATTATTGCTCAAAATTTAGCAATTGAACAAGAAACCTTTCTTTCCATAACCAGAGAGCCAGCTCCGATTGAAGAAGAATCAGAGTCAATCGAGTCTGATTCAGATATTGATCCAACAATTAATACAAGGGTTGTTCGAGCTACCAGAGTACCAGCTACACCAACCAAAACTGAGGAGCCTGAAGAACATCATTCACATAAGAAACATAGTCATAAAGGGAATAAGCCCTCAAAGCACCAAAAAGAAGAAGAACCTGAACCTGGTTGTGCATGTAGAATTTAATGTTATAAGTCTAAAAATAAGTTTAATTTGGCTTCTTTGTTATTTCTTCGATTTCTTCCATAATGATTTCATTAGTTAAGAACCTTTGATTGATTTCTATCCAATCAGGATCCGCAAATTTCCCTTTAAGCCATGGAGTTGCAATCCTCATCCACTTATATGTATCAAAAACTTTACTTGTATATGGGTCTTTCCTGGTATAGTGAATGATTCCACCATTCTTAATCTTCATGTGCTCTGGAACTTTGATGAGTCTTTTTTCAAATTCGCTTTGCATTATGCCTTCGAGCCTGGTTCGAAACACCTGCATTACATTAAAATGAGTAACAATAATTGCTGAAGATGGTCGAAGCTCATGATGTGTGAGGGATCCAATGATGTAGTCAACTCTCAAAGCAACATCAGCTAGAGATTCTCCTGATGGAGGAACCCAATAGAACGCATCTCTTTTCCTTAACTCTATTTCCTTGGAAAACCTTTTCTCACGCTCTTCATAGTTCAACGAGGATAACCTTCCAAAGTTCCTTTCCCTCAAAAATACATTTCTATTCCAATAAGCATTTGGAAGATCCAATAATGCAGCAGTTTCTAAAGCTCTGATAAACTCAGATGTGTAATATGCTCCAAAATGTTCTGCAATATTGTTACGAATCCATTTTCCGGTTTCAATTGCTTGATTTTTTCCGTCAGGAGTCAGACGCCACTTAGATTCGTGGGTCGCCATGAATTTATCAGTAAACAACGAATTATTTCCCTTTCTACTCTCGTTAAAGGCTTTATTTCCTTCGGCTGCTCCATGGCGAACTAAAACTAAATCAAGAGGCATATTTAAAAAACCCATCTGGATCTGGCTTGGTTTAACACTAGAAATCATTTGTTTTTATGGAAGAATGTTTGCGAATAACACGAGAAATTCTAGACTCTCCAATAGGACAAATCATTTTTGGATCTCCCAATGGAGAGATAAAGGTGGATGGTAAGCGGATATGCGTGTTTAAAAACCCTGGAGTGATCCATCCACTAATTATCATCAAAAAAATTGAAAACGGCGAAATTATTAGTAAAGAAAGGTGGGAAGAAGAATTTAGAACGCTTTTGTGTAATTATAAACAAAGTCCTTTTTATAATCAAGGATTTTCTCCCATCGTCGAGAATTCGATTGTTTTTCTAGAGAAAAAGCTTGAAAAGGCTATTAAAAACACAATTCCCAAAAATTATCCATTATGGATTCAGAGATCAGCCAGACTAATCGAAAATAACAACGAATTGTTATTACAAAATGCTACAAATTATAATGGATTAAAGCCTCCTGATAAAAAATCCGTGAAAGATTTCCAGAGTTTCGCATACAAAGATATGAGCAGCAAAGACTCATTCAATTTCGCAAACCTATTATGCACATATGGAATCCCAATCGTAAAAGGAGAAATAACCATTGATTTCGACAATGACCCTGTTGTTACCACCAATGCAGTGATAAATCATTTCAAGAAAAGAAACTACGCCGGTTAAGGGTTTCTGATTCTACAGTGATAGTTTGATAAAGTTATATTTTCTGGTCCATCAAATGTTTGTGTGTTTTTTGATGTTAGTGTCATGTGGGTTACCTTATAATGTGACATGTACTCAGTTGTCTAGAGAGTACTATTGTGGAGACTATCTCATTTGCAGCTCACAAGGTAAGTGTTCATCATGTGAGACTGATTCCCAGTGCCCTACAAAGTTTTATTGCAAGTTCTCTTCAAAATTCAATGCTAAGGTATGCAATTATGAGCCTTTATCTCATGATTGGGATAAAATGATGATTATTGGAACAATTATTATTTTGGTTTCAAATTTGATGGTTGCTGGAGCTGGAATTGGCGGTGGAGCTCTTTATGTACCAATATTGATCATTTTTTGTTCGTTTCCAGCGCATTATGCCATTCCTACCTCGAAAGCCTTGATTTTTGGTGGTACTTTGGCTACCACTTTGTTTAATTTAAAGAAAAGGCATGTTAAATTTGATCGCCCACTGATCAATTTCAATATTGCTGCCTTAATGCAGCCGGCTAGCTGGTTGGGGACAATTCTCGGTGTTATTATCAACTCGATGATCCCAGCATGGCTTCAGTACACATGTCAAGTTGCTTTGCTGAGCTACACTACATGGTTTACAACTAAAAAAGGACTGACGGCTCATGAAAAATATAAAAATGAGAAATTAAAAGCTAATGAAACAAAGCAAAACGAAGAACAGGATGAAGCAGATGACACAGAGTTGAAAATGGAGGGGGAGAAGCAAAAAGCTTTCGATCCGATGATTATTTGGATCCTTCTGATTGTTTGGGCCGTGTTTCTTGTTTTAGTATATCTTAAAGGAGGCCAAACAACAGGGTCTGTCCTTGGAATATCTTTTTGCTCATCTTCATATTGGCTATTCACATTTTTGCCTTTTCCTGTTCTTTTCTTGTTCTGCTGGTGGATATACTCTATTGTAAAGCATTATCCAATTATTGGAGAAAAGGCTGAGATTCATTCAAAAGAAACAACAATTCTTATGGCCTCTGGGCTCTTAATTGGTTTAATGGCTGGATTTTTAGGTATTGGAGGAGGGATTATCATTGGTCCAATAATGTTAATGCTTAACATTGAGGCAGAAGAAATGACTGCCACTTCATCATTCATGATATGTCTTACAGCTTCATCAACAACAGTTCAATATATGTTGAATGGTATTTTATCATTTTCTGATTTCCTAACATATTCTGTGAGTGGATTCGTTACCTTCTTAATTGGAATGTTCCTTATCAAATGGCTTTTAGATATTCTTGGTGATAGATCAATCATTCTTTTCATATTGGCTGGAGTTATCGGAGTTTCTTCTATATTAATGGTCATAATGGGAACCCAAACTATTATTGAGGATATAAAGAATAAGTTACCAATGGGCTTTAGGGCATTTTGTCAGTAAACATTTTTTAATAATGAATATTAGTGGTAGGAAACTAGATTCATTGGTTCAATCTGTGATTGATTTAGAAAACCATTTAGCTGGAGCTACTCACGATAATATAGGAGATATTATTGATTTTTTTAACAATGATAATCTCTTTCGGTCTTCTTTTGGAATAAGGGTGTTTTGCGAGAAAATTGCATATTTTTCTTCAATATATCCAATAAAATCCGATATATATGGGAATATTTTCCGAATTTTGTATTCAAATAATAATTCCTTGGTTGAACTATTTCTTATCGAGGCAAATGAAATATTTTGTCCATTTTTGTTTGTTTTTTTGCATAATAATGGTATTGTGAGTGATATTTCTACAAATAAATGGATTAGTGAAAAGTATTTGATGTATATTCCGAATAAAACAAGTTCAAAATATCCCAATCTTAGTGATTTTCCTGATTACTATCAAGGTTCTTATGAGAGTATATACAATCCTGAATCAATTGAGTATTTGTTAATGATCGACAATGTTGATGCTATAAAACAAGCGATTAAGGATATAAATAATTCTAAAAAAGTGTTTTTTTCTCCATTTGAATACAATAATACAGTCAATAGTTGTGATTATCTCTCTTTTGCAGCCTTTTATGGATCTTTGAAATGCTTTAGATATCTGTTGTCATTAGGGTATCTTCCAAATGTCATTTCATTGGAATATTCTATAATCGGAGGCAATATTGGAGTGTTTAGTGATTGTTATAAGATGGTAGGGAATTATAAAGTATTACAATCCTGTATCAAGTATCATAGATTTAATTTTTTCTCGAGAATATATGAGGATAATAAAGAAATGGTTGTGTTTGGTCATGATCAGGTTTGTCGAATTAGTAATTACCATGAAGGATATGAAATGGTAAGTATTAAAATGAGCTTCGAATTTCATAATACTATTATGAGTAAGTTTTGTTATGAACATGGAGATCATAGTTATTGTCGTGTTTTTAATCCATTTCAAGATGATTCGCAGTATTATTTTGATCATGAACAATATTCCTCTATTATTTTTCTTTTATCCATAATGAATAAGCCAGATCAAGAGAAACATCTAAAAAGATTTGAAAAAACAGAGAAAGAGAAATTTGATGTATTTTTATCATAGACATTATATGAATTTGTTTTGTTTTTGCAGAAACACTTCCATTCATTGCAATAGCTTCTCAGAGAATGAAATGTATTACTGATCAGATTCAAGAATCATTCGCCTACATTGACACTTCACTAATAATCAATGAATAGTTAAAAAAATTCGAGAAATCTCGTTTGAATTAGTATTGGTTTTTATAACAAAAGAAGAATGTTTGATAATAATGATAATAGTATTGGATAGCTGAGAATTTCATTTTGGTTTCGAATTTCACAAGAATGAGCAATCAGAAAATCACAATGATCATTGTATGATCTGACTGGAGTTAAAAATGGAGTTGGTTCTTCTGTTCTCTTTACAGAAGGTTCGAATGTAATACTCGGAAATGGAGTTGGTTCTTCGACTGATTTCGAAGGAAAATATGTTTGTGAAGAAGATGGATTTTGTGTGAAAACTACAGTTTCTTGTGGAGATTCTTTCTTGGTGGATTCAAATGTGAATGATATTGTTGGATTATGACTATCTTGAGGAGTGATAATTGGACTTTCTTTAAGAGTGAAATATGGTGTTTCTTCAAGAGTTGAAAATGGAGTATTGATTGGGCTTTCTTCTGGGGTCTCAAAAGGTGTTTTTTTGAGTGTTGGAATCATTGTCGTAGGTTCTGGAGTCATTTCAAGCATGGATCCACAGCGTTCTGTTGAATAATGAGTAAGAGCAATAGTGTTAACAAAACTATCAATATTAATAGTTGTCACACTTCCAGATGTGCTATAACCTGAGTTAATGTAACAATTAGTAAGAGTGATCTCACCACCATTATCATCTGCTCGAAATGTATTGATACTTAAAGTGTTGGAATCAAAATAGCAGTTTGAGAAATGAGCAACTGATGGAATGTAATCACCTTCATCTGGATCTCCAACCATACAATGGATCAAATACTGTCCCGAATTAGAAACAAAATTGCAATATTGAATTGTAGCAGATTGAATAGTTTCAATAGTAAAAACACTCGAATCAAATCCATCTTCACATATATTATCAGTAAATGAACAATATTGAACATCAATGCTAGTGGCAAGGGAGAATAATGCTCCAGCTGATGTCATAGCATTGTTTTGTGAACAATTTGTGTCTTTCATTGTTTGATTTCCTGATTTAATATAAACTGAGCCCCAAATGGTATTTTCTGTCTCATCACATTTATAAATTGAGCAAAAAAGAAGTTTTGCATTAGCTTTAGTAATTCTTGAATAACTCTCACCCATTGCGTTAATAAAATTACCTTGAAAATTATCTGTATTGCATTTATATGCACAAACTTTATCCAAAACAAAATCAACAAAATATTCAAGCCAAATTGCACCATTTCCTTTGTTACTATCAAATATACAATAACTAATATAAACAGAAAAATTGGTCTCATATCCAACAACAATAGCTGCTTCAGCAATATTCCTAAACACAGAGTTATAAATCCAATAATATGTGTATGATATTACAACTCGATTGGTTGTTATAGTAACCACAGGTTCGTTACCAGGGAAATGTTCATTAAAAGTCGATTTCAGAAGAAATTCATGGAAAAAGAGATGATAATAAAACAAAAGCATTGGCATATTTTGTGTTTACAAAAAACTGACTTTCAAAGTTTGATCTCGTTGAAATCTGTGGATTGGTCAATCTGGTGAGAATTACGAATAATACAAACTGTTGAAA
>Ga0209639_1000534_pt1 | contig 52092 bp, 46 predicted proteins | sample EPASupsiteHSE605_FD_187268 | JGI IMG/M metagenome (GOLD analysis project Ga0209639, IMG submission 187268) | Bioremediated contaminated groundwater from EPA Superfund site, New Mexico - Sample HSE6-05 (SPAdes) (version 2) | ecosystem: Environmental > Aquatic > Deep subsurface > Groundwater >... | reverse complement strand
AACCAGAAAAGTAGATGTTTACAATTATATCAGTTGGAAAGACGGAGTAATGAAATTGGACGCTGAGCCTTTGGATAAAGTGCTTATTAAGCTCTCTCGCTATTACGGACAGGAAATATTGTTTGATGATGATCTTTATACTATGCCTATTTCAGGAAAATTGGATTTACTGGATAATTTGGAAGAAGTGATTAATATCATTGCGGAAACTGCTCCAGTTATGGTTAATCGAAAAAATAATAAAATTTATGTAAAGAGGCGAAATTGAAAAATAAGTCTATGAAAAAAATGTAATTGTTAACCTTAAAAAGTGAAGCTTATGATATAAAAAATAAATTATGAATAACCGTCGGACAATACGGCTAATATTACCCGACGGAATTTTTACATAAACATTAGCATTCGACTAATTATTGTTTAAGAAAAAACATTACAAATGTATGGAAAAAATACCATGTAAACTAAAGGAACTCGTTAAAATACCGAAATTGGTATGGGTAATGTGTTTATTATTAAGTGTTAATCTGTTTACTTATGCAGAAAATAACAGCTATTCTCAAACAACCACATTAACAGTAAAAATGAATAATAAGACTGTTAAGGATGTATTTAATTACATAGAGAAGAATAGTGAATTCATTTTTGTTTATTACGACTACGCGATTGATACCAAAAGGATTGTTGATGTCAATGTTCAGAATCAACCTATAAATGCTATCCTGAACGAATTATTTAAAGGAACGGACGTTACTTATACGATCAACAACCGACAGGTAATTGTTAAGAAGAAAGAAAATGTTCCTGTTGTATCAAAGCTGCAACAGCAAACCATCGAAATTACCGGAATAGTAAAAGATAATACCGGAGAACCAATTATTGGAGCAAACATTATACTTAAGGGAAGTAACACAGGGGTGATTACCGATATGGACGGAAGATATGCTATTAAAGTTTTATCTCCCAAAAGTGTTCTTGTTGTTTCCTATATAGGCTACATCCCTCAGGAAGTAACGGTAGGTAATAGATCTGTTTTAAATATTGAGTTGTCTCCATCTACGGAGAGTCTTGATGAAGTGGTTGTAGTAGGATACGGCACTCAGAAAAAGGTAAATCTTACCGGATCTGTACAAAATATTTCAAACAGGGATTTGTCAAAAAGAAGTGCGTCCAACACATCCGTTGCTTTACAAGGATTAGCTCCGGGGGTTTCTGTCGTTACCTCGTCCGGTAGACCTGGTTATGATGGAGCCGGCATTACGATTCGTGGTACAGGTTCATTAAACTCGTCGACAAGTCCATTGGTATTAATCGATGGTGTTGAAGGATACATGAACTTTATCGATATAAATACTATTGAATCAATATCTGTATTAAAAGACGCGGCATCAGCTTCTATTTATGGATCACGCGCATCTAACGGCGTTATTTTGATTACGACAAAGCGATCAAAAGAACAGCCAATTAAGGTTACGTATAGTGGTTATGTTGGATATAATACACCGACTGAACTTCCTGATCCTGTAAATGCGATTGAATATATGGAGGCTGTAAATCTGGCAAATTCAAATGCCGGAGCTAATCAAACCTATTCAAACGATTTGATTGAGCAATACAAAACATTGGGTGCAGATAATCTGAACCGATACGAAACAAATTGGAGAAAAGAGATTATTAATGATAAGGCGCTCACTCATAACCATTCAGTGAGCATTACCGGAGGCTCTAAGGATATAAGTGTTTTTGCCAATGCTGCCTATTATTATCAGGATGGGAATATCTCTAATAATAACTATGATCGTATGACTTTGCGTCTGAATACGGATGCACGTATTACCGATTGGATGAAGGTAGGGGTTGATGTGAATATCCGTCAGTCAAAAGTCGTACGCCCGGCATTCGATACTCCTGAGTCTATTATTAACAAAGCAACAACATTTGTACCTATTTTCTCTGGTATAAACAGTGACGGAACCTGGGGATACGGGCAAAACGGAGATAATCCAATAGCAACGTCGAAGGTATCAGGATTACATACAGCAACAACTCCGGAACTTGGCCTTAAAGGTTTTGTAACGATTAATCCGTTCAAGGGATTTGATATGACTGCCAGCTATAGTTCTTCCAGACTGGAAGATAAGACTGATTTTTTTATTAATCCATATGATACATACGAATACGGGGTTTATAAAACAACTTTTCCAGCTACAGGGACGCAAAAAAATGAAGCATGGGGCCAAAAAATGTCGAACGAGTTTAATGCACAGGCTTCTTATGAAAAGCAAATTAAAGGGAGCTACTTTAAAGTGCTTGGAGGGATGCATACTTCCGAAAAAAGCGGAAGATCATTTGATGCTACACGTACAGGATTTGATTTTATCGGATTTGAAGATCTAAATAATGGGGATATCGCAACAGCAACAAATAATGGCTCTCATTGGGACTGGTCAATGTTGTCCTATTTCTCTCGTATTAATTACAGTTTCAAAGATCGTTATTTGCTTGAACTGAACGGTCGTTGGGATGCCTCTTCCCGTTTTATGGCCGATCATCGCTGGGGTTTTTTCCCTTCCGCATCTGTGGGATGGAGAGTGTCTGAAGAACCTTTTTTTAATCCAATTAAGGACGTGGTTAATAATCTGAAGATAAGAGGATCTTATGGAACACTGGGAAATCAGGATATATCAATCAATGGATATGAGCAGTATTACCCCTATGCAGCAACAATCGGATCAGGATATGGATATTGGTTTGACGAAGTATTAGGATCTGGAGCAACGCAATCGCAGGTAGCGAATGACAAGATTTCATGGGAAAAATCGACTCAGATGAATGTAGGTGTAGATCTTGACTTCGTTAACTCGAAGCTAAGTGCCTCTTTCGATTATTATATTCGTAATATCAATAATATGCTCCAACAGTTTCCTATTCCAAGATATGTAGGTCTTTCGTCTGCCTGGGAGAATGCTGGTTCCATGCGTAACAACGGTTGGGATTTATCGGTAACATGGAGAGATCGTATTGGAAAAGTTAATTATCATCTTACGGGCAACCTTTCTGATGTAAAGAACACGGTAACGAACCTTTATGGTAAAGAATACATTGGAACACAAATTACCCGTGAAGGGGATGCATTGGGATCCTGGTATGGCTATTTGTCTGATGGCTATTTTCAATCTCAGGCAGAGATTGATGAGTCTCCTGTATATGGAACTCGTGCGAATGTTAAACCTGGTTATATCAAATATAAAGATATAAGTGGACCGGATGGTATAGCAGATGGGATTGTGAACGATTACGACCGTACAATATTGGGTAATCCGTCTCCAAGATATGAATTTAGCTTGAATATGGGAGCCGAATGGAATAACTTTGACTTCTCTTTATTTTTGCAAGGGGTAGGGAAGAAAGATATCTACTATGCCGGTTACGGAGTTCGCCCTTTTTATGTTGGTAGATCGATGACTCAGAACCAACTGGATAACTGGACGCCGACAAATACAGATGCTGCATTCCCGCTGTTGCTTATTGATGGTTCAGGAAGTAATGCGAACAATATTATATCAGATTTCTGGGTTAAAAGTGGGGCTTATATGCGTGTAAAGAATGTAGTGATTGGCTATACCTTACCAAAGAACTTGTTGCAAAAGATAAAGATTGATAACCTTCGTTTCTATGTAAGCGGTCAGAATCTATTCACTGTTTCCAATGCATATAAAGGATATGATCCTGAATGCGCTGTAAGTTTAACGACCTCTGGAACCACCGTAAGTGGAGGAAATTTCTATCCTTTGATGCAGACTTTTACTTTTGGTATGGACATTCGTTTTTAAAAATATGGCAATATGAAAAATATATTATTGAATATTTCATTACTGATAGGGATGGGTATCACTGTCATGTCTTGTTCTGATTTTTTAGATAAAACTCCCACCGACTATTCTTCTGTAGGCTTCTATCAGTCTGAGGCGGCAGTAAAAACAGGCGTAACAGGTATTTACAATGCTGCTAACATAGATATTGGTTACTTATGCCCATTTAATGTATATATGGACCATTTTACAGGACTTGCTATGGAGCGAGCCGAGAATAATAGTATTGGGGCAGGAGGTGCTTTGAATGCAGACAATGGGAATGTAAAAAACTGGTGGATAAATAACTATGTAATAATTGCGAGAGTAAATTCAGTAATAAGTGGTTCTACTCCTTATCTTGAATCTTTGGGCGGCAGTTCAAAACAATACCTTGCAGAAGCAAAAGTACTTCGGTCATTTGCTTATTACAATCTTATATCTACTTATGGAGACGTTCCATTTTATTCTGAACCAGTGACTGCAGATCAATATAAAGATCAACGCACATCGAAGGTGACTATACTCGATTTTATTTTATCTCAAATTGATGAAGCGGTTGTTGATCTGCCATGGATTGCCAAAGAAAGAGGTCGTGTAGATAAAGCTTTTGCTTTTGGGCTTAAGGCTCGTGCTGCTTTATTGGGAGGTAGTCTGGATTATGGTGGTAAAGCAAAAGATTACTTTACGGTAGCTGCTGCTGCCGCTAAATCGGTGATCGGACAACGTGCATTGGCTGCCAATTATGATGATTTGTTTACTAAGGCCGGTCAGGCTAAAGCCGACGTAAGGAATGAAACGCTATTTGAATTGATGTACTCAGATCAGGGAATTAAGAAATTCCATTGGGTAGGTTTTGGTTCGGTTTCAAGAAATTATGGACAAACAGGTCGTCACCCTTCAGCTATTTTGGCGGATACTTACGAATGTATTGATGGAAAACGTATTGATGAATCTCCATTATACGATCCGAAGCATCCGGGTGTAAACCGGGATCCGCGATTTAAATCAACGCTCTGGATGCATGGCGATACAGTACAAGGTAACACAAAAGGAACGGATGCCGGACGTATAAAGTTTGTTTTGGACGTATTCAATCCCACCACCATGTTTTACAATTTTACCACATCCGAGTGGTATGCCGGAACAAACGCAGACATCAATAGTGGTGCTGCCTGGACCAGCTTTGCCAATGCCGGTGTAGGTTATATGTGGAAAAAGTTTAGTAATGAACCTACAGAATCGATAACTGCGACTACCTGTAATATTCCATTGATGCGTTATGCTGAAGTGTTACTCACATATGCTGAAGCCAAAATAGAATTAAATGAGTTGGATAATACTGTTTATGATGCGATCGATCAAGTGCGTAATCGTTCAGGAATGCCTAAAGTTTCAACGGACAGAATAGGCAATCAAGATAAAATGCGTCAATTAGTTCGTCGTGAACGTAAGGTTGAACTAATTCTGGAAGGGCTTCATTTTGTGGATATGCGTAGATGGAAGATTGGCGATCTTGAAAATGCTACCCCCAGTTATGGATATCCAATTGCTCTTGTAAAAGACGCAAAAGGATATATTATATCCGGAGGCTATGCTGATGCTACTCCAGATATGGTTCCTAATTTCAAGAAATCAGCTCGTCATGACTTAAATGACATTGCTAATTATGATGCATATAAAGATAAGCTGAAGGTGAGAGACAAAAACCGTTTTTGGGATGATAAATTTTATCTGTTTCCTATTCCAACTGAGGAAAGAGACAGAAATCCCAATCTGACGCAAAATGACGGATATTAATTGAACTGATTTAAAATTGATAATTACTGAACCGGTAGGATGCGAAGCCATTCTCCGGTTTAGTTCTTTTATATTAAAAAGATGAGATATACTTTTATACTTTTAGCTTCTGTTTTATTGTTCTCGTGTCAATCTACAAAACAGGTTGGGGTTCTTGTTATTGGAGGAGGTGCCAGTGGAACTACTGCCGGGATTCAGTCGGCTCGAATGGGGATTAACACCCTGATTGTGGAAGAAAGCTCTTGGCTGGGTGGAATGTTAACGTCGGCTGGGGTGAGCGCGATTGATGGGAACCATAAACTGCCTGGGGGATTATGGGGTGAATTCAGATCCAAACTGATTCAATATTATGGAAGTGAGGAAAAATTAAATACGGGATGGGTAAGCAAGGTGCTTTTTGAGCCTTCTGCCGGAAATAAAATCTGGCAGGATATGGTAGCTGTTGAATCCCTCTTAGACGTAAGATTTAATACAAAGGTCGATGGCATTACCCGTAAGGATAATTATTGGTTGGTAAATATCGAACGCGAAGGTAGAAAAGAAACTATTAAAGCATCCGTGTTAATTGATGGGACAGAGTTGGGAGATGTAGCTAAAGCATGTGGTGCAACTTACGACATAGGAATGGATGCACGCGAAGTATGCGAAGAATCCATTGCCGGCGAAAAAGCTAATGATATAATTCAGGACTTAACCTTGGTTGCTGTACTGAAAGACTATGGCAAAGATGTTACCACAAAGAAACCCGAAGGATACGATCCCTCTCATTTTTATTGTTCGTGTAAAGTGCCTCAATGTACCAATCCCAAAGAAGGAAAAAGAGTGTGGGATTGTCAGAATATGCTCAATTACGGAAAACTCCCAAACAATAAGTACATGATTAATTGGCCCATCGAAGGGAATGATTACTATCTTAACCTAATTGAGATGACGCCGGAACAACGTATCGAGGCCCTGAAAGTTGCAAAGAATTTTACAATGTGTTTTGTTTATTATATGCAGACCGAACTTGGATTCAATACGCTGGGATTGGCGGACGACGAGTTTCCTACTGCCGATCGTTTACCTTTTATCCCCTATCATCGTGAATCCAGACGTATTCATGGTTTAGTGAGGTTTAACCTGAATCATGTATCCAATCCATTTACCCAGCCAGAAAAGCTTTATCGGACTAATATCGCGGTGGGCGATTATCCGGTAGATCATCACCATGCCCGTTATCAGGGCTGGAGTAATTTGCCGGATCTTCATTTCTATCCTATTCCTTCCTATGGTTTACCATTGGGAGCACTTGTTCCTAAGGATGTGAAGGGATTGATAGTTGCAGAAAACTCCATCTCTGTTTCAAACTTAATAAATGGAACTACTCGACTTCAACCCGTTGTCATGCAAATTGGTCAGGCTGCCGGAGCGTTGGGCGCACTTGCTGTGCAACACAAGAAAGATGTTGATAAAGTTTCTGTACGCGAAGTGCAAAAAGCAATACTGAATGCAGACGGTTATTTACAACCCTATCTGGACCTACAGGTCACCGACCCTCATTTCAAGGCACTGCAACGTATCGGTTCGACAGGTATTTTACGCGGAAGAGGATTGAATGTAGGATGGGAAAACCAGACATGGTTCGATGCGGATTCGCTCCTTTACGAACAGGCTCTTACTCCGGGATTGAAAGAGTTTGCTCCTGAGTTCGAATTTTCGGTATCCAATGAAATTATTACTGTTGAGGAGGCTTTAAACATAGTGTATCGGTTGGCACGACATCTGAATGTTCCCAATATGAGTGATGAAGCAACCTTTGATGCGCGTCAGAAAGCAAATTGGAAACAACAGCAAGGCTCCGAATATGACATTAGGCGACCGGTTACGCGTAAAGAGTTCGCCGTATTACTGGATACAGTCGTAAACCCGTTTGAACTGTACTCTGTCTCTATGAAAGGCGAATTAGGTGAATGAAAAAATTGAGTTCTACGGATTGATTTTTAATTAAAGCGTGAAGGTTCCGGCTTTTTTGTATAATATTGCTGTTCATTCGTCGTTAATTATGCATTGAACAAGAAAAATACCATGAGCAGCATTTACGATTCCCGTCAACGGCTTAAATATATTTTCATTATCGGGGCTGTGCTGATCGCTATAGCATCTGTAGTGGTGTCGGATTCGCTGATTAAGAATCTTGCGGATGAAGAACGTCAAAAAATTGAAGTGTGGGCCGAGGCAACCAGGGTAATGACAAACGAAAATCCAAGCCTTAATATGAACCTAATTCTGAAAATTATTCAGGGCAATACATCTATTCCGGTAGTGCTTTGTGATGATTCGGATCAGGTACTCACTTACAATAATATTGATGTTCCCGAAAGTAACCCGGAATCATTCATGCGGGTTTTGGTACAGAAGCTAAAACATAAGAACAAACCAATCGTTATCGATATGGAAGATGGAACCTTCCAATATCTGTATTACGACGATTCCATTATTCTAAAACGCTTGCTTATTTACCCATATGCTCAGCTTACAGTTGTATTTATTTTCATCATTATAGCCTTCCTTGCTTTGGCAAGTACGAAGAAAGCCGAACAAAATAAAGTTTGGGTAGGGCTTTCAAAGGAAACTGCACACCAGTTGGGCACTCCCATTTCTTCGCTCATAGCCTGGATTGAATATCTGAAGACAAAAGAAATTGATCAGTCTTACCTCGATGAAATGGAAAAGGATGTAAAGCGGCTTGAAACCATTGCCGATCGCTTTTCAAAGATAGGCTCCGATCCCAAACCTATTAACGTTAATATCAGCGAATCGCTCCTCTCGGCACTCGATTATATGAAGACCCGTATTTCGCAGAAAGTGAAAATTAAAACATTTTTCCCTGCCGAGCCTGTTATGGTGCAAATGAACGATTCGCTTTTTGCCTGGGTTGTAGAGAATCTGACTAAAAATGCAGTGGATGCAATGGAGGGACAGGGAGAGATTTCATTTAAGGTTGAAGAACGTAAAAATGTAGTTCGGATTGATGTGACAGATACGGGAAAAGGAATTTCCAAATCCAAATTTAAAACGGTCTTTAATCCTGGTTACACGACTAAAGCGAGAGGATGGGGGCTTGGCTTGTCGCTCGTCAAGAGAATAGTCGAATCGTACCATGGAGGGAAAATTTTTGTAAAATCGTCGGAGCCGGGTAAAGGAACTACTTTCCGTATAGAATTAAGGAAGAGTAAAGCCTAAATTGGTCTATAATTAAAAATAATAAGATTAGGTATTGTATATGTGTTTAGTTTTTTCGTACCTTTGCAAGGTTTTTACACTAAAAGGCTTTGGGAAAATTTGATATATATAAAGTAGATTTAAAGAATCTCTCTCCGGGAGTACACGAATTTGAGTACATTCTGGAGAATAAGTTTTTTGTGGATATCGACGGAGACGAAGTCCAGAAGGGCAAAGTGAAGGTAAACCTCACTGTGAAACGTTCGTCGATGGTTTTTGATATGAACTTTCAGCTAGAGGGAGTTGTTTATGTACCATGCGACAGATGCCTGGATGATATGGACCTTCCAATCAGCGCGAAAAACAAACTTATCGTTAAATTCGGTAAAGAATATGCCGAAGAAAGTGATGAAATCGTAATTATTCCGGAAGCGGAAGGCGAAATCAATCTGGCGTGGTTTATTTATGAGTTCATTGCTTTGACAATTCCGATGAAACATGTACATGCTCCCGGAAAATGTAACAAGGCCATGTCTTCTAAGCTAAAGAAACACACCACCAGACGCTCTGATGACGACGATGAGTATGAAGATGAATCGGCAGATGAGATCATTGTAGAAGATGATAGCTCGGATATGTCTTCCGATCCTCGCTGGGATGCTCTGAAAGGTTTAGTAGAGAATGATAACAATTAAATAAATTTAAAATGGCACATCCTAAAAGAAGACAATCGAAAACTAGAACAGCCAAGAGAAGAACTCACGACAAGGCTGTTACTCCAACAATGGCTATCTGCCCTAACTGTGGAGCCTGGCATATTTACCACACTGTTTGTGGCGAGTGCGGATATTACAGAGGTAAGTTAGCCATCGAGAAAGAAGCTGCAGTATAAAGGTTCTTCAGATCGTTACAGATTTGGATGAGCAGAAGAAATAGCCCTAAAAACAATTTTAGGGCTTTTTTTTAATTTAGAGACAGATATGTCTCTGTATATTATAAGTTATGGATAAAATTAATGCGGTAATAACAGGAATCGGGGGATTTGTTCCCGAAGATGTGTTGACAAATAGTGATATTTCAAAGATGGTCGACACAAGTGAAGAATGGATAATGACCCGTGTTGGCATAAAAGAGCGACGGATACTAAGAGGAGAAGGTTTAGGTACTTCTTATATGGGAATCCGGGCTGTTAACCAACTTTTTGAAAAGACCGGAGTGAATCCGGAAGAAATAGAAGTGGTTCTTTGTGCAACATCGACTCCTGATTATCATTTTCCTACAACTGCTTCAATCGTTGCTTACAATACCGGTTGTAAGAATGCCTTTACATTTGATGTACAAGGAGCATGCGCCGGATTTCTTTATGCACTGGAAACCGGATCGAACTATATTCGTTCGGGACGCTATAAAAAAGTATTGATTGTAGCCGGAGATAATATGACATCTATTACGGATTATACAGATCGTACGACTTGTCCGTTATTTGGCGACGCTTGCGGAGCTGTATTACTGGAACCTACAACCGAAGAATTTGGTATAATGGATACTATTCTGCGTACTGATGGAGTTGGCTTGCCACACCTGCTGATGAAAGGCGGAGGCTCTGCTTATCCATCCAGTCACGAAACGGTTGACAAACATCAGCATTGCGTATACCAGGAAGGAAAAGTGGTATTCAAATATGCTGTGTCTTATATGGCTGAAGCCTCTGCAGAGATTATGCACAGGAATGGCATGACGAATGAAGACGTTGATTGGTTTGTTCCTCATCAGGCTAACCTGCGCATCATCGATGCGGCAGCAAAGCGGATGGAATTGCCTATCGAAAAAGTAATGATTAATATAGAAAAATATGGTAATACGAGTGCCGGAACTATTCCTATCTGTTTATGGGAATGGGAAGACAAACTGAAGAAGGGGGATAATATTATCCTTGCTGCATTCGGGGCGGGTTTCACCTGGGGCTCTATCTACCTCAAATGGGGATATGATGGAAAAAAAGCATAAATCAGGATTCGTAAATATCGTTGGTAATCCTAATGTAGGGAAGTCTACATTAATGAATGTATTGGTAGGCGAACGTGTGTCTATCATTACTTCCAAAGCCCAGACGACACGTCACAGGATTTTGGGAATTGTAAACACCGACGATATGCAGATTGTATATTCGGACACGCCAGGTGTGCTTACTCCGAATTATAAGCTGCAGGAATCTATGCTTAATTTTTCAAATTCTGCCCTTGGAGATGCAGATGTATTGTTGTATGTAACCGACGTCGTGGAGACGGTAGACAAAAATGAAGAGTTCCTTCAAAAGGTTCAGAAATTAGACTGTCCGGTTTTGTTGATTATTAATAAGATTGATCTTAGCAACCAATCTGATCTTGAAAAGATGGTTGCTCTCTGGAAAGAATTTCTTCCAAAGGCAGAAATTATTCCCGTATCCGCTCAGTCAAAATTTAATATTGACTACATAAAGCGTCGAATCGAGGATTTAATGCCCGAATCTCCTCCTTATTTTGAGAAAGATGCGCTTACAGATAAGCCTGCGCGTTTCTTTGTTACTGAGATTATTCGCGAAAAGGTCCTTCTTTATTATCAACAAGAGATTCCATATGCTGTTGAAGTGGTTGTGGAACTTTTTAAAGAAGAGGCGGATATAATTCGTATCAAATCGCTGATAATTTGTGAAAGAGATACGCAAAAAGGAATTATTATTGGTCATCAGGGTCAGGCATTGAAGAAAGTAGGATCAATGGCCCGAAAGGATATTGAGCGCTTTTTTGGAAAGAAGGTTTTTCTGGAAATGTTCGTAAAAGTGGAAAAGGATTGGAGAAACCGTGATAACATGTTGCGAAACTTTGGTTATCAGCTGGATTAATAACAGCAAACAGAAAGGGAAAATTTATGGGAAATATAGTAGCAATAGTTGGGAGACCCAACGTAGGAAAGTCCACCTTGTTTAATCGTTTAACGCAAAGCCGTCAGGCTATTGTAGACGAAACAGCAGGTACGACCCGCGACCGTCATTACGGAAAAGTGGAGTGGACTGGTAAAAAGTTTTCGCTGATTGATACCGGCGGATGGGTAGTTAATTCGGATGATATTTTTGAAGAAGAGATAAATAAGCAAGTTCAAATAGCGATTGAAGAGGCTGACGTTATTTTATTTGTTGTTGATGTATTGAATGGTATTACGGATTTGGATTCGCAGGTGGCACAAATCTTGCGTCGTTCAAAGAAACCATTGATCGTTGTTGCTAATAAAGCAGATAATTTCGATTTACATTATTCTGCTGCCGAGTTTTATTCGTTTGGTTTAGGAGATCCTTTTTGCGTTTCGGCCGTTAACGGTTCGGGAAGCGGTGATTTGCTGGATGCAATCGTGACTAAATTCGAAGAAGATAAAGAAGAAGAGGTTTTGGATGAATTACCTCGGATAGCAGTAATCGGACGTCCAAATGCAGGAAAATCATCATTGATCAATGCATTTATAGGTGAAGATCGTCATATTGTGACAGATGTTGCCGGAACTACACGCGATTCAATTTTTACTAAGTATAATAAGTTTGGATTGAACTTTTACCTGGTGGATACAGCTGGTATCCGTAAAAAGGGGAAAGTAAATGAAGATCTTGAATATTATTCAGTAATTCGTTCTATTAAGGCGATCGAAAACTCGGATGTTTGTGTTTTAATGCTTGATGCTACAAGAGGAATTGAAAGTCAGGATCTGAATATTTTCTCTTTAGTGCAGAAAAACAGCAAAGGATTGGTTGTTTGTGTTAATAAGTGGGATTTGGTTGAAGATAAGAGTCAGAAAGCAATAGAGACATTCTTGCAGGCTATTCGCAATCGTTTGGCTCCATTTACAGATTTTCCAATCTTGTTTATTTCGGTTCACAACAAACAACGAATTTTTAAGGTTCTGGAAACTGCGAAAGAGGTTTACGACAATCGGAATAACCGTATTTCGACAGCAAAACTGAATGAGTTGATGTTACCTATAATTGAAAATTATCCACCTCCTGCATGGAAGGGTAAGTATATCAAAATTAAGTATGTTACTCAGTTGCCGAATGTTCACACTCCTTCGTTTGTGTTCTTTGCCAATCTTCCTCAATGGATTAAGGAGCCTTATAAACGTTTCCTGGAGAATAAAATCCGTGAGAATTTTAACTTTACCGGTACGCCTATAAATATATTTATTCGCGAGAAATAAATACAAGAGGGAACGGTTGATCTGTTCCTTGAAGGTACATTATAAAAGAAAGGGCGCTCCCAAACCGGAAGCGCCCTTTCTTTTATTTATTGATTTTACTTTAAGATTCGGTATTAAACATTTCTGCTTCTTTTACTTTTTTGAAAAGATCAGAAGCAAATACAAAGTCGTTTAGTGCTTTGTTTGTCGAATTCATAACCTGGTCTTTATTCCCTTCCCATTCCTTTACACCCTCTTTGATGAAAATAATATTGTCTCCAATATTCATCACAGAATTCATGTCGTGCGTGTTTATAACGGTGGTAATTTGGTATTCAATTGTAATGCTATGAATCAAGTCGTCTATTAACAGAGCGGTTTTTGGATCCAAACCCGAGTTTGGTTCATCGCAAAACAGGTATTTAGGCTTGAGGGCTATAGCACGCGCAATGGCTGCGCGTTTCATCATACCTCCGCTTATTTCGGATGGGTACAGATTACCTGCTTCCGAAAGATTTACGCGGTCAAGACAAAACTGAGCTCTTGCTATTTTTTCTTTTTTAGTTTCTTTTGAGAACATATCGAGAGGAAAAAGTACATTCTCTAATACGGTCATGCTATCAAACAAAGCCGAGCCCTGAAAAAGCATTCCCATTTCCCTGCGAATAACATGTAGTTCGTTTTTACCCATTGAGGTAAAATCGCGGTTGTCGTATAGAATCTGACCAGAGTCTGGTTTAATCAGGCCAATAATGCTTTTTATCATCACAGTTTTCCCGGAACCACTTCGCCCGATAATCAGGTTTGTTTTGCCCGTTTCAAAAACTGCGCTGATATTATTCAGTACAGTTCTTCCTTCGAACGATTTTATTATGTTTTTTACTTCAATCATAATTAAGTGAGCATTAATTGTGTCATAATAACATCGGCCATAAGAATCATGATACTACTCATAACCACGGCGTTGGTACTTGCTTTCCCCACATCAAGAGCACCTCCCCTTACATTGTATCCGAAATAGGCCGCAATAGATGAAATAATAAAGGCGTAAACAACCGATTTGATGATTGAATAGGTAACATAGTAAGAGTTGAAAAAATATTGCAGTCCGTATTCGAAGGCACTTGTGGGGAGTGATGGTGTAACCATACTAGCCAGATAACCTCCTATTATTCCAGTAAACATACTGAAAATAACAAGCACAGGAATGAAAACCATCAACCCGATCATTTTAGGTAAGATAAGGAAATTGGCAGAATTTACCCCCATTATTTCCATGGCATCGATTTGTTCAGTTACACGCATTGTCCCGATTTCGGATGCAATGTTACTGCCTATTTTACCTGCAAGGATCAAACACATAATGGAGGAAGAAAATTCCAGCAGGATGATTTCTCTCGTTGTATATCCAATTGTAAATTTTGGAATAAGGGGAGAGCTGATATTTAGTGATATCTGTATGGCAATTACAGTCCCGATAAAAATGGAAATAATGATAACAATCCAAATGGAGTCTACACCTAACTTGTATATTTCCTTGACTAATTGTTTAAAGAACATGCTCCATTTATCCGGTAAAGAAATAGCCTTAGTCATTAGCAGCGTATATTCGCCCAGCCTATGTAATGCTTTATTCATTCGCTATTAAACTATTATTATCATGCAAAGATAGCGGAAAATCTAATAACCCTTGTATGAAATTAATAATTTCCGTTACTTTGCGACAAATCTATGGATATGGCAGACGAGCAGCAAATGGTCCTTCGGACGGAGGATTTGGTGAAGAAATATAGAACGAGAACGGTTGTAAATCATGTTTCGATAAACGTAAAACAGGGTGAAATCGTAGGCCTTCTTGGACCTAATGGTGCTGGAAAGACGACTACATTCTATATGACAGTTGGACTTGTAACTCCAAACGAAGGAAAGATTTTCCTTAACGATATGGAAATTACCAATTTTCCGGTTTACATGCGTGCGCGTCATGGGATTGGTTATCTTGCTCAGGAAGCTTCGATTTTCAGAAAGATGACAGTTGAAGATAATATCCGTTCTGTTCTGGAAATGACTGATACGGATGCTGCCTATCAAAATGAAAAACTAGAAAGTTTGCTTACTGAATTTGGCCTTCATAAAGTGCGTAAAAATCTGGGGGATCAGTTGTCGGGAGGTGAACGCCGACGTGCAGAGATTGCCCGTTGTCTGGCAATCAATCCTAAATTTATCATGCTTGACGAACCCTTTGCCGGGGTAGACCCTATAGCTGTTCAGGATATTCAAAGCATTGTAGCTAAGCTGAAGCATAAGAATATCGGGATTCTCATAACCGATCATAATGTGTACGAAACGCTCAGTATAACAGACCGGGCTTATTTGCTTTTTGAAGGAAAGGTTTTATTTCAGGGTACAGCAGAGCAATTGGCCGAAAATGAAATTGTAAAAGAAAAGTATTTGGGTAAAGATTTTCAGTTACGCAAAAAGAATCTGTAATATTTATTTTTCTCTTAACTCTCTTTTAAGCGCTACTATGCAAAAGATAAAGAGAATAGCAAAAGAGATAGAAACAAAGGTGAATGGGAGCATGTTTTCTGTTGATACATTCCCGGTTATGAATTCATTTTTTGCTAAATTTGGATTGGTCAAGCTTATTACTCCTAAAAAATTATTGGCAAAATGGGCGATGACTGGTAACCAGATGTTATTTCCCCATAGCAATAGATAGCCAAAATAGGCCCCAAGTAACATTCGGGGAATAAATCCATAGAACTGCATGTGGAAAAGACTGAATACTATCGCAGCAAGCCAGACGATGAGGTGCTGGTTTTTTGTAGTTTTACTGAATACCTGCCGTAAAGTTCCTCTGAATAGAAATTCTTCAGTAATAGCAGCTACCACTGCTACTACAAAGATATTCTGAATTAGAATAATCAGGCCTTCTCCTGAGAGCATAAGAGTTGTTAGCTTCTCGGCTTCGACTTCTTTGGCCTGCATCCATGCTTCTATCGGATAAAGAATGTCTGGTAATTTCACCATCTTATTCAGAATACCTGTCAGACTTATAAAGGGGGAGATGAGAACTACACTTAGTATAGTTAGTATAATGGTTTTTCCTTTTGGAAATGTAGAGGCATAAAGGTATTTCTTGATATTGGAACTGCAAAAAAAGGCCATGATTAGTGCCGGTACAAGAAAGGTGCCAATTGCTGCAAGAAACTGAATCAACCGAAGCATTTCCGGATTTTCCATTAGGTTGGCCGATGAGCTATAAAGCAAAGTAAACAACCAGAGTCCTATAAGAGAAGAGAGGAGGCCTCCAGCCAAAATAAGGAAAAGAAGAGCAAATAGTTGAAAAAGAGCCGGACGTTCGGCGAATATTCCCCGGATTACCATAGGTGTTTAAATAAAAAAACTTCTGCCAAAGGTAGGCAGAAGTTTTAAGTTCGTTAGAAGATTCTAATTACATTTTAGGTCTGGCTTCTTTAACTACCATTTGACGACCTTCATATTCAGCTTCATTCAATTCTTCAATTGCTTTTTGTCCTTCAGCGTTGTTAGGCATTTCAACAAAAGCGAAACCTTTTGATCTACCTGTTTCACGGTCGATGATGATCTTTACAGAATCAACAACTCCGTACTCTTCCAAAACGTGTCTTAAATCTTCTTCCCGAACACGATAGTTCAGGTTACCAATGTAAATGTTCATAAAAATAGAAATAATTAAATAAGAAATAAATTGTTTTATGAAAGTTGGAATCGGAATTCCGTAACACAAGGTTAATACCCTTTCACGCTACAAAGGAAAACATTTATTTCAGACTAGCAAATCTTTTGGTAAATAAATTATAAATAATGCCTAATTAAATGGTAATTAGGGAATAGGATAGATAAATAGACTACATTTGAATGATAATTGTTTTTCAATTAGATGAAAGATGAAGTCCTGATAACGTGTAAAATTGGTTTTTAATCAGCATAAATCTTAATAAAATAAAAATTGTTATTGTTTTAGATGAATTGTTTCTCTATTTTTTGTTAAGGATGAACAATTTAGAGCTACAGCTTGCGAGATTAAAAGAATAGGATTAATTTTGCAGGCTAAAATCCGATACGAATATTAATTAAATAAATCATTCAGAATGAACGTTTCGCTTAAGAATATTGATGCCGTAAGTGGTATTGTTAAAGTAGAGATTGTGAAAGCCGACTATGCCGATAAGGTAGAGAAAGGGCTGCGTAACTTCCGCCAAAAAGCAAATGTACCGGGATTCCGCAAGGGAATGGTACCTATGGGTATGGTAAAGAAAATGTATGGCAAATCGGTATTGGCAGAAGAGGTGAACAAATTAGTATCTGAAGGACTTTTTGGATTTATCCGCGAAAAAGAACTTAATGTATTAGGTGAACCTCTTCCAAATGAAACTGAACAAAAAGAAATCAATTTCGATTTGCAGGAAGATTTCGAATTCTGTTTTGATGTAGCTTTGGCTCCTGAAATAAATGTTGAGCTAAGCAAAGAAGATACTCTTCCTTACTATCAAATTGCTGTAACCAACGAAATGGTTGAAAAGCAGATTGAATCTTACCGTGCTAATTTTGGCAACTACGATAAGGTAGAGGAAGTGGAAGAAAAAGATATGGTAAAGGGTCTGGTTGTTGAACTTGAAAACGGCGAACCTAAAGCAAATGGACTTGTTGTAGAAAATGCTGTAATTATGCCTTTATATATCAAGGATGCTGAAGAGAAAGCCAAATTCATGGGTGCAAAGAACAACTCTGTTGTTGTTTTTAACCCAAGCAAGGCGTACGATGGTACTGAAGCAGAAATTGCAGCATTCCTAAAGGTTGAGAAAGATCAGGTTGCCTCTTATACTGGAGATTTTAGCTTCGAAATCGCTGAAATTACACGTCATAAAGAAGCAGAACTGAATGAAGAACTGTTTACTCGCGTATTCGGTGAAGGAGTTGTTTCAACTGCAGAAGAATTTACTAACAAGATTAAAGAATCGTTGGCTGAACAGTTTGCTCCTGAAAGCGATTTTAAATTTTTATCTGATGCAAAGGATCTTTTGGTTGCAAAAGCAGGTGAGTTAGCTTTCCCGGAAGCAATTCTGAAACGCTTTATGTTAGCTCAGGATGAAAGAAAAACGGCAGAATCTATTGATGAGGATTTCCCGAAAGTAATTGAAGATCTTAAATTCCATCTAATTAAGGAAAAACTTGTAAAAGAAAATGACCTGAAAGTGGAAGAGGCTGATATCACAGCATTTGGAAAGCGTGTAGCTAAGGCTCAGTTTGCTCAATATGGAATGATTTCTGTTCCGGAAGACGTTCTTGATAATTATGCAAAGGATATGTTGAAAAACAAAGAAACTTTGCGTAATGTGATTGACCGTGCAGTGGAAGAAAAATTATCTTCATGGTTAAAAGAGCAAGTTAAATTGGATGTAAAGGAAGTTTCTGCTGAAGATTTCGGCAAACTTGCTGAGTAATATTCTCTTTGAATAACGGTCTAACAGACTGTTATATAGACAAAAGGGATTTCTCTCTGAAAAAATATCTTTGCGGGTACAAAATAAATTGTTTCATTCAGAAATTTATTTATAACTTTGTTTATCCGTATAGAGAGAGGGGAATCCCTTTCTTGTGCCTTAACTGAGTAATAACACAATATTTAATATGGAAGATTTTAGAAAGTATGCAACGAAGCATTTGCGAATGAATGGAACAGCGTTGGATAGCTACATGAATATCTCGAGTAGTTATATTTCGCCTACAATTATAGAAGAACGTCAGTTGAACGTAGCTCAAATGGATGTGTTTTCAAGATTAATGATGGATCGGATTATTTTCCTTGGTACACAGATTGATGACTATACAGCGAATGTTATTCAAGCTCAGTTGTTGTATCTGGACTCAAGTGATCCTGGAAAAGATATTTCGATTTATATTAATTCTCCGGGTGGTTCTGTGTATGCAGGTTACGGTATTTATGATACAATGCAGTTTATCAGCAGTAATGTGTCTACAATTTGTACCGGAATTGCTGCTTCTATGGCATCTGTATTACTTGTCTCAGGAACAAAAGGAAAACGTTTTGCTTTAAAACATTCCCGTGTTATGATTCATCAGCCACTAGGTGGAACTCAGGGTCAGGCTTCAGATATAGAAATTGCTGCCCGTGAAATTATTAAAGTTAAGAAAGAATTGTATACGATTATTTCAAACCATTCTGGAAAACCTTTTGAAGAAGTAGAACGTGACAGTGATCGGGATTACTGGATGACTTCAGAGGAAGCAAAGGCTTACGGTATGATCGATGATGTCCTGATACGTAAATAATTTAAATAGAAATAAGATTTTATGGCCAAGTCGGGCGATATATGTACTTTTTGTGGTAAAAGCAGGAAAGATGCCAATCTGTTGATTACAGGTATTTCTGGTGCAATTTGTGATGATTGTGCAAAGCAGGCTTACGAAATTGTAAAAGAAGAGAATAAAACAATTGGAGGAGCTTCTTTTGGGCTGTCGCAGAATGATCTTCCTAAACCTCAGGATATTAAGGATTTTCTTGATCAATATATTATCGGTCAGGTGGATGCCAAACGTTACCTGTCGGTATCTGTTTACAATCATTATAAACGCTTGCTTCAGAAAATGACCTCTGATGATGTTGAAATTGAAAAATCAAACATTATAATGGTTGGTGCTACGGGGACAGGTAAGACTTTACTTGCTCGTACTATCGCTAAGTTGTTGCATGTTCCGTTTGCTATAGTAGATGCAACCGTGCTTACAGAGGCCGGTTACGTGGGAGAAGATATCGAAAGTATTCTTACAAGATTGCTTCAGGCGGCAGATTATAATGTTGAGGCGGCCCAGCGCGGAATCGTTTTTATTGATGAAATTGATAAAATAGCCCGCAAGGGAGACAATCCGTCGATTACACGTGATGTTAGCGGGGAAGGTGTTCAGCAAGGTTTGTTGAAATTGCTTGAAGGATCCATTGTAAATGTACCTCCCCAGGGAGGTCGTAAACATCCGGATCAGAAAATGATTGCTGTTGATACAAAAAATATCCTTTTCATCTGCGGTGGGGCATTTGACGGAATAGAAAAGAAAATCGCACAGCGTTTAAACACGAGGGTTGTAGGATATGCGGCTGGTAAGGATGTAGATTTGGTTGACAAACATAATCTGTTGAAGTATATTACTCCAACTGATTTAAAGTCTTTCGGCTTAATTCCTGAAATTATTGGTCGTCTGCCAATTCTTACTTATTTAAATCCGCTTGATAGAGAAACTCTCAGAAGTATTCTTACCGAACCGAAAAATTCAATAATTAAGCAGTATATTAAGCTTTTCAAAATGGATGGCATTGATCTTTCGTTTGAAGAAAATGTATATGAATTTATTGTTGACAAGGCCCTTGAGTTTAAACTCGGAGCCCGCGGACTTCGCTCGATTGTGGAAGCGGTAATGATGGATGCTATGTTTAGCATGCCTTCGAATAATGAAAAAGAACTCCACGTTACCTTGGAGTATGCGGTTGATAAGTTTGAAAAGTCCGATGTAAATCGCTTGAAGATAGCTTAAGTAAGAGATTCTAAAAATATAAATGTTGTATGGCAAAGAAAGACAGCTTGACTGAGGAGCTAAAAAAGCATTTTGGTTTTGATACCTTTAAAGGGAATCAAAAAGCTATTGTAGAGAATGTATTGGCAGGAAACGATACATTTGTGCTTATGCCAACCGGGGGAGGGAAATCCTTGTGTTATCAGCTGCCTTCATTGATGATGGAAGGGACGGCTATTGTTATATCTCCTCTTATAGCATTGATGAAGAATCAGGTGGATGCTATGCGTAACTTCAGTGAAGAAGACGGCGTTGCTCATTTTATAAATTCATCTCTCAATAAAACGGCGATTGATCAGGTAAAAGAAGATATTACTTCGGGAAGAACGAAGTTGTTATATGTTGCTCCCGAATCGCTGACAAAAGATGAGAATGTAGAATTCCTTCGTCAGTGTAATATTTCATTTTATGCCGTGGATGAAGCTCACTGTATTTCTGAATGGGGGCATGACTTCCGTCCGGAATACCGACGCATTCGTCCAATTATTAATGAAATAGGCAAACGTCCGCTTATTGCGTTAACTGCAACGGCCACTCCTAAGGTGCAACATGATATTCAGAAGAATCTGGGGATGAGTGATGCGACAGTATTCAAATCGTCTTTCAACCGATCTAATCTTTATTATGAAATAAGACCCAAAAATGCGAATGTAGATAGAGAGATTATTAAGTATATTAAATCGCAGGAAGGCAAATCGGGTATTATTTATTGTTTGAGCCGTAAAAAGGTTGAAGAATTTACTGATATTTTAAAGGCTAATGGAATTAACGCACTTGCTTACCATGCAGGAATGGATTCACAGGTTCGTACTGAGAATCAGGATGCATTTTTGATGGAAAAAGTTGACGTGATAGTGGCAACAATTGCTTTTGGAATGGGAATTGACAAACCCGATGTTCGTTATGTAATACATTACGATATTCCAAAAAGTCTTGAAGGTTATTATCAGGAAACCGGACGTGCAGGTCGTGATGGCGGAGAAGGACAATGTATCGCCTTCTATGCTTACAAAGATTTACAGAAGCTGGAGAAATTTATGCAGGGAAAACCTGTAGCAGAACAGGAAATTGGAAAACAGTTGTTGCTTGAAACGGCAGCTTATGCAGAGACTTCTGTGTGTCGTAGAAAGGTTCTGTTACACTATTTTGGCGAAGAATATCTCGAAGAAAATTGTGCTTGTTGCGATAATTGTTTGAATCCCAAAAAACAAGTGGAAGCTAAAGAGTTGTTGACAGCCGTACTCGAAGTTGTGAGTACATTAAAAGAAAAATTTAAGGTAGACTATGTAGTGAATATGTTGGTGGGTAAAGAAACCTCCGAGATTCAATCTTATAAGCATGACGAACTGGAGATCTTCGGATCCGGTCAGGATGAAGATGAGAAAACATGGAATGCCGTTATAAGACAAGCATTAATTGCAGGTTATCTGACGAAAGATATTGAAAACTATGGCTTACTGAAGGTTTCCAAAAAAGGGAAAGATTTCATGGATAAGCCGGTTTCATTCAAAATTACGGAAGACAATGAGTTTGATGAAGAGGATGAAGAGGTTCCTGTAAGAGGAGGTGCATCTTGTGCCGTGGATCCGGTTCTTTACTCCATGATGAAAGACCTTCGTAAAAAGTTGTCTAAAAAATTGGAGGTTCCTCCATTTGTTATTTTTCAAGATCCTTCTCTTGAGGCTATGGCTACAACTTATCCTGTTACATTGGATGAGTTGCAGAATATACCTGGAGTTGGCGCTGGAAAGGCTAAGCGTTATGGACAAGAATTTGTCACGCTTATTAAAAAACATGTGGAAGAAAATGAAATTGAACGTCCTGAAGACCTTCGGGTAAGAACCGTGGCCAATAAATCTAAATTAAAAGTGTGGATTGTTCAAAGTATTGACCGTAAGGTCGCATTGGATGATATTGCCATGACTAAAGGCCTTGAGTTTTCAGAGCTTCTGGATGAAGTGGAAGCCATCGTTTATTCGGGAACCAAGATAAGTATTGATTATTTCCTAAATGATGTAATGGATGAAGATCATATTCAGGATATTTATGAATATTTCAAGGATTCTGAAACTGATAAACTTGCAGATGCGATTGATGAGTTAGGTTCGGATTATACTGAAGAAGAAATTCGGTTGGTGCGCATCAAATTCTTATCTGAGATGGCAAACTAAATAATATAGGCATATAGCTGCAGCGAATCAAAAAACATGGCTCCTGTTCTATAAAAAACACTAATTTAACGAACTGGCACACTTTAGATGTTCTTTATCCGTTAGATTAGTGTTATTTTTGTAATGTGATACAAGGTATGGAAAAAAGATTTCGTTATAGAAAGTTACTTGTTTCATTTTTAGTAGCTGCAAGTTTTGTAGTGAAGGCGCAAACTCCGGTCGACCCTGTTGTTCTGACTGTAGCAGGAAAAGATGTGCCTTTGTCTGAGTTTGTTTATATTGCTGGAAAAAACAGTGAAGTTAATCTCTCTGATTCAGCCTCATTGTGTTCTTATCTTGAACTCTTCAAAAAATTCAAATTGAAAGTGGCCGAGGCCGAATCACTTGGAATTGATACAACACAGAGTTTTGCAAGCGAACTAAATGGCTATCGTGAGCAACTGGCAAAAAGTTACCTGAAAGATACCCAGGTTGTGTCGGAGGATGTAATCAGAAGTCTTGAACTCGAATATCCCGATTTTAAGCACCTTATGCAGGAATACAGAGATGGTATTCTTCTTTTTGAGGTCAGTAACAGGGAAGTATGGAACAGATCTTCAGAAGACAAAGCCGGTTTGCAATTTTTTTTCGATCAGCATAAAGTGCAGTATGAATCCAATAGTCTGGAGATGGTACGGGGACAAGTGATTGCTGATTATCAGATTTGGCTGGACAATCAGTGGACAGAACGGTTGTCTAAAAAATATCCCATAACAGTACATTGGGATGTATTGAAAAACGTAAGTAACTGAAAATATGATAAGAATTTTGTTCCTTTTAGTCGCTATTGTTTTTAGTTTGTTTGCCTGTAAAAAGGCAATACAGACTGATGAACCGGATGCGTTGGTAAAAGTGAACAATAGAATTCTTAGCCGTTCTGAAGTGCAGAAAGTTATACCTAAGGGATCTTCATCTTCGGATAGTTTGCTTTTGGCAGAAAGTTATATTAAGAAATGGATAAAGGATGAGTTGATTCAAGAGGTTGCCCTACGAAATCTCGGAGAAGATAAAGAGCTAATTGATAAATTGGTTGATAATTACAGGCGATCGCTCATCCGTTATCGTTACCAGGAAAAATTGATAAATGAGAAGCTATCGGACGAAATCCAGGAATCTGATGAACTCACGTATTATGATGCAAATAAGGATAAGTTTATTCTAAATAAGAATTTGGTCAAAGGCTTGTTCCTTAAGATACCGGCAGATGCACCGAATATGTCTGATGTGAAAGGATGGTATAAGTCTGGCTCTGTCTCAGCTCTCGAAAAGATAGAGAAGTATAGCGTACAAAACGCTGTTATTTATGAATATTTCTATGACAAGTGGGTCGATTTCGATGAAATTATGGATAACGTACCACAACATCTTTCCAATCCAGATGGTTTCCTTAGAACAAGCAAAACTTTGGAAGTCACTGACAGTTCTTTCTGCTATCTTCTGCATATTAAGGAACATTTGCTTAAAGGACAGGTGGAGCCTTATGAATATGCACAACCAAGGATTAAAGAGATACTGATAAATCAAAGAAAACTTGAGTTTATTAAAGAATTTGAAGACGAATTATATAACGATGCGCTTAATGGTGGTGATGTGAAATTTTACACTAAGCCTTGAGCAATATTAAAGGGTAGACATGATGAAAAAGATTTTTATTGTATTTTTTCTTGCCTGTTGTTCTTATGCGATACATGCACAAGACAATGTTATTGATGAAATTGTGTGGGTGGTAGGAGATGATGCTATTTTGCGCTCAGATATTGAGTCGCAACGGCTTTCTCTTCAGGTTGAAGGTCAGAAGTTAGATGGCGACCCCTATTGTGTAATTCCTGAGCAAATAGCTATTCAAAAGCTTTATTTACATCAGGCTAAAATTGATAGTATCGAAGTAAATGAGACGCAAGTGATTCAACAGGTAGAGCAGTGGATGAACTGGGCGACGAATCAAATTGGATCAAAAGAAAAGATGGAAGAGTATTTTAACAAAAAGAGCTCTCAGATCAAGGAAGAACGTAAAGAAATGATCAAAGAACAACAAATTGTTCAGCAGATGCAACGAGAGTTGGTCGGAGAGATTAAACTTACTCCTTCTGAAGTACGTCGTTATTATAGTAAACTTCCCCAAGATAGTCTTCCTTATATTCCTACAACAGTCGAAGTTCAGATTGTTACAATGGAACCTAAGATTCCATTTGATGTAACCGACGCCATTAAGGCAAGGTTAAGAGATTATACTGAACAAGTAACTTCAGGTAAAATGGAATTTTCTACACTTGCTCGTTTATACTCTGAAGATCCGGAATCGTCAAAAAGAGGAGGAGAGCTTGGTTTTATGGGCAAAGGTCAGCTATTGCCTGAGTTTGCCAATGTGGCATTTAATTTGAATGATCCTAAACGTGTATCAAAAATTGTTGAAACAGAATATGGTTTTCACATTATTCAATTAGTAGAAAAAAGAGGAGACCGAATTAACTGTCGTCATATTTTGTTAAAACCTAAAGTTTCGGGTAAAGAACTGACAGACGCGACTCAGCGTTTGGATTCTCTTTATAAAGATTTGCAAGCGAACAAGTTCTCATTTGAGGAGGCTGCTACATTTGTTTCTTACGACAAGGATACCCGTAACAATAAAGGTTTGATGGTTAACAAGAATGGTGAAAGTGTTAATTCAGGAACACCGAAATTTGAACTTCAGGAGCTTCCCCAGGAGATTAGTAAAATTGTTTACAATATGAAACCTGGTGATATTTCAAAACCATTTACAATGATTACAGACAAACAAAAAGAAGTTGTTGCCATTGTTAAACTCAAAACGAAAATTGAGGGACACAAAGCGAATATGGCAGACGATTTTCAAGCACTGAAATCAATTGTAGAAAGTAAGAAGAAAGAAGAACTTTTAAATAATTGGATTGCTAAGAAACAGAAAGATACTTATGTTCGCATTAGCGAAGGCTGGAGAAAATGCGACTTTAAGTATCCAGGATGGATTAAGGAATGATAAGAAACAAAAGATTTTTTTGCTTGCTTGTTTCGTGTCTGTGCGCTTTATCGATTGCTGCTCAGATACGTGACAGTGTGCCATCCAAAAAAACTAAAGTTTTTCTGGAGCATGCGAATACCCTGTCTTTCGACAAAGCGTTTAATCCTGATGTGCAGGTGTTGAATGGAAGTGTTTGTTTTCGGCATGATAGTTCATATATGTATTGTGACAGTGCCTATTTCTATGAGTTAACAAATTCTTTGGAGGCTTTTAGTAATGTGCGTATGGAGCAAGGAGATACTCTCTTTGTGTATGGAAATTATCTTCATTATGATGGAAATACTCAGTTGGCAAGACTGAGAGATAATGTACGGATGGAGAACATACCTGATAAGGTAACACTCTTTACTGATAGTCTCAATTATGACAGGGTGACTAATATAGGCTATTATTTTGACGGGGGACTTATTGTTGATGAGGAGAACGAGCTTTCTTCTTATTTAGGACAGTATTCTCCTTCAACCAAAATGACAATCTTTAATGATAGTGTTAAATTGAAAAATCCGAAGTTTACCCTCTATTCGGATACATTACAATATAATACAGCTTCAAAAATTGCCACTATCTTGGGGCCTTCTACTATAGTCTCTGATACTGGAACAGTGTACACTTCCCGGGGATGGTATGATACAATTAAAAATACGTCTCTCTTGCTTGATCGCTCTAAAGTAATTTCCGGGAGCAGGATTCTTATTGGCGACTCGATTTCTTATAATAGAGGGATGGGCTATGGTGAGGCATTTGGTAATGTCTTCTTGCAAGATACTACTCAGAAAGTAATGTTACTGGGAAATTATGCTTATTATAATGAACGCAATGAGTCGGCTTTGGCTACGGACAGCGCACAATTTATAGAATTTTCTCAGAAAGATTCCTTGTTCTTGCATGCAGATACGTTACGTATGACGACTATCGACTCCACTGCCCGTGAAATTACAGCTTATTATGGCGTTCGGTTTTATCGGGTAGATTTGCAAGGGGTTTGCGATTCTATGCTATTCAATACAAAAGACTCCGTATTGAACTTGTATAAAAACCCTGTTCTCTGGAATGAACAGTATCAGCTTTATGGTGATACCATTGAGGTTTATATGAATGATAGTACCATTGACTTTGCTCATGTTAAACAATTTGCTTTTGCTGTGCAGCATGTTGATTCGTCTTATTATAATCAGCTAAAAGGAAATGACCTAAAAGCCTATTTCGATGGAAAAAAACTTAGGCAGATAGATGTGAGCGGAAGTGCTGAGTCTATTTTCTATCCCCTTGAAGATGATGGATCCAAAGTGGGTTTAAATGAAACGAAGAGCGGATTTCTTACAATGTGGGTTAAAGAAAATAAATTGGATAAGCTTAAAATATGGCCGAATCCCATTGGGAGTATGACTCCGGTTCCGGATATTGATCCATCTAAAAAAACACTAAAGGACTTCTATTGGTTCGATTACCTGCGGCCTCAACATAAAGATGATATATTCAAGGTAGTGGAAAGAAAAGCTCAGGATTTGCCAAAAAGAAGCAATAAATTTGTACATTAGCGCATTGTTTCATAATTAAATAACTAAAGTTATGGGATTATTCTCTTTTTATAATAACAGACGTCCTCGTCAGTTCGATCACAAGCCAATATATTTTGATCCCCACAAGGAAGCTATGGAAGAGCGTGTTCGGAAGATCAAAAAAGAGATGGGGCTTATAGAACAGGACGAAGATTTTAAACCTTCAATTAAAGGAACTTTTGTAGAGGGTACTTCTCATTTGAAAAAAAGGGTTTCGAAAGGAGAATCTACTCGCAACCGTTCTTATAAAAATATTATTCTTATTGGTGCAGTGGTAATTTTAGTCATTCTTGGCTGGTATTTATTTTTTAAATGAGCGATATTATTCATTTACTTCCCGATAGTATAGCAAATCAAATTGCTGCTGGGGAAGTTATCCAACGACCGGCTTCTGTAGTAAAGGAGCTGGTTGAAAATGCTGTTGATGCTGGAGCTCAGCATATTCAGATATTTATTAAAGATGCAGGGAAGACATTGGTTCAGGTTGTCGACAACGGTAAAGGAATGTCCGAGACTGATGCGCGTATGTCGTTCGAACGACATGCGACTTCCAAAATATCAAATGCCAATGATCTTTTTGCACTGCAAACGATGGGATTCCGCGGCGAAGCCCTTGCTTCAATTGCTGCAGTCGCCCATGTTGAACTTCGTACCAGGCAGAGAGGATCAGATTTGGGAGCCAAACTTACAATTGCAGGATCAGAAGTCGAAACGACTGAGCCGGATGCTTGCGCTGAAGGAAGCAACTTCTCTGTAAAGAATCTTTTTTTTAATGTCCCTGCGCGGCGTAAGTTTCTTAAATCCAACGAAACTGAATTCAGAAATATTATCAACGAATTCGAACGCATTGCATTAGTTAATCAGCATATTTCCATGTCGTTGTATCATAATGATACAGAAATATTTAATCTTTCCGAATCAGGATTGCGACAGCGAATTATTAATATATACGGAAAATCACTGAATCAGAAACTGCTTTCTCTGGAGGCGCAGAGTAGTCTTGTTACTATTTCGGGTTTTGTTGGCCGCCCTGATTCCGTCCGTAAAAGAGGAGCTTTGCAATTCTTTTTCGTGAACGGCCGGTTTATGAAACATTCTTATTTTCATAAAGCCGTTATGCAGGCATATGAACAATTGATTCCCGTTGGAGAAATGCCCGACTACTTTATTTATTTTACGTTGGATCCTTCTACTATAGATGTAAATATTCATCCAACCAAGACAGAGATAAAGTTTGAAAATGAGCAGCCTGTATGGCAGATACTTTGTGCATCAGTGAAAGAAGCTCTTGCAAAATCCAGTTCCATTCCTTCCATCGATTTTGATGTGGATGGATCGATCGATATACCCGTATTCAATGCCGCGTCTACCTCTTTTAAGGCTCCTTCAGTACAGGTGAATTCCGATTATAATCCTTTTCATACAGAGAATTCATACCAACAACCATCATTTGACTGGTCTAAGTTATACAAAGGTTTTGAAGAAGAGCGTGCTGCTGCATTTGCGGACGATTCAATTGATGTTGTATATCCTGAGAGTAAGGATGTGACTTCGTCGATGTCATTTAATACGGAGGAAGAATCTCTTTTTCCGGATGTATCCAGTATTTGTTATCAATACAAAGCACGTTATATAATTACTTCCCTTAAGTCGGGCTTATTAATTATTGACCAGCACAGGGCACATGTTCGTGTTTTGTTTGATCAGTATCTGAACAATATCCGTAATCAACAAGGTGTTTCTCAACAATTGCTTTTTCCTGAAATTGTAACGTTTACAGCAGCAGAAGCAACTATTTTACCAACACTGTTGGACGATTTGCGGTATATCGGATTTGATTTAAGTAACTTGGGAAGTAATAATTATGCCATAAACGGATTACCTTCCGGACTGGAAAACCTTGATCCGGTTACTTTGATAAAAGACGCAGTAAGCCGTGCTATCGATACCGGTTGCCAGGTACACGAAGAAATTTGTGATGCGCTGGCTCTTTCCCTGGCCAAGGCTGCGGCTATCCGTTACGGAAAAGCCTTATCTCCTGAAGAAATGGATAATCTCATAGCGTCTCTTTTCTCCTCCTCGTCTTCTAATTACACCCCCGATGGAAAGCTTATTATCTCGAAGCTAACAGATGATGAGCTTGAAAAACGATTTAAATAGGATATTCTATGTTTGCAATTAATTTACACCCTCTTCTTCCAGTTAGGGCCGAAGCCTCCGAGAGAAGTGAACAAGTAACCCAGCTTTTGTTTGGGGAACGTGTACAAACCGGAGATTTAAATGGTGGTTTTACTTTCGTAACCAACCATGCTGATGGTTATACAGGTTGGGTCGACACACGTATGCTTACTCCTTTAGAGGTGTCAACGTGGGAAATGCTTAACGAATATCCTCTCAATTTTACAACTCTTCCTGTTACAGAAGTTATCTCGATGGAAGATAACAGTGTAATGCGGCTTAGTTGCGGAAGTATTCTTCCCGCTTACAATCAAGAAAGGTGTATTTTTGGGCTTGGAGATACTTACTGGAGTGTTAGTCCGGAGTTTGTAAAGAACCCTGAAGTCCCTTCATTAACCGGGATATCGCAGACTGCCCTTCAGTTTCTTCATACACCTTACTTATGGGGAGGTAAAGGTATTTTCGGAATAGATTGTTCCGGTTTTACACAAATAGTATATCGTATTCATGGAGTGAACATTCCTCGTGATGCAAAAGACCAGGCTTTATGTGGAAATGAAATTACAAGTCTTAGCAAAGCACAGACTGGCGACCTTGTATTCTTTGCTGCCGAAGGGAAATCTATATCCCATGTTGGAATCTTGCTTGACAGAGAAACGGTGCTGCATGCATCCGGCGCTGTACGACTAGATAAAATAACAGATGCGGGAATAGTGTCTACTTCCACTGTAACTTATACAAAACCGCTGGTAAAAATCTGCCGTTACATTTAGAAGTCTCCAAAAGAATTCTTTATCGCGGATGATAATTCTTAAGCTCTTTACGAAGGTCAAGGGCTCGGTTATTAGTTACCCCATCCACTAGTTTCCAGAAACGAGCACTGTGACTCATCTCTTTAGTGTGGCATAGTTCGTGAAGCAAGACATACTCAATCAGATGTCCCGGAAGTAGCATCAGGTTATACGACAAATTAATACTTTTCCTGCTTGTACAACTACCCCAGGATGTTTTGCTACCAGTTATTTTAAGTCCGCTGTAACTAAAACCATGCTTTTCTGCTAATTTTTTGAGTATATCCGGCAACAAGCGAGCTGCTTCATGCCGTAAGGCCTTTTGTAAAAGCTGGAGTAAAACCTTCTGCACCTTTTCTTCTTCAAAGTTTGTTTTCGCAGGGCAGGCAATATGTAGTATTCCTCCCTGTAATGTCATATAGAAACTCGCCCGATCTGTTTTGAATATATGTAAAGAGAAAGAAAATGTTTGAAGAACTGTTTTCTCTGAGAATTTCTCTGCCGCAGGATGTTTTGCCAACGAAACAAGAAGCTTTTTGCGGTTCTGTTCAATAAAGTCCAGCATACGTTGCTCGTTACCTCCGGAAGGAATGATTCCCAAAATTTCACCCTTGGAAATCTTTATTGTGTAACGGGTAGCGCGGGGGCTCACCCGAAGCGTAATGCTTCCCAATTGCTTATCATCTATCTTCCTTTCCATAATGATTGCAAAAGTAATACATTGTAGCAAACAAAATTAGATCGGAAATAGTTATCTTTGCAGACTCTAAGGCAACAGATATAAAAATAACATAAATAAACAAAGATGAGCAAGAAAGCACTTTTAGTAATTTGCGATGGTTGGGGAATCGGCAACCATTCTAAAGCCGATGTTATCTATAATACCCCAACTCCATACTGGGATTCACTAGTTAAAGATTATCCTGTTTCTCAATTGCTGGCCTCAGGCGAAAACGTTGGTTTACCAGACGGTCAGATGGGTAACTCTGAAGTTGGACACCTTAACATTGGGGCAGGTCGTGTAGTATATCAGGATTTGGTTAAGATCAATATAGCTTGTCGCGAAAATAAGATTCAACAGAATCCTGAAATAGTTAAAGCATACAGTTATGCAAAAGAGAATAATAAAAATATTCACTTCCTGGGATTAGTTTCAGACGGAGGTGTGCATAGTTCACTGGAACACCTTTTCAAGCTGACTGAAATCGCAAAAGAATACGGAATTACAAAATCTTACGTTCACTGCTTTATGGATGGTCGTGATACTGACCCTAAGAGCGGTAAAGGTTTTATTGAACAGCTGGAAAATCAGTTGGCTCAAACAGGAGGTAAGATTGCCTCTATAGTTGGTCGCTACTACGCTATGGATCGTGATAAACGATGGGAACGCGTAAAGATTGCTTACGATCTATTGGTGAATGGAACAGGAAAACAGTCAGAATGTATGATTACAGCGATGGAAGAATCGTACGCTGAAGGTGTAACAGACGAATTTGTAAATCCAATTGTTCATGTAGAGAACGGCAAACCGGTTGGCGTGATTGAAGAAGGTGATGTTGTTATCTTCTTTAACTATCGTAACGACCGTGCCAAGGAACTTACCATTGTTCTTACGCAACAGGATATGCCTGAGGCAGGAATGAAGATTGTGCCAAACCTTCAGTATTACTGTATGACTCCGTACGATGCAACCTTTAAAGGTCTTCATATCTTGTACGACAAAGACAATGTAAGCAATACACTGGGCGAATACTTGTCTGCTTGTGGTAAAACACAACTTCACATGGCCGAAACAGAAAAGTATGCACACGTAACATTCTTTTTCAACGGCGGACGCGAAACTCCGTTTAACGGCGAAGAACGTATATTGGTTCCTTCTCCTAAGGTTGCCACTTACGATTTGAAACCTGAAATGAGTGCATACGAAGTTAAAGATGCGTTGGTTGATGCAATCAACAAGAATGTATTCGACTTTATCGTTGTAAACTTCGCGAACGGAGATATGGTTGGTCATACTGGTATATACGAAGCTATTCAAAAGGCGATTGTTGCGGTTGATAATTGTTTGCACGATACAGTGGAAGCAGCAAAAAACAACGGATATGATGTAATTATTATAGCCGACCATGGTAATGCAGACAACGCAGTAAACGAAGATGGATCAGCAAATACAGCGCATTCGTTGAACCCTGTTCCTTTTGTTTATATCAGCGACAATAAGAATGCAAAGGTATCTGATGGTATTCTTGCAGACGTAGCACCTTCCATTATTAAGATTTTGGGTCTGGAACAACCAGCCGAAATGACAGGTAAGGCGTTAATTGATTAATTGAACTGAATTTTATATTACGGGAGAAAACTTCAATAAGGTTTTCTCCCGTTTCTTTACAATAGAATATGATTGAGATAGAAGATACGATTGTAAGCCTGGATATTGTTGAAGATTACTTCTTGTGCGACCTTGCCCGTTGTAAAGGGGCTTGTTGCGTGGAAGGAGATTCCGGAGCTCCGCTGGAAAAAGAGGAATTAGCCAAGTTGGAAGCCGTATTACCTGAGGTTTGGAATGATCTTTCGCCCAAGGCGCAGGAGATAATAAAACGGCAGGGCGTGGCTTATATAGATACGGAAGGAGATATAGTTACTTCAATTGTAGATGGTAAAGATTGCGTTTTTACCTGTTACGATGCTGAAGGTACTTGTAAATGTGCTATAGAAAAGGCGTATCGTGAAGGGAGGGTGGATTTCTATAAACCGGTTTCATGTCATCTTTACCCTATCCGTGTCACCCAGTACAGAGATTTTAGGGCTGTAAACTATCATAAATGGAGTGTCTGCAAGCCAGCTATGATTCTTGGAAAAAAAGAGAATCTAAGAATATATAAATTCCTAAAAGAACCGTTGATTCGTAAATTTGGGGAAAGTTGGTATCAGGCTCTAGATACTTGTGCTACCGAATTGGATAAACGTAATTTGTCAGAGTAAAAAAAGAAAGGCCTTTTCAATTTGTTTTGAAAAGGCCTTTCTTTTTTATTCAGTTTTTCTGATAAGTTCTGTACCCTGACACTCTTCCTTTAGAAAGGTTTCTATGTGTCGTTTCTTCTTATCTTCAAGTATTTCATTGATATTAATTAAGATACCTGTCTCTTCCACATCGCCGAATTCGTAGTTGATAGCCGTACCAAATACCCTCATTTTGGGGGATAAACTCATGTAAGCATTAACAAGCGGAGGGACATTGATACCAAACTTTCGTACCTCTTGGTTTAGTATTTTATAGTTTTCCTTGAAGCAATCACAACAGAATAGCTCCTTCATCTTTGGCATATCAGTTCCTGTCTCCAGTGGATGGACTGGTGTAACGAGGTTTTCATGGTCGTTAAAATGAAGGTTAAGAAAGTAGAGAATCATATTCCTTGCTTCAGGATTATACGTATTGTACATCGTAACCTTTCCGAAAAAATACTTCAACGTGGGGTCTATTACTGAAAGGGCTCCAAGTCCGTCCCATAAATTGTCGAGCACAAAAAGACCCTTGGCGCTTCCAGATCGGGTAGATTGGTACTCGAGGGTTACGAACGAACGTCCCAACTCTACTGTGTAAGGAAGATATTCTTCGATAAACTTGCTGGAAAAATTGAAAAGGTGAGAAGTGGCCAGCATTGGCTTGCCTGATTCATCAAACTTTACATCAGAACCACACAAAAAGCGGTAGCCTCCCAGAATCTGTTCTTCTACAGGATCCCATACAATAAGTTGGCGGTAGGCATCTTCCATCGTGTCATACTCATCTATGTCGACAGGAAGCCCGGTTCCTCCACCATAATATCTAAAGGCAATTTCACGCAACCGTCCGATTTCCTGCATTACATTCGGAGAATCATGGTGCGTAATGATGTATATTTCGTTGTTCGACTTGTTTGTTTTTCTTAACTTCTTGTCTTTAGTTAACTCAGATTTGAGAATAGCCTTTTCGATAGGCATACGAATATCTTGCATAACTAGTTTTATTTTTCAGCAAGTTTATAAACAATTTCTTTTATATCGCTGGCCCATTCGGCAGGTTTCTTGCCATTGTCGAATGTTTGCCATGGAATCGGTTTCCCGAAATGCACGCGAAATGTTTTGTGCTTACTACAAAACATTTCGTCAGGCAGGTATATCATCTCATAGTTCATCTTAATTCCCAGTGCCTTTCGTATGTTGGCAAACCGGTAAAAGAAATTAGAGTTTTGTCCTTCAAAGTATACGGGCACAACATCGCGTTTGTACTCAATCGCTTTTTGAATGAAAGATTTTTTCCATTCCAGATCCTGGATCTTCCCTTTTATTTTGCGGGAACACATCCCTGCAGGAAAGGTTATGATCTGATTATCGGAAGCATAAGCTTCTTCGATGAGGCGTGCCGCATTCTTAGCTTGTCCCCCGTGTTTATTGATAGGAACAAATATGGATTTTAAATTCTCCAGATAAAGCAATAAGTCATTAACCAGATATCTTATTCTCCCATCGAACTTTTTGCCGATGATTGCCGAAAGACAAATTCCATCCAATCCGCCCAGCGGATGATTAGATACGAAAATATAGCGGCCTTCGGGAGAAAAATCCACATCGTTCACCAACTCTAGAGTTAGGTCGAAGTAAGCAATAAGCTCCTGCATAAAATCGGCCCCCTGTTTGTCGTGGTACCTCCTTAGAATATCATTTAGTTCATCCTGATGGATTGTCCGAATAAGATAGTTTACAATAAACCCGGGTATTTTTCCCGATACTGAAGGCGCTTTTTGCTTCAGAATTTGTTTAATGTCTATCTGCGCGATGTGTTTTTCAACCATTTTACATTACATTGACATTGGCAAAGATAGAGTTAAATATTAAAAAACAGAAAACGGACTCTCATTATTTTCTTTGAAGGATATATTTCCGGGTATTCTTGTTGTTGATTCTAACCGTTGTATTCTTTTTTTCCTTTGACAATATATTTAGGGGTATCTATAGTAACAATAAAGGAGGATGAAACGAGCATTAAAGTAAAAAGTAATATGCTTTGTTCCGTGCGCTCATGGGCGTATTTAATCGCGCCCATGGGCACAAAAAAATTCGCCCATGGGCGCACAGTGAAAGATCAGTTACCTTTCCTTTTAGATGTAATTGGATTTACCTTTCTTTCCTTAGTTTGTTATGAATAAAAAATTAAGACTATCAGATTAATTGAATGGGTTTATTTAATTGATATTCATCGATATATAGGCCTGTTGAAAACTTTTTGGCAAATTCTCGTTTAAATATTGTTACAGACTTATGGAAATGTGTAATTTTACCTTCTGATAGTGAGATGTATATCATGTCTGCTTGATTAGTTGTAAAGTTATAAAGGATTTGAAACGAATGAAAGAAAAAGAAGTTTGCTATCATGTTCCGGTAATGCTCCGCGAGTGTATGGAAGGTTTGGCTATTCAGCCCGACGGTGTGTACGTGGATGTTACGTTTGGAGGTGGCGGACATTCTAAAGAAATACTCAATAGGCTTGGGGCAAAAGGAACTCTTTATGGTTTTGATCAGGATGCCGATGCCGAGCAGAATATTATAGGCGACGACCGCTTTGTTTTTGTGCGCAGCAATTTTCGTTACTTATCCAATTTTATGCGCTTCCACGGTGAGACTGCCATCGACGGACTTTTGGCCGACTTGGGAGTTTCTTCTCATCATTTCGATGATAAAGACCGTGGATTTTCGTTTCGCTTTGAAGGAGCATTGGATATGCGTATGAATACTCGTGCCGGAAATACCGCGGCCGATGTTTTGAATACCTATACGGAAGAGGCGCTTTCCAATGTTTTTTATTTGTACGGTGAACTGAAAAATGCGAGGAAGCTTGCCTCTGTAGTTGTTAAAGCGCGTGCAGTAAAACAAATTCTCACCACTGATGAGTTTCTGGCTCTTATAACTCCGTATGTGGGAAGAGATAAAGAGAAGAAAATACTTGCACAGATATTTCAGGCTCTTCGTATTGAGGTAAATGACGAGATGCGCGCTTTGAAAGAGATGTTACGTCAGGCATTGCAATTGCTTAAGCCCGGCGGGCGTCTGGTGGTGATGACGTATCATTCACTTGAAGACAGGCTTGTGAAGAATTTTCTAAAAACCGGAAACTTTGAAGGCGAAATTAAACAGGACTTCTTTGGTAATGTGCAATCGCCTTTCCGTTTGATCAACAATAGAGTAATAGTGCCTACGTCTGAAGAGGTGGAAGTTAATCCACGCTCAAGAAGTGCCAAGCTACGAATCGCCGAAAAGGTGTAAATATTGGGAAGGTATGGAAGAGAAACAAAAACGAACGAAAAAGAAAGAGAAGAGGCTTTCGCTTTTATACGTGTTAGGTGGTGGGATTCTGAAAGAGGATTTCATCGTAAAGCATACACGTATGATTGTGCTGATCGTGATTTTAGTGTTTTTCTTTATAGGAAACCGTTACACTTGCATGCAGAAGCTGAGAGAAATAGACCGTTTGCAGCAACAGCTGCGTGATGTACGTTTCGAAGCACTTTCAGTATCTTCAGAACTAACAGGAAATAGCAGGCAGTCACAGATAGAATTGCTGATTTTTGAACAAGGAATTGAACTGGAAGGAGCTAAAACTCCTCCTTATGAATTATATAAGTAGGTATGTCGGAAGAGAACGAGCCTAAAGATATAGATCCGAAAAATAACAGGATTCTTTCCTATTATTTTATCGTGGTGCTGGTATTCGGAGCAATAGTAGCCGGGATTCTTTTGCGTATTTTTGATACAGCATTTGTGGAGAAAGAAAAGTGGGAGAAAGTAGCCGAAAGTCAGAAGCGTCCCAATCGCCTTGTCCTTCCTGGTCGCGGGAATATTTATTCGGCTGATGGCAAACTAATGGCTACCAGTGTTCCCCGTTATTATATGTATATTGACTTTAAAGCAGATGGTCTCAATCCGGATACTTTGAAGCATTACGTTGACTCCCTTTCCTATTACCTTTCAAATAAACTGGGAAACAGATCTAAGGCTGGTTATAAGGCTCACCTTTTGAGAGGACTCAGAACTAAAAGCCGTCAGTTTCCTGTGTATGAGGGTCGGGTTTCCTATACAGATCTTAAAGAAATTAAAACCTATCCATTTTTTCGTTTAAGTAAATACAAGAGCGGATTTTATACCAAGGAGATGGTTCAGAGGCAAAAACCTTTCGGATCGCTGGCTTCCCGTACCATTGGCGATATTTACGGCGAAATAGAGTCTGGAGGTACAACCAAAGGTAAAAACGGACTCGAGTTGCAGTATGATACCTTGTTGCGCGGACAAGCGGGACTTAGCTCTGTTCGTCGTGTTGGTGGCGGATGGACTAACGTTATTGAGATTGAACCTGTCAATGGAATGGATATCCGTACAACCATCGATATCGATATTCAGGATATAACTGAAAAATCGCTGGTGGATAAATTAAAGGAAATTGATGCAGAATCAGGTACTGCAGTCGTTATGGAAGTTTCTACCGGAGAGATAAAAGCGATTACCAATATGGGACGTATCCACGAAGGTATTTACGGCGAAACCAAAAACCATGCGGTGGCCGACGAATCGGAACCGGGTTCTACATTTAAAGTGGCATCCATGATGGTTGCTCTTGAAGATGGAGTATGTACCCCTGGTGATTCGGTGGATGTTGGTAATGGTGTCTTTATGTACAAAGGGGCACGTATGACAGACCATAATTCTGAAAAAGGCGGATATGGTCGTATCTCTGCCGAAGAAGCGATATGGAATTCTTCCAATATTGGAGTAGCCAAATTAATTCTCCGTGGGTATGAGCGAAATCCTTCAAAATTTGTTGAAGGATTGTATCGGATCGGAATAAATGCGCCGCTAAATCTGGAGATTCCCGGAGCTGGACGGGCCAAGATTCGTAAGCCATCGGATTCTTCTCGTTACTGGGCAAAGACAACACTTCCCTGGATGTCTTTTGGTTACGAAACACAAATACCTCCAATATATACGCTTACTTTCTTTAATGCGATAGCAAATGGGGGTAAACAGGTTCGCCCAATGTTTACAAAAGAAATTTTGAGCGATGGAGAAGTTATTAAAAGTTTTTCGACAGAGGTCTTGAACCCGGCTATTTGTTCGGAAAAAACGCTGGCGCAGATTAAAAGCATGTTGCTCGGTGTGGTAGAAAAAGGGACAGGTAAAGTAGTACATTCAGATATTGTTAGCATTGCTGGTAAAACAGGTACGGCTCAGATCTCGCAGGGTGCTGCTGGTTACAAGGCTGCCGGAAAGAGTCACCAGGTTTCATTCTGTGGATATTTTCCTGCAGACAAACCGCTGTATTCATGCATCGTTGTGATTCGTCGCCCCCGGATAGGTTATCCTTCCGGAGGAACTATGTCGGGAGGAGTATTTAAGTCGATTGCTGAAAAGATATTTGCTGCGACAACCTCGCATGATCTTGGAAAAATGCCAATGGATTCTGCGGCAGTAAAAGTTCCCTATGCGAAAGGTGGCGATTTACGCGCACTGGAAAACATATTAAAAAAATTCGGCATTAATGCCGGAACTGATAGTGTAGACAGCCCATGGGTTCTTACCGGTGTAAAAGAAACGGGTGTCGGATTGAAAAATATGTCTGTAAAGAAGGGCCTTGTTCCCAATGTTATCGGAATGGGGGCAAAAGATGCTGTTTATTTGCTCGAGAACCAAGGACTAAGGGTGTCGCTTTCAGGAATGGGACGGGTTAAGTCGCAGTCCATTCCTTCGGGCAGCCACGCTGTAAAAGGTCAGACAATTGCAATAGTGTTGAATTAAATGATAAAAGATAGAGTATGGAACTGAAAAGTTTGATGAATGTACTGCAAGTACAATCTCTTAAAGGTGCCGACAATTTAGATATTAAGGGCATTGCCGCTGATTCGCGGAAAGTGACTGAGGGCTCTTTGTTTGTAGCTGTAAAAGGTACAGCAACAGATGGTCACGATTTCATTCCTGTTGCTATCGGCAAAGGGGCAATCGCCGTAGTCTGCGAAATGCTTCCCGATACTACTGTCGGGAATGTTACCTATATTGTTGTGCCCGATTCAGCCGAAGCTTTAGGTAAACTTGCTTCAGCCTGGTACGAATTTCCTTCGGACAATCTGATTGTTGTCGGGGTTACCGGAACAAATGGTAAAACAACTATCGCCACCCTGTTATATGATATGTTCCGGAAAATGGGACATAAGGTAGGTTTGCTGTCAACTGTTTGCAATTACATTGATGGAGAAGCTGTTCCTGCCACGCATACAACGCCCGATGCGCTTACATTGCACGAATTGATGGCGCGCATGGTAGACGCGGGTTGCGAGTATATGTTTATGGAAGTTAGTTCTCATTCGGTTGATCAGAAACGTATCAGTGGAATTTCATTTGATGGAGGGATTTTTACTAATCTTACACGCGATCACCTGGATTACCACCTTACCGTCGAAAATTATTTAAAGGCAAAAAAACAGTTCTTCGATAATCTCCCTGCAACAGCTTTCGCTTTAACAAATGCAGATGATAAATCTGGATTGGTTATGTTGCAGAATACGTCTGCCACAAAGCTAACTTATTCTTTACGGACGTTGGCCGATGTGAAAGGTCGAATCCTTGAATCGCATTTCGAAGGCACTTTGCTTACAATAAATGATAAAGAAGTGATGGTTCATTTTGTTGGACGCTTCAATGCATACAATTTACTTGCTGTATATGGAGCCGCTGTAGCTTTGGGTAAAGAACCTGAAGAAGTATTGGTTGTTTTAAGTACGCTTCATTCTGTTTCAGGTCGCTTTGAAACTATTCAATCCCCTTTGGGTTATACTGCTATTGTAGACTATGCACATACCCCCGATGCACTAACCAACGTGCTAAATGGCATTCTTGAAGTGCTTGATAGCAGAGGTCGTATACTTACAGTCGTGGGTGCCGGAGGAAACCGGGACAAAGGGAAGCGTCCGATAATGGCAAAAGAAGCCGCGAAGTTGAGTGATCAGGTGATCTTAACATCTGATAATCCTCGTTTTGAAGAACCGGAAGATATTATTCAGGATATGGTGGCCGGATTGAATAAAGAAGAGTTGCAGCGTACGATTTGCATTACGGACCGTAGTCAGGCTATTAAAACGGCAGCTTTACTTGCAAAGAAAGGCGATGTTATCCTGATAGCCGGAAAAGGTCATGAAGATTATCAAGATGTTAAAGGTGTAAAACACCATTTCGATGATCGTGAGATTGTAAGAGAATTATTCAGTGCACAACAAAAACAATAAACATGCTATACTATCTTTTTAACTTTTTGGATCAGCTTGATTTTCCAGGAGCAGGGATGTTTAAATATGTTTCGTTCCGTTCAGGACTGGCGCTTATTCTTTCTTTGTTTATCTCTACGGCTATTGGCCGGAAAATAATAAACCGGTTGCAGCTTCTGCAAATAGGTGAAACGGTAAGAAATCTGGGTCTTGAAGGACAAATGAGCAAAAAAGGAACGCCTACCATGGGGGGGATAATAATTATCATTGCTATCCTGGTCCCGACACTGTTATGCGCTAAACTAACTAATATTTATCTACTTCTAATGGTTGTTACCACGTTATGGTTGGGAGCAATAGGATTTACCGACGATTACATTAAGGTATTTAAAAAGAATAAAGAGGGGTTGCGCGGAAGGTTTAAGATTGTCGGCCAGGTAGGTTTGGGCTTGATAGTTGGTGTTACTCTTTATCTTAGTCCCGATGTAGTTATCAAAGAGAATATGGAAGTCCGCCGGAATAATATAATTGAAGAAGTTAATTATCACCAGGTAGAAACTAAGTCAACCAAAACGACTATTCCTTTTCTGAAAAACAACAATTTTGATTACTCAAAGCTGGTTGAGTGGACGGGCGATTATAAAGTTGAGGCAGCTTGGCTTGTATTTGTTCTTATGACAATCTTTGTTGTTACTGCAGTTTCAAACGGAGCAAACCTTACAGACGGACTTGATGGTCTGGCTGCAGGTAGTTCTGCTATAATTGGAGTAGCATTGGGTATTTTGGCTTATATGTCTTCACACTTTGAATTTGCTTCCTTCCTGAATATAATGTTTATACCCGGAGCCGAAGAATTAGTGGTATTTGCTTCCGCCTTTATTGGGGCGACAGTAGGATTCCTTTGGTACAATTCATATCCTGCCCAGGTTTTTATGGGAGATACAGGTAGTCTTACTCTGGGAGGTATCATTGCTGTTTTTGCTATTATAATCAGGAAAGAGTTGCTCATACCAATTCTTTGCGGTATCTTTTTCGCCGAAAGTATTTCTGTTATGGCTCAGGTTGCCTATTTTAAATATACCAAGAGAAAATATGGTGCAGGAAAACGTATTTTTAAGATGACTCCGTTGCATCATCATTTTCAGAAACCTGGAAATGCAGGCATCGAGGCCATATTTCAAAAGCCATTTAATGTGGTGCCTGAATCAAAAATAGTTGTTCGTTTTTGGTTGATTGGTATCATTCTGGCTGTAATTACAATCGTTACTTTAAAGATGAGATAAGAGAATGGCTAAAAAGATGGTAATTTTAGGAGCCGGTGAAAGTGGAACAGGTGCTGCTGTGCTGGCGCAGGCAAAAGGATTTGACGTTTTTGTTTCAGACCTTTCAGATATTAAACCTTTTTACAAGGAGGTGATGAATTCCCGTGGAATTCTATGGGAAGAGAAACAACATACAGAATCAATAATTCTTGGAGCAGACGAAGTTATAAAGAGCCCCGGTATTCCGGACAAAGCTCCGATTATTAAGAAGCTGAAGGAAAAAAGTATTTCTATTATTTCAGAAATAGAATTTGCGGGAAGGTATACCAACTCTAAGATGATTTGTATTACCGGAAGTAATGGTAAAACGACTACAACCATGCTGACGTATCATATCCTTAAGGAAGCCGGACTGGATGTAGGTCTTGCTGGAAACGTTGGAAATAGTCTGGCATTGCAGGTCGCGGAGCAGCCGCACGATTACTATGTGCTCGAACTAAGTAGCTTTCAGTTGGATAATATGTACGACTTTAAAGCGGATATAGCCATTTTGATGAACATAACGCCAGATCATCTGGATCGTTATAACTACGAATTCCAGAATTATGTGGATGCAAAATTCCGCATTCTTCAGAATCAGACTGAAGCTGATGCTTTTATTTACTGGAATGACGATCCTGTCATTGCCGCTGAAATAGCAAAGCATGCGCCCAAAGCTACTTTATATCCTTTTTCAGAAACAGAAAAAGCTGGTGTAAGAGGGTATACTGAGAATAAAAAATTAGTAATTGAAACAGAAAACGGGATATTTACAATGGATCAAGATCAGTTGGCATTGACGGGGACGCACAATCTATATAATTCGCTGGCTTCGGGCATTGCTGCTAAAGTCGTAGATATTAAAGACGAAGATATCCGGGCATCTCTCAGTGATTTCGCGGGAGTTGAACACAGACTTGAAAAGGTCGCTCGTGTTAGGGGAGTCGATTATGTAAACGATTCGAAGGCAACCAATGTTAATTCTTGCTGGTATGCGTTGCAGAGCATGAATACACCGGTTGTACTTATTCTGGGCGGGACAGATAAGGGGAATGATTATACTGAAATAGAAGAGCTTGTGAAAACGAAAGTTCATTCGCTTATTTTCCTTGGAGTGGATAATGCTAAATTGCATACCTTCTTTGATGGAAAAGTAGAGCATATAGAAGATGCTCTTTCTATGGAGGAAGCTATTTCAAAGGCTTATAAACTGGCACAGAAAGGTGATACTGTATTGCTTTCTCCTTGTTGCGCTAGTTTTGACCTGTTTAAGAATTACGAAGACAGGGGTAACCAATTCAAAGCTTGTGTGCTAAATTTGTAAAAGATGTAGTAATTTATGGATCTGGCAAGTAAACTATTTAAAGGTGACAGGGTAATATGGTTAATATTCATGTTCCTGTGTCTGATTTCAGTGGTGGAAGTTTTTAGCGCAACTAGTACAATTGCGTATAAGAATGCGAATCATTGGGCTCCGATAGTGCGCCATGCCACTTTTTTACTAGGTGGATTTGTGCTGGTATTGTTAATGCACAATATTCCTTATAAGTTTTTTTCTGTCTTCATCGGTTTATTGCCTATAGCCGCATTGATGCTTATAATGACTCCCTTTATTGGCGTTAGTGCGAACGACGCGCATCGATGGCTCGAAATATTTGGTATTCAGTTCCAACCGTCAGAGTTTGGCAAGCTAGCTTCTGTTGTTTATGTAGCTTTTTTGTTAAGTAAACGGAATAAATTTACTGACGTTCAGATATTCAAGTGGATTTTATTTGGAATTGGAGCTATTTGCATTTTAATTCTTCCTGAAAACTTTTCTACTGCGTTTATGCTTTTTGGGGTCTGTTGCCTCATGATGTTTGTCGGACAAATACCTTTCATGCTGTTGTTTAAGATGGTTTCTGTCCTGATATTGGTCTTTGCCATCTTTGGACTATCGTTAGTTTCTATGCCTGAAAGCATGCTGAAGTACATACCCCGGGCTATGACATGGAAGGAGCGTATTGCCGATTTTAATAACAAAAGTGAATTAAAAGAGGGTGAGACGTATGTAATAAATGACGACAATTACCAAGTATCTCATGCCAAAATTGCTATCGCTCGTGGAGGTATATTTGGACAAATGCCCGGTCACGGACAACAACGCGATTTTCTGCCTCAGGCATATTCCGACTTTATTTATGCTATCATTATTGAGGAGCTTGGTATTGTTGGAGGTCTTTTTGTTCTATTGCTCTATATAATGTTGTTGGTAAGAGCGGGAATGATCGCCCGGAAATGCGATAAACTTTTCCCGAAATTCCTTGTATTGGGGTGTGGATTGCTTGTGGTAACTCAGGCATTGGCTAATATGGCTGTTGCTGTGAACCTGATTCCGGTTACCGGTCAGCCTTTGCCTCTTATAAGCAGAGGTGGTACATCCACAGTCATTACGTGTATCTACTTTGGGATTATTCTCAGTGTAAGCCGTTTTGGGGCAGGAATGGGTGAGGACGAAATAGTTGAAGAAACAGAAGAGGCTACAGAAGAAACAGAAATCAACGATGAAGCTGATTCGGATGAGACTGAAAAGTTAGGAAAAAAGACAATTACAGAACTTGAAACGATAGTTGAATAGGATATGAAAGAGTATCGGATTATTATTAGTGGAGGAGGAACAGGAGGTCATATATTTCCTGCTATTTCCATTGCAAATACACTTCGGAAACGTTTTCCGAAATGTGAGATTTTGTTTGTAGGAGCGGAAGACCGAATGGAAATGGAGAAGGTTCCTGCAGCAGGATATCCGATTGTAGGTCTTCCTGTGAGTGGTTTCGACAGATCGAATAAGCTTAACAACATTAAAGTTGTGGGTAAGCTTATTAAAAGCTTGCGTCTGGCGGGCAAGACAATCCGTGATTTTAAACCAGATATTGCGGTTGGTGTTGGAGGTTATGCCAGCGGTCCTACTCTTTGGATGGCAGGGAGACATGGAATTCCTACCTTAATTCAGGAACAAAATTCGTATGCAGGGGTAACAAATAAACTGTTAGCCCGTAAGGCAGAAAAAATATGTGTGGCCTATGAAGGTATGGAAAAGTTTTTTCCATACGAGAAACTGGTTATAACAGGAAATCCGGTAAGACAGGATTTAGAAGACGCTCTTAGTAAGAAGGAAGAGGCAATTCAGTTTTTTGGACTTAATCCAAACAGAAAAACCATCTTGGTTGTAGGTGGAAGTTTGGGAGCACGGACAATAAATCAAAGTGTAGTAGCCGGACTGGATTCTTTGTTTACTTCGGAAGATGTTCAGGTTATCTGGCAGACGGGGAAGAACTATTGCGAGGAAGCTCTGAAACATTTGAAAGCTTATCATGGAATTCATGTTTGGTGTTCTGATTTTATAACGCGTATGGATTATGCCTATGCGGCAGCCGATCTGGTTATTTCAAGAGCAGGAGCCAGTTCTATTTCGGAACTCTGTATCTTAAAAAAACCTGTTATTTTGGTTCCTTCGCCTAATGTTGCTGAAGATCATCAGACCAAAAACGCATTAGCGCTTTCAGTAAAAGATGCAGCTATCATGATAACAGATGCAGAAGCCGGAGAAAAATTGATTAAGGTGGCGCTTGATGTTATACGTGATGAAAAACAACTTACTATGTTGAAAAACAATATAGCAGAATTGGCTCATCACCAGAGTGCGGAACATATTGTTGATGAGATAGTAAAAATTATTGATAAATAAACAGGCTTGTTACAGGCTGAAAGAAAAATGAATATAGATAATATAAAATCGGTTTATTTTGTAGGTGCCGGAGGGATCGGCATGAGTGCCCTGATACGTTATTTCCTTTCGAAAGGAAAAAAAGTTGCCGGTTATGATAAAACACCTTCTGATTTAACCGAACAACTAAACAGGGAAGGTGCCGATATTCATTATGAAGATAACATTGATTTAATTCCCGGGGTTTATAAAAACACCGATGATACATTGGTGGTTTATACTCCAGCCATACCAGCAACTCATTCCGAGCTCAGGTATTTTCAGACCCAGGGTTTTGAGGTGATGAAACGAGCACGTGTTTTGGGCGAAATTACAAATTGTACCAAGGGGCTATGTGTAGCAGGAACACACGGAAAGACAACAACGTCTTCCCTGATTGCACACTTGTTGAAGCAGTCGCATGTGGGTTGTAATGCTTTTCTTGGTGGTATTTTAAAGAATTACGACAGTAACTTATTATTGTCAGAAACAAGCGACCTTACAGTGATTGAAGCCGATGAATACGATCGGTCATTTCACTGGCTATCTCCTTATATGGCCGTAATCACTTCGGCCGACCCGGATCACCTGGATATTTATGGAACCCCCGAAGCTTACAGAGAGAGTTTCGAGAAGTTTACTACGCTAATCAGACCAGATGGTTGTCTTTTAATGCGCGTAGGAGTGGACGTAACACCACAACTTAAGAGCGGAGTTTCATGCTATACCTATTCGGCTGAAGATGGTGGCGATTTCCACGCAGAAAATATACGTGTCGGGAACGGAACGATTGTATTTGATTTTGTTTTTCCCGATGGCACGATTAAGGATGTTGAGTTAGGAGTTCCTGTTAAGGTGAATATAGAAAATGGAGTAGCCGCTATGGCAATTGCTTTGCTTAACGGAGTTACTGCCGGGGAAATGAAAGCCGCTATGGCTTCATTTCAAGGTCCGAAGCGTCGTTTCGATTTTCAGATTAAACGTGATAATTGCGTGTTGATTGATGATTATGCCCATCATCCTGAGGAATTAAAGGCAAGCATACTTTCTGTAAAAGAATTATATGCAGGCCGGAAGGTAACAGGTATATTTCAGCCACATTTATTTTCACGTACACGTGACTTTGCTCCCGAGTTTGCAGCAAGTCTTTCTTTGTTAGATGAACTTATCCTGCTGGATATCTATCCCGCAAGAGAAGAACCAATTCCGGGCGTAACATCAGCTATTATTTTTGATAAAGTGACTATTCCTGCTAAGCAACTTTGTTCCAAAGCTCAGTTGCCAGGTATTATAGAAGCCGGATCCTATGATGTGGTACTGATGGTTGGAGCCGGAGATATTGATCGTTTGGTAGAACCTGTAAAACAAATATTGGAAAAAAGGTGATTCGGATAGTATCCATTGTAGTTGCCACGTTGTTGTTTTCCTACATCGTGTTTGCCTCATTCTATTTCAAAGAAATGAGACACAATCCTAAGTGCCATAATCTGGAGATTGTTGTAAAAGATAGTCTGGATAAACATTTTGTGAGTGAGTCTGATATCATAACCATACTCAAACAAGCAAGTCTGAATCCGATAAAAGAGAGAATAAACCGGGTAAACACCAATAAGATTGAAAAGGAACTGCTAAAGAATCAGATGATTGCCCGTGTTGAAGCCTATAAGACTCCTTCAGGCATGATAAAGCTGGAAGTAACGCAAAAAGTTCCTATTCTTAGGATAATTAGTGTACGTGGTAATTTCTATGTTGACAATGAAGGAGGAACGATGCCCGTGAGTCCAAGGTACGTTGCGCATGTGCCACTTGCATCAGGTTATATAGAAAAAGAGCTGGCTATTACCGATTTATATAAATTTGCATTATTTTTGCAAAAGGATGAGTTCTGGAATGATCAGATAGATCAGATTTTTGTTCATCCTGACGGAGAAATTGAGCTTGTACCCAGGGTTGGTGATCATCGAATCGTATTAGGTACGATGGATGACTTCGAAACTAAACTTGCAAACCTGAAATTATTTTATGATCAGGCAATTCCAGTTGTAGGTTGGGAAAAGTACAGTATTATTAGTTTAAAATATAAGAATCAGATTGTTTGTACAAAAAAATAAATTATATGGCATACACAGACTTTATAGCAGCTATTGATTTGGGAACTTCCCGGATTGTAGGAATGGTAGGGAAGAAAAACGAGTATGGCGTTCTTTCCATAATTGCCTACGAAGTTGAGACCTCCGCTTCCTGTATACGGAGAGGATGTGTATACAATGTGGAGGAAACGGCAAACAAGATTAAACGCCTTATTCTTAAGTTGGAAAACAAGCTGAACGGAACTAAGATAGCCAAAGTATATGTAGGCATTGGTGGTCAGTCCCTGCGATCGGTCGACCATACTGTGCCTAAGATCCTGGGGACAGACGGTGTTGTTACAGACGAAATCATTAAATCATTACATGCGGAGTGTCTGAGTTATCATCCTGATATGCAGGATGTCCTGGCAGCTGTTTCGCCGGTTTACTATCTGGATGATAAACCCGAAGCAAATCCTGTCGGGATTCCCTGTACACGGATAGAGGCCCGATACAAATTAATTGTTGGACGTCCATCTTTAAAACGACATGTTATAAATAGTATTTCCGAAAGAGCACAGATAAAAATCGCAGGCATTATCGTATCTCCCCTTGCGTTAGGAGACGCCGTATTGAGCGACGACGAGCGCGACCTGGGCTGTGCCCTTATCGGATTTGGTGCAGGAGTTACTACCTTGACTGTTTATAAAGGGGGTAATCTTGTACATCTGTCCGTTATTCCTATGGGAAGTAATTTAATCACAAGAGATATTACTACACTGCACTTGTTGGAAAGCGAAGCCGAGCGGGTAAAACAGACTTATGGCAGCGCGATGATGGATCAGGAAAATGATCAGTCTATCCAGGTTAGTCTTGCCGACGGACTTGGTATGCGTGAGATAAAGTTGTCCGACTTGAATAACGTTATAGAAGCCCGAATGGGTGAGATTCTGGAAAATGTATATGCTCGTCTGGAATCAGTCGGGCTTGAAGGTAATCTTGGCGCCGGCATTGTGATAACAGGAGGCGGAGCCGCACTTAAAAGTCTTCCGGAAGTTATCCGCAAGCGAATGAAGATGGAGGTACGCTATTCGGCAACCCGCAGAGGAATTGTTGCCAGCGGAGATCTGGAAGCGGGTAATCCGTCCTATGCCGTAGCCGTTGGTTTGTTGATGCATGGAACAGAAAATTGCGCAGGTTATGTACCGCCAAAATATGTTTCGGAATCGGAACATGCGATTTTCGAGGAAGAAGAGGTTTTTGTTGCAGCACCTCCGGTTGAGAAGGTTTCCAAACCTGCATCCAAACCTGCTCCTGCTCCCAAACCAAAAGGGGTGGGGCTATTTAAAGGTCTGAGCAACAAATTCGATACGATGACGAAGAATCTTTTTGATGATAGCGAAGACAAGTTATAAGCAACTGTAATTAATAACTGAACACATGGACGATACAATATTAAATTTCAATTATCCTGCGGATAGTCCTTCAATAATAAAAGTGATTGGAGTAGGAGGGGGCGGTGGTAACGCCGTAACCCATATGTATAAAGAAGGTATTCATGATGTTACATTTGTTTTATGTAATACTGATAACCAAGCTTTATATCGCTCGGATGTACCCGTAAAGGTTACGCTGGGACGCGAAATAACCCAGGGATTGGGCGCCGGCAACAAACCCGAAAGGGCCATGATGGCGGCGGAAGAGAGTTTGGAAGATCTTCGCAAAATGCTAAGTGATGGAACCAAAATGGTCTTTATCACAGCAGGAATGGGAGGAGGAACCGGTACCGGAGCTGCCCCCGTAATTGCACGGATAGCAAAAGATATGGGTATCTTAACGGTTGGTATCGTAACGATTCCATTTGTTTTCGAAGGCGAACGTAAAATTATTCAGGCATTAAATGGCGTCGAAGAGATAAGCAAGAATGTGGATGCATTGCTTGTTATTAACAACGAACGTCTTCGCGAAATCTATGCGGACTTAACAATGACCAATGCTTTTGGAAAGGCGGATGATACGCTTACCATTGCAGCCAAGAGCATTGCCGAGATTATTACCCTGCCAGGTATTATAAATCTGGACTTTGCAGATGTTAAGACAACCATGAAAGATGGTGGTGTAGCGCTGATGAGTCGCGGATACGGAGAAGGAGAAGGGCGTGTTCGTCAAGCGATTGAAGATGCGTTGAATTCGCCGTTGCTGAACAACAATGATATTTTTAATGCCAAAAAGATTCTGTTCAATGTGTCGTTCTGTGAGGAAACGGAGCTTCGCATGGAAGAAATGAATGACGTGCATGATTTCATGTCTCGTTTTGGACGTGATATAGAAGTTATCTGGGGTACCACTTTGGATAATTCGTTAGGCAAGAAAGTGAAGATGACTATTCTGGCAACAGGATTTGGCGTCGAAGATATTCCTCAGATAGCCGATAAACGTCGCGCAGAATATTCCCGGATGTCCGAAGAAGAATTGCGGATTGAAGAAGAAAAGTTACGGAAAGAGCGGGAAGAAAAGGATTTGATCGATAAATATTACGGAGCTTCGGGTCAGCGTATGCGCAGAGCATCTGCACGAGCTAAGGCAGTTGTTCTATCCACGGAAGAATTGGATGATGATGCCTTTATCGTGCTGATGGAAGAAAATCCGACGTATAACCGTGATCCTAAGATTATCTCCCGTGCCCGGTCAAAGACCTCCAGGGAGGAAGAGGCCCCGGTTGTTTCTTTTGATGAAGTTGAGCCGACTCAAATTCAAAACGAACCGACTGAAACGACTAAACAGGTTATAAGATTTCGTTAGATCATAGACAAGTATTGTAAAAAACAGAATTATGAATTTATTTGATCAGGTTAGTGCCGATATCAAAGAAGCGATGTTGGCAAAAGATAAGATTCGTTTGCAGGCGTTGCGCGGAGTAAAGAAGGAATTCCTTGAAGCTAAGACAGCCAAAGGAGGCGATGGAGAATTGAGCGATGAAGCTGCTGTTAAAATCTTGCAGAAGATGATTAAACAACGCAAAGAAAGCGCAGAAATATATACAACACAAGGTCGCCCTGAATTGGCGCAAGACGAACTGGCTGAGGCTGCTTCTATCGAAGTTTATTTACCAAAGCAGATGTCTGCCGAAGAACTTGAAGCTGCTGTAAAGGCAATCATTGAACAAGTGGGTGCAAACGGAGCAAAGGATATGGGTAAGGTAATGGGTGTAGCAACAAAATCCCTTGCTGGAAAAGTGGAAGGTCGTATGATTTCCGAAACCGTAAAACGTTTGCTGAATTAAGTAAACAAACTGTTTGCAAATAGAATAATGGCAGCCATTCACCTCGTTTGAAGTGAATGGCTGTTTTTTTGATTGATTTGTCTACCTTTAATGCTCATTTTATCCTCCTTTTTCTCGTATATCTTTCCTTAATTTGTATATTGAAAAACATATGATTACCATGAACAAATACTATTTTATTTTTAGCTTTTTACTGCTTGGAGGGTATGCTTATGCGCAGCAAACGAATGTCGTAACTACCGAAAAAGTCTCCTTTGTCGAAAACGATTCCAATCCGGTGCTTGAGGGATACTATGCAGACCCGGATGTTCTGTATGCGGAGAAAACAGGCAAGTATTATATTTATCCTACAAGCGATGGTTTTACTGGTTGGAGTGGTACTTATTTTAAAACCTTTTCTTCTTCCGATTTAAAGAACTGGAAAGACGAAGGCATTATACTTGATTTAAAAAAGGATGTTTCCTGGGCCGATCGTAACGCATGGGCTCCTTGCATTATCGAGAAAAAGATTAAAAAGAACCAATACAAGTACTATTACTATTTTACGGCGGCACAAAAGATTGGAGTGGCTGTAGCGGACGATCCTTGTGGTCCGTTTAAAGACTCGGGCAAACCTCTTATCGCAGAAAAGCCCCAAGGGATAAAAGACGGACAGGAAATTGATCCGGATGTTTTTTCTGATCCGGTAAGCGGTAAGTGTTTTCTGTACTGGGGTAACGGATATCTGGCGGTGACTGAACTGGAGAAGGATATGGTTTCCATTAATAAGAAGTCGGTGAAGGTTATTACCCCCGATCTAGTGATTATCACAAGTTGTGATAATCACTATTATCCAAAGTAGCACATTATCCAAAGCCACAAAAAAAGTAGCTCTGATTAACAGCTAGTTATCAAAGCTACTTTGCGATATGACTTTTGATTATATTTATCGCCCTAAGCTACGCAACCA
>Ga0209639_1000532_pt1 | contig 52240 bp, 32 predicted proteins | sample EPASupsiteHSE605_FD_187268 | JGI IMG/M metagenome (GOLD analysis project Ga0209639, IMG submission 187268) | Bioremediated contaminated groundwater from EPA Superfund site, New Mexico - Sample HSE6-05 (SPAdes) (version 2) | ecosystem: Environmental > Aquatic > Deep subsurface > Groundwater >... | reverse complement strand
CATTCAGATTGTTCATGGCCATAATACTTGAATAATTATTTCTGATTTGTGTGATAATACTAAAAGATTTCTCATGGGAAGATAAAAAATCATAAATCCTATCATTGTTGACATGAAAATCATGTCTAATCTTTCTGATTGCGGTTCCGTTACTATAAATGTTTAGAAGTATTCCATCCAAAATCTTGTTTGAATCAACGGTTTCATAAACCATTTAATTTAGGTGTACTTTACTTTAAAGAAGTAGTTTATTAAATTTTGGCGTTCGATCGATAATTTGTCACATTTTGAGAAAAGTGTTCTGTTTTAGCAGGATAATCTGGTTTAAAAGGAGATTAGAATCAGTCAAATATATTAATTTTTCAAAGAAATAATCGCCAATTTGGAAGATCAAATCTTCAATAACATCCGAAAATGTCTTTCTGACATCACAAACATTCTTGAAGGCAATTGATATTTACGAAAAGTGACAAATGAATTATTGCGATTCTGGTATTCTGAAGATGATCGCTTTTCAAGAAACCATTTTTAATGGAGATGCGGATATTAAACTCGATGAAGAAAGTGATGTAGCCGAGATCGCTGCATATTTTTGCTTTGCTCCAATAATTAGACCTCTAAGAATTGATTTTTTTTCAGAAACAGTATCTGATTTAATAAAGAAATATCCATTAAATAAGGAATTTCGCAAAAAGATTACGTTTTTTTCAATGAATTATTGTCCTGCATTATACTACCGTTTATATGAGAATGGGGTTGCTAAGCTTAAGTTCAACTTCATAGAAGATGAATCGCTTTTCCTGATAAAAAGCCTTATTTATTTTCTTGATTCGATTGATTTCATAAGGAAAATCCCCATAACTCGTGTTATTGAAGAATTGGAAGGTATATTTCTTAGATTGGGTCTTGACAATAGTGAAAAGCGAAAAGAATATATATTATATTGTTATACAAAAGACTCTTTGCAGTATTTATTGAAATATGATCTGATTGAGGAATTGAAAATTCGATCATCTTTAGAATTCAACTTTAATCAAAAGCTATCAAAATCATTTTTTGATTTCACTAATATCTCAGGTGAGTTTTCTTTACTTGAATTCTCATCTTTTTATGGTTCAGTCGGATCTTTCAGATATTTGTTACTAAATGGAGCTATAATTAGTCCAAGAATTGCCGAATATGCCGTTCAATTAGGAGAATTTTCCATTATTCATCAATTACCAGATTTGTATCCAAAAGATGTGTTTTCATCTCTTTATTCATATCAGAACGAGGTCACTGATTGGTTAGTTGAAAATGGCTGCAATCTTAATTTTCCTTTGAGATTTTGTTTTAATATAAAAGGAATAATTAAATTGATTGATACTATGGAAATGAAAAATATGGATACTTCTAAGCTTCTTTGTTTCACTATGATTAATTTTTCCAAATTTGGATCAATTAATATGATTAAATATCTTCATTCTAAAGGTGTTGATATCAGTTATTCAAATTCTTGTTTTTTTAATAGAATAATCGAGACACGCCCCTTTTTATTAGTTGTGAGTATGGATTGTTTCATTTTTGTAAGTATTTATTGGATAATGGTGCTGATAAGTATTACATGAGTCTTGTAATATCTATGATTTCAATGTCATATGTTGTTATTTGGATTGCTACCAATTCATAAAGCTTCCGAGAAAGGATTTGTGAAAATAGTGGAACTCTTTCTTGAAAAAGGATGTGATATTAATGCCAGAAGTTCAATGTTTAAACATCTAACAACTTTGCTACTCCGCTTATTTGTGCTGCTAGAGGGTCACATTTGAAAATGGTCAAGTTTTTATTGGAAAAAGGGGCAGATGTTTCTATGATTGATTCTGTCAATGTTTGAGTTTTTCATTTTGTTTCCTTGAAATTTGTTCTCTCCTCTTCATATGGCATGTTTTGGACATAGCCTTGATATTGTTAAGCAATTAATATTATATGGATCAGAACTTAACAATCCTAATCATGTTCATTATCTATCATCAATCAGTTCAATTCTCCAATTTACAAACACCCCTCCATAACGCAGCTATAGTTGGTTCTACAGAAATATATCATTATCTTATTGAACAAGGAGCAGATGTTAATGCCAAAGACAAATTCCATTATTCGAGTATCAATTCAGGTTTTACATAACAATCGGACACCAAGTTTAATTGCTCGCGAAAGGGAAAAGAGACAGAAAAAAAATTCTTGTAATATTTGATATGTGCCTATAGGAATTAATAAAAAGTTGAATACTCAATCTCTATAAATTAATTGATTAATTGATAAGGATGATCGTTTTGTAAGCTATTTAAATCATTTGTAAAATTTTACAAAGGTCAATTTTATAAAACTATGGAGAACTCGATATCCTCAGCTTTGGTTGAAAAGATTAATAGCAAAGATGCAAATATAGAATCAGTACTAATTTCTCCTATGTTTTTGAAAACCTTTAAAAGTCGGCATCCAGTTTTGCTAGAATAGTATTTTTTTTTTCTAATAATCAGTATTAAACAAAATATTGTTGAAATTGCCAGTATATGTTTATTAAACGAGGATTCTCCGTGTTCATCAATTTGTTTTATCATTGCAAATGAATCAGAATCATCCATAATCAGTAAATTATATAATGAAGACATATTGCTCAATATTTTCCTTCAAAAATATGGAGAAAATAATATGTCAATGTGTTTTTTGCTGAGGTTTTCGTCTTTGCTTCTAAATGGATTATTTTTGTTTTCAAGTGTTACAACCAAATATGAGCCCGTTTTTCGATATTTTCTTGAAATATGCGATATTCCATGTGTGAATCATTTTTTCACATCTATACTTACTCATGAAGAAACATATATGTCTCTTCATGAAGGACTTCTATCATTATCCTTTTCAGATATTGTACTATCATATCTTTACAAATTTGCCGTTGAAAACCCTATTAAGGAAAACGAGTCGAGATGTGTTTATGAAAAGATTCATAATCTTTGTTTGATAATTCAGCAAAGCTGTTCGACAAGAGTATTGGGACTTTCTTTTAAGGTTTTTAGAACAGCATCAATTCTGGATTTTATAGATATTGACCTACCAATATATGTAAGGAATATTCAATGGTCTTCTTTTTTGTCAATATTAAACCCTCATAATGCTCCTGCTATGGTTTCAATTCTGCAAAAGTCAATATATATTACTAGATCTCTCGAACAATGCAGCCATATAAATTCTTACCATGTCAGTGCATTAATTTTTGTAACCAGGATGTTCCAATTTGAACCAAATTTGCTTTTGTATATGATTTCTGATTGGGAGAATTATTTTTCTTCATTAGTTAACTCTATGATTAAATTTTGCAACCATAGCATTTTCCATAATTCTCTCAGATCATTTTTTGAGGTTTCTATTTCCACACCTGGAGTAGGCGAGATTCTTGCTCCAATTTTAACAAATGAATGCATCAACAATCCGAAGCCTAGAGAAAACCGAGTTTTATCTGCTCAATGTAATACTCTTGTACAGATGGTTATTGACAATGCAAAGATTTTCCCCAAGATCAAAGATTCTCTAAGAACAGTGCCAGAATTTACCGATTATGCGAATGGAACACTTAAAAAGTATCACAAAGCAATTGAAATCGAATATGGTATTGAACCACAAACATCAGTATATCAAATGTTGAGATCTTTTTTTGAATAAATGTATTTTTTTTATTGTAATGTTGCTGTGCATAGGTAATTACCACCTAATGGCGATTCAGGATGGGTTTCAAGTTTTTCAAAAACTACATTCTTACCAATTGTTTGATAATAAAGTTGAATATGGGCTAAAACTATGCCCATGTCAAAGTTACTCATCTCCCATGTAGATGTGTTAAAAACATGTATTTGAGGCTCATCAAACAGTATTCGATACGAATGTGGCTTCATGGCACAGGGGATTTTGGCCAGAGCTTTGCATAAGAGATCCCTTTCTCCTGATGTTTCTTCAGTGATTGGTTTATTAAGCTTCAAGTCATAAAACTTATCATGAAATTCATTCTTTCCTCTCCATGATCCAAACCACTTAACTACGCTATCAAGCCAGCGATCTTGATCTTCTCCTCCAAAAGCTACAACAGCCGGGACATCACAATCACCACCAGCAAACTCAATAGATCTTCCTTTCAAATATGTACCAGCTACCCAGCATGTCGCAATGCTGTGTTGAGTCATCCAAATAACACAATGTTCTAACAAATACCCGGTAGTAAGAATTGAACTCAATCTATTTTCATCATTTTCAGCTTTTGGTTGTTTTGCAAGCAGCCATCCATTCTCATGTACAATAAAGTTTATCAATCCAAATCCATTGGGCGCTAAAATGATCTCTGATTGGCCACCAAAAAGCTTGGGCAACCGATTTGCTTGTTCAACAATTGATGCGACTTTTTGTTGATTCTCTTCGGTCCACAATTGAGTCGAGAAGTTCCTCGTACTATGACGAGATAGAAATGCATCTCCAATAGGGAGTACAGGTGTTTCAACTGACATCAAGCTTTGTGAATTGATTTTTCTCAGAAATAATTGACCTAGGAGGTTATGACTTTTTATCTGTAGCACTGTTCCATTTTAACCCAAGGACTGATTTAGGATAATATAAGGATATGGTAACATGATTGTTAAAAATGTATTTTTGTGGATAAATAAATCAAAAAATGAGTGTTGAAATTTTTGTTGAGTTTCAAGAAGCTTTGTATAATAATCATGATGTTGATGAAACCAGGGTTAAAGACTGCCCTACATTTATTGTAGATAGTGTTCTTTATGCAGTTAAGATTAGGCCATTAAGTATTGATAGAATCTGTGAATTATGCTTGAGATTTTCGAAAGATTATCTATTTTCGAGGAAGTTATTGAAAAAAGGGATAATGGAGTGTGTTCCAATGATTTATAGACTTTACAAGCTCGGTTTATTTCAGATTACCGAAATTGTTGAACATTTGAAAAAATTCAAACGTGCATTTCCATGTCTTTATTTTTCAACAAGTTATGACATGTTTAACGATATTAATGTACATTCTTTTATTGACAGTTATTTGTTCTATGAGTATTATGAAAACTCATGTCTTGAAGAGTTTTTATTATATGGTTACTCGATAGGATCATTAGAGTATTCAATTAAGTACGATGATGATAAAACACTATCGAATTTGTTAAACGATCCATGTTTTGATAAGAAGAAAGGCTTCGATATTAGCAATTTTGAGTGGACCATTATGACTGATTGTCCATCATTGATATCAGCTTCTGCATTTTTTGGATCCATTAATTGTTTTAAACTACTGCTATTGAATGGTTTTGATATCGATGAGCAGACAAAAGTTAACTGTTTTGCTAGTGGAAACACAGATTTGATTCATATGCTTGGTCCTCTTTCTGCTGATATCCTTCAAACAACTCTTGTTATTTCTCAAAAGTATTGTCATTCCTCATTATATGAGTGGTTAATTGAATCATCAGGACTTAAAAGGAATAGTTACTGTAATTACTATAACCTATATGACATTATTTTGCAAGCTGAAAAAGGAGATATTCAAAGCATTGTTGTTCCTGGACAATTACACCCAATTTGTTTCTTTTTTGAGCAAGACAATTTTCTTGTTGTAGATTATTTGATCAAAAAAAAGGTTTCTTTTCCAGAAAATCAATCAAATTGTCTCGCATTAATTTCTGCCATTCAAAATAACAAGCTTGAGTATATTGATGTTCTATGTAATCTTGGGGCAAATATTAATTCAATTGATAAAGATTCGAAGTTTTATTAGGTAAAAGGACACCATTTTTTCATGCATGCTCAATAGGAGATATGAAAACCGTAGTTTTGTTGAAAGAAAAAGGTGCAAATATGAGATTAACCGATATGAATTTTGGTTTTTTCCCAAAAAATTTACTCCACTTCATATTGCATCAGAAAAAGGACACTATAAAATTGCCGAGTTTTTAGTATTAAATGGAATTGATATTGAAAGTCGAGATTCGAGGGTATTATTACTTATTATGGACAAACACCATTGCATATAGCCACAAGAAATAATCAATATGATATTATCGAATTATTGATTCAGAATGGTGCCAATATTGAGTCAAAAAACAAAGATATTTTGTATGTTTTTTCGAAATTACCCCCTTGATCAATGCATCATACTATTGTTCGGTTGTTTGTGTTGCATATCTGATTAATCATGGAGCAAATATACATGAAACTGATAAATGGAGTAAGTTTTTATATATTAATGTCTTCCAATACATCGGGCATCTCATTATAATAGTTATAATGTGGTAAAATTTCTTGTTGAAAATGGATCCCAGGTTAATTTCTTTAATATTAAATCAGATATTCTTCAAATTTGCAAACCCCATTTGATCTTGCTTCAGGGGCTGAAAGGGATTATTTAGGTCGTATTAACGTTGATGGTATCAAAGCTTTGCAGTATTCATCTGGAACAGAGCCAGATTGTTATGAATATTTCTTATCACATCCATATATGGTTAACTATTATGATAGAAACATTCAAATTTTTATTATATGAATAGTCCAATCAAAGTGGCAATATCCAAATCAAATATCCAAATGGTTGAGTTTCTTTTTCACAATGGAGCAGAATCATGCATCTATTATAATGGAGTAACTGAAGTATGCATATTTGATGTTGCAATCGAAAGCAGAAATACGGAAATAATGAAAATAGTAATATCCAATATGATGAAGAAATCTAATTCAAGCCTTGATGTAATTTACGATTTTATGAGAATAATTGCCTTTTTAAAGCTTGTTCTTTTCAAATACCCGAAATTGTCAAATTTTTAATTGATTGTAAGGTTAGTATTAATGGAAACCCAAAAAGAATGAATGTTAATACACCCCTTCATATATCATCCCAAAACGGAAACCTGGAAATTGTTCAACTTCTCGTCGAGAATGGGGCTAATATAAATGCAAAGAATGAAACAATCACATTGAATACAATAATCAGACCCCTCTTTTTTTGGCGGTATTAAAGGGACATTTATCCATTATTGAGTACCTTCTATCAAAGAAAGCAGATACTGAATCTCAAACCATAGATATAGCCAAAAGAGTTTTCTTGATACATGTTTACATCAAGCCGCCCAATTGCATAATCTTGAAATAGTAAAACTATTAGTCCAATATGGAGCAAATATTAACGCAGTAAACAAAAGAGGCTACTCTCCAATATCAATAGCTTCTTTGTCCAAATCATCATTGGATTTTGTTAAATTTTTTGTTGAAAATGGATCAAATCCTTGTTTCATAATCAAAGCTCTGACTGGTTCATTGATAAACAAGAATTCTCCCACTAGCAATTATTTATTGGACCAATTAAGCCTCAAAGATCAACAAACAGCATTGAGAGGTTTTATCGAAGAATTCGGGTGGTATGTTAAGGATTTTATTAATGATTTTATCACAGAGAGGTACAAATAAATCGACACCTACTTTTATAAGAATATTTCGCCCAGGCTCGTTTAGGTTTTTTACATGGCGGTTGTTTTGAAAAAAAGTTGTTTGTAGCCTAAAAAATGGATAAAAAGCCTTCAAAAAGTAAGGCTGATCACACGCTATCATCTACAATAACTAGATCTGGATCAACATTTCCGTTGCCCTCGGATAAAGATCCAGTTTATCAGTTCATAATAAATAATCATATTGAGCACCTTGCTGTCGCAGCAGGAGATGGATATGTTCAATCGTTTGTTAATACCGAACTGCCAAAAGTAGAAAATATTCAAATGTGGTCGCTAAAGCAGCTTTATAAGTTGAGATCTGATATCATTCACCTTAAATCATTTATTGACAAAGAAAACAATGCTATTCACAGTTTATATGAGATATCAATGAGAAGCATCATTAATAAAATCGAAGAGAAAGATATGGAGAAACCAATCCGAAGAGTATATATTTCCAAGATGAGTTTACCCCAGAAACAAGAAGCTGAAAAGCATGATAACGAAGAAGTGTTGGTTTCTAGCATGAAGAGTGTTAATAGCGCTGTATTGAGTTCCAATAACCCATCACGATATAAGAATACAAAAATACGGGATCCAGCAGAGCCAAAGCAAATAACAGCAGACACTATATGGGAATCAACAGAACTATTTTTAAAACCAATTGAAAATCCAAGCAGATTTGAAAAATGGTTTATTCCAACAAAACCAACGTATGACCAGATTAAGTTAAATGAGCCTCTTGGTACACACTACTCAGAAACGTTCCCCAAAACACAGAAATATTTATCTGATCCAAATAAAGCTAAGCTAAAAATGCCTCTACCCCCATTCGGTTCAAATAATTCTAAAGAAGGATCGGTTCATAGAAGATTATTATGTGCATTCGTTCCTGTTGAGATCAGGTCTCATTATGATGTGGATTCCATCTCAATGGATGAACCTAGATCAGATATATTTTCTATGGACGATGTGAATCAGATTCAAACATCATCATTGTCATCTCAGTTCTTAAACAGCGCCGAAATGAAAGGATTCCCAGTCATTAATAGAATGGGAAACTCTCCTTATGGACAAATTTCTTTCGAAGAAAGACTTAGATATGAATTGGAATACGCGGGAATGCTGGGAGAGGGGAAAACTTTCAAAGATGATAATAATCCTGTTATTTCTAGTATACGAGATGCAATTAATCAGCAAAAAATCATATGTGATTCTGCAAATTACTGGAGGAATATTATATACAAGTATTATCAAACAGACTTCAGAGTTTTCCAAGACAGAGTAAACAGGAGGAAAGCATGGGATAATGCCATCAGTATATATACTCAACAACAAGAAAATTCCAAACAGAACATTAAAAAGTCAAAATCAAGGCCACAAAGAATACAAATATCATATTCTTCTGATGATTCTTCAAGAACAAATTCCGATTAACTTGTAACTGCATATTAAATTTATTTAAAATAGTTTTTACTAAATCAATGCTCTTTAGATAGCTCCGGAAGAATTAATGGAAACATTTGGCACATATAAACACATGCCCACATGATATACGCCATTACAATAAGTATTGCTGTGAAATTTACGGAATAACAAGTCTGACCTTTTCTGAAAGCAATCGAAACTACCAATACTGCAAAAACTAAGATAGCTAAAAATACCATACTGCCTGTTATTAGGCCTTTAATGGGCTGATCGACCATTTTCTGTTTTGGCACTTTTGGTATTACCCCATTATCACAAAAAAGGGCAATTTATGACTTTAGGGTTCAAATTTGGTACCCTGGATTACGAATACTGAGGTGGTGTTGGACCAAAGTACATTTCTTTCATTGTTATATATATGTAAAACTTGCATGGTTGGTAGTTTTCTAGAACCTAATCTCAAAGGGATGATATTAATACTTATATCCGTATAACTGGTAGTTAAAGCTAATGCTTGTTTTGTGATACCTTCAACTAAGAAGTCGGAACTTTTTCCTATTGATAGATATACATTGATATTTTGGTTCTTTGATTTTATTTTCAGTGATATGGAACTTTTCTCATGTATATATAGCTCAGGGCTATGAATATGTTCAACTTCAATCTCAGGAATAATTGAATCAACATGTTGGAGTTTATGACGGAAAACAAATGGATGTTGTGATAACGATGAACCAAATGTGATTTCAATATCACCGAGAGATATATCATTTCCATTCTGTGTAGAATTGAATACAAATAAAGAAGTGAACTCTTCTTGGGTAGCCAAAACAACTGGTAATCCATGATCAATTTCAGTAAAACAAAAACCATTTTGGGGGTACACTTTGATGCTCTTCAATTCAATCCAATCTGGACAGGAATAAATAATTGTAGATATCAATGTCGAGATACTACCAACTTCAACAATCGGTTTTTCTAGATTTTGATCTTTGTGACATGAGTTACTCACATTGAAAGAGAATAAAAATGGAGATCTAAAAGATATCGAAAACCTATCGAAGTATTTCAATTCTCCTTCAGGTGTAATAAATTCAATGGATATATTAAATAAAACTGTGGCTGAATTATCTAAATAAAAGTTTGCTTGAATTGGTTCACTCGCAGTTTTACCTTGAGATTCTTCAACAAAAATGCTGGTCCTTTCACATGAGCTTTTGCATGAAACATTAGTTTCATGGGATATTGGGATAATTTTGGTGATTCGCCTGACACCATCAATAGGAATGTTTTCAAAGTTAATTATTATTGGAAAATCTACAAATGAATAGCCATATTTTGGTACTTTAGGTATTACTTTAATAGCATAATCTTGGTTGAACAAAGTACAGTTATCGATCGAAACAATAGATGTATTAAATGTGAGATTATCGATAGAATATGTAACCTTGTTTAACTTATTTTCACCAACTCCATTCAATTTTACTTTGTAGATATTTCTTCTTGTCTGCTTGGATTTTAACTCAATTGGAGGTAAGACTAATTGACTGTTTGTATGATTAGCGTTCTCTATACTAATTATAACACTATTTAATATTGTATCAAATGGTAATAATGAACGAATTATAACAATAACCTCTGGTTGGTCACTCAGCCAGTACTTTTTTGAAGAAAATCTGGCCTCAAATACTAGAGGAGAGAGTGATTTCATAATATCCAAACTAACATTGCCAAATATTTTATAATTCTCGACCCATAATGTAACAGACCTATCTCCTATGTAAGTATTATACCTAGGTAACAAACACAAGAAAGCAGAATAGATAAAACTCGGTCCATTATTGCAAAATTTATATAAATTCGCCAAAATCCACAATAATCTTGAAGAAATGGGGAAAAAATTAGTGTTATTAAAAAAATTCATCTGCTCCAATAATTCCTCAAATATTCCTTCAATACTTTGGCAATCCATTATTTCGAATAAATTCTCAATGGAGAAATCTTTTTCGGTCAGCTTTGACTCAATAATCTCGATAACTTGGCTTATCCCAGTGAGGTCAAATTTCATTAAGAATTTACAAAAAATTACAAAATGTGACAATTGTAAAATGGAATCCAAGTTTAGTGAAATGATATCTTTCGAGACATCACTCTATGAAAATAGGGTATTAAATGATATTAGCAATATTGATACCGGTTTTATAGTTGATAGAATTGTCCAGTTTCCTTCATTTCGTCCTTTGTTTTTTGCAACAGCTGTTGAAGTGTGCAAGAAGTTCAGAAATAATTCGGAATTTATGAGATCATTATTGGAAAGTTCTGTAAAACTGTGTCCAATTTTAACATATAATCTCTATAAGTCTGGAATTTTTCGATATGAAGAGATTGAAAAATACATAAACCAAATGGATTTGTATATATTGTGCTATTGTTTTAGGAAAGAAATATCTGATTTTAACGATTTCATCCAAAAGAAACGAAGGCCTTATTATTTTGATGATTCATTTTTTGAAAATGAGAGTATTATATCAATGTCTATTGAATATGGGTTTCCTCCTTCAACCATTGAATATTGCCTGAAATATGATGATATTGAAGTTTTTCGCAGCCTTTTACCTTCTGATCAAACAGAATGCAAATGGAGCCCTTTTGAATGGAGTAGAAAACCTGAAAATCTTGATTTCTTATCATTCTCAGGATTCTTTGGGTCAATCTCATGTTTCAAGCATCTTTTAATGAGTGGTTATTGCCCCAACTCCCTATCTAAGTCCTTAGTATCCTGTTGCGGTAATTTAGATCTTTATCATTTATGTAATGATGGGGGAGATATTGACGTCACTCAAGTATTCTCGGCTGCATCGTCCTGCCAATTATCATTGCTCACATACATGTTTGAAAATGGAGCTGATATTAGATCAATCAGTTGTTCAAAAGAAACTCTCCTTCATAGTGCTGTGAGAGAGGGCCATATAAGCATTGTTGATTTTTTGTTGAAAAAAGGAGCTAATATTAATGCCAGAGGTATATTTATTTACATAACTCGTCTAATAACACTCCCCTTCATTTGGCTATTGAAAAAGGATACTATCAAATTGTTGAATACCTGGCTTCTCATGGAGCTGACCTTAACATATGTAGTTCTGCTGTTTATAATTTTTTGATAATGAATATCCAATACATACAGCCGTAACAAAGAGTAATCTAAAGATTGTTGAATGCTTGGTAAAATATGGAGCCAACATTAATGCAGAAGACATTAGTATATAGTTTCGATGTATGATTGGACTCCTCTTCATTATGCTGTTAGCAATGGCAACTTGATGATCGTTGAATTTCTTGCAAAAAACGGGGGTAACACTAAAGCTATTGATGGTATGAGAAGGACCCCACTTAAGTTATCTCAAGCAAAAGGATACTCTGATATTTCAGATTTCCTCATCAACTATACATCTTAATAAAACATTTAATAGCAATTCGGTGATATCTTGTGTTTGGTGATTCACTTCCAGACTCATTTTGAATTTTAAAAAACAAGTTTTAAATTGTTTTCAACATCAGGAGAATTGTTTAGTTTTAGCTCCCAGCTGTTTTCAAAGGAGAGAAAAGGTGTTAGAATGTGTGTTTGAAATGAAAAATGATCAAAGTGGAACAATTAGTGATTATGTTGATGATGAAGAGGGAATAAATGCTAAGCCAATATATAAATTTGTTGTATTTAATGAAGAGGACTCTAATTATTATATTCACAATGAAAGAATGTGCTTTTACAAAGGATCATTAAATTCACAAGTGATTTCAATTCCAAATAATGCATTTTTTTCTTTCTCATTTATGATGAAAAATGAAGAGTATATAAATAAGTCAATTATCTTATTTGAAGGCCTTCCTGATCTCAAACAGCTTTCTCAGAGCTTAGTTCTAGAATTATCTAGAGAGATGATTAGTAACAGATTGAAGTATGGGACAAATAATGGAATGAAACCTATTTTAGAGAAAATTGATAATTGGATATTGAATAAATGCACAATTTTGCGGGTAAATGAAGAGACTTCTGATATTTATTCTGTAGGATCATTTATTGACGAACTTGGGCCTTATTCCGATATTGTTATGTCATTTCATTCATATGAAGAAGAAGATATTGTACAATTAATGTATGTCTTAACCCATTACAAACAAATTGGTTTTCATTTATGTGTGAGTGTCGGAGAAAATTCTCTTGATGATAAAATTATGATAAGTATCTCCGATCAAGCTTCATATTTTGGTTATTGTTTGAACAGGTCCCACTTAGTAGTTTTAAGTACTGATGCTATAGCTCCTTTTGAAGATTTTGAAAAGGATTTGGGAATTAGTTTCAAGGAAAAAATTATTCCTGATATCGATGATTGTTTAAATCAATTCGTTGGTTGTTCTTTTTCAACATTAAACAATGAAGAGCTTCTGGGAACATTGGAGACTATTCTTAAAGGGATATCTGGCGGAGTGATATTATATTGTTTTTTAGACAATCTTTCTCCTACTCAATTGAAACAAGCATCACTATTTAGTAAGATTGAAAAAAACATTCCTGTAATTTACTCTAATGATTCTATTGTATTGTCACAATTCCGTAAGAAAACATTAGAGAAAGGAATCGCTTTACTAATAACAAATAATATACAAATTATGGATCCCAAAGACTATTTTATTTCGTCAATAATAATTATATGTCCCCAATCAATTGATGGTAAGTTGATCCGGTTTTCTAATCATCAGATGTCTAAACTTCTTAGTTTACCAGTATCTTCATTTATTGTTTTCAATTCTGAAAAGTATCAATTTGAACAATTTATTAATGAAAGAATGGAGAATAATCCCAACCCACAGTTGTTCTCAAAAAGACTGAAAAGAATGTTTACTGAATACAATGCATCACTTCCAGAAAATAATACATATCACAAAGGGAAGCCTGCACAATTTCATTGTGCATTATGCAAAGAGCAAGCCTTCTCAACCCCATCAATCGATTCTGAATTAGAGACTACCTTCAATAGAAATGGTTTTCTAGAGATCACACACTGCGAATCAGATTCACCAGTGTTGATTTTGAGAAAAAAATCAACACTTCTCATCAATGGAAACACTTCCCAAATTATTTGGTCCCAAAATGATATGATTGGATACCAAACAATCACATGCAAATGTGGGTCAATATTAGGTGCTCAAATTACCGTAGTTTCCCAATCCACACTCGATCTTGTTGATAAGATTGTAATAATCATGTCAAGGCTTAGATTCTCTAACAAAATTAAGAGCACCCGTAGGCTGTCACAGACTGGCAATCGTCAAAAAAAGCTTGACTTTTAGGTTGTTGTTATAAAAATGGATTCAAGAGATATTTTGTTTAAAACTATTCACCCTAATTCTATTACGAAAGCCGAACCGCAAGTATCAACTTTTGATATGGAAAACATATTGCTTTTTGAGGATTTTGAGATTCCAAATGAAAAACCAGAAGAACCATATTTATCGGATTTATTAGAGACAATCCTTAACGAGACTTGCGTTTCCGAAGAACTACGGTCCATGATCTTTGAGAAGACTTCAGATGAAAAATGGAGCTTTATTTTGACAATTTACTCTCAAGCAAAGGATTTGGCAGCCCCAAAAGACCTTTACTCGGGATTGATGACTAAATGTGATGTCGAATTGCTGAAAAGGATCTCTTTTACATTACATAGAGCCCCATTGTATTGGATTCGAAGTTTTCTAAATATCGGGGGACATGTATTATTATTCATAAAAATTGTGGAATTCTCTAAGCTAATAAGAGACAAAACAAAGATTCATGGAAGAGAACACGTCGATATTCTCCAGCATTTGCTACTTGTTATGTCTGAGCTGTTGAATACGAGATGTGGGCTTGAATCAATGAGTCAAATACATGACCCTGAACATAAACTTGTCTATTCAATAATTCCTTCCGAGCAACAATTATCTCCTATCATATTTAGGATGCTGTGTATTCTTATTATTGTTAATCAGAATTCGTCCTCCATTATTGATGCTCTCCAGAACCTTTCCGATTATTATGGACTTTCATCTCCTTTTGCATTTGCCATCGATGCAATCCGTGGAGGGGATCCGTTGTGGTGTTTTGCTTTTTTAAATGTTGTTTTATATGACTCAAAAGATATCCAAACAAGAGCATCTCGGCGTTTTCAAATGCTGAAAATCGGATTAAACGAACTATTAGGCATTCAATATCCAGAAGATGTTCAAAACCAGGTTGATGAGTTCATTTCACTTAAGAAACAAGATGAAAGTGAAATAATGGAGGTTTTTGGGTGTCCATGTTTTGTTCCAGGAGATATCGAGAGCTCTTTTAATTCTCTTTTTGAGTGTTCAGATGATATTGAAACAGTTTCATCATTTATTTTGGAGTTGATTTATACAAAAAATATCAATCCCGAGAATTATCGAGAATATATTGATCTTATGATTAATTTTCTTACTGCTCTTCATCATAGTACTTCTGATCAGGAATTGTTAAAAATGAGTAGTGAAATTTGGTCATTAGCTCCATTAAATGTTTCAACAAATCATACAATGAATAAGCTGGAGGAATCATTATCAACGTCAACAGGATTCATTTCATCTGGGAGTATCTCAATATCTCAGGAATCACCGTCAATTAATAAAGCAAATGAGGAATCAATCATGAAACTAGATGGACTTCGAAAACAAGTGAATCAAGTAATTGAAATGAAATCTATTCCTCGGACAAGGAAACGGACTCGGTCAAGAAGTCCATCAACAGCTGCTTTACTAAAGCTAAATGAGGAAGATTATAAATCAATATTTACTGATGGGTCTCAAAGTTGTAAATCAGTTGAAAACAATATTGAACACAATGCACCTTTGCAAAAAGACAATTTATTATTGACCAAAACAACAATAATTCCTCCCCCACCCCCACCTCCCCCTCCCCCTCCTACTAAAAATGCTGCGCCTCCACCACCTCCTCCACCTCCAAATGGACCCAAGCTTTCGTCAAGAACCAATCCTGATCAAAATAATGTTTTAAACATACACCCTAATCTTCCTCCTCCAAAAAAGATGAAACAGATTTTCTGGGAAAGGCTGCCTGATCCAATGAGAGAAAAATCCATTTGGAATGTAATCGATGATTTATCAATGCAAATTGACCAAAAAACCTTTGTTGAGCAATTTCAAGCATCAGAAATAAAGAAATCAATTGTTGAAAAAGAACAAATCAAAGAAAAGCCAAAAATTGTCTCATTGGTTTCTCCAGATAAGAATCAGGCTGTGTGCATTGCACTTAAAACAATTAAATTAACAGGTCATCAGATTGCTTCACAACTTATCACAATGTCAGATCAAATTTCTTTAGATCACCTTGGATCACTTAAAAAATGTATCCCTTCACCGGATGATTATTCAGTTATTGATAGTTATACAGGACCTCATGAGCTTTTAGGAGTATGCGAACAGTTTTTCTTGGCAATTAAACCAGTACCAATGCTTCAACTAAGGATTGATCTCATGCTTCATCCGAATGTTGATGAAGAAATCATGCCTTTTATGTCTCAAATGTCCAAATATTTAAATGCACTGATTCAAATTCGCGAGTCAAAATCTCTGAATATTATTCTTTCTGTTATATTGAGATATGGCAACTACTTAAATGGTGGCTCTCAAAGAGGAGGGGCATATGGATTTAAAATTGATCTTTTAACAAAACTTAGAGATACAAAATCATCCATTCCTTCTTTATCATTTCTTCATTTAATTGTCCATATAATCATGGAAGAATACCCTGAATGTGTCAACATAATAAACGAATTATCGGATATTGAAGAAGCATCGTGCATCGATATTGATATTTTGAAAGAGTCCATGCAAATTTATATTAACATATTAGCACAATGTCTTTCAAGCAAAAATGGAATGGAAAAACTTTTGTGTGAAGATAAGTTAAAAGTATTTGCACAAAAATATATAGTACTTGCTCAGCCATTGTGTGATGAGTTTCTTAAGCAAATTGATATCGCCCAAAAAGATTTCAAATTAATTGCTGCCTCATACAACGATGAATCAATGAAAAGTAGTGAGTTTTTTGGTATTTTTAAGCAGTTTTTGTCTGATTTTAGGAGTGTAAAACAAGACCTCAATGATAATATGTTATTTTCAAATTTAAAAATGAATAGTAGCTAATTACAATTTATTTACCAATTTATGGAATTTCTACTTTCATTACCTTATAATAATTAAAAAGCATTATATTCTATTTATAATAAATTGTTAATGAGTAACTATATGAATTAACTAGAATTGTTCCAAATTATTGAAATATTCTCTAATGGACATTGTGTACATCCATATTTTTATTTTGATGAGAATAATTTGGAGAACCAATGCAATTCCGTTGAAAAAAGTTGCTTGATGGTCCAATTTAATTATCTTTGAATCACATTCCATACCCGAAAAGTATTTAGGATATTGGTGTCAATGCTTATTTTTCACCAGATATTCTAGTTACAAAAATAGATTATTTTTTCAAATAATTATACAAAAAATGCCACTAATTTTTAAATGGAAGAGTTTTCTGAAGTTGATACAAGCCATTTAAACAGAGATTTATCCTTTAAAGATAAGTTTTTAAATGGAATTTTTCTATTAATTTATTATGTAACAAAAATGGAATTAATATTAATTGCATTTATGTCTTTCCTTATTATTTCGGGGATTTTTATAAAATCGGCAATGATTATTATATTTGGCGTACCAATGAAAGTTTATTCAATTATTTATATGCCTTATTCATCTTTTTGGAACCTTTATGATCCAATAATATCGTTTTGTTGGCTTTATTGTTGTGGGGGGTATTTGTTTTTCATTCTTTTATATATTTTATTTGTTGTGAAAATCCTTTTTGGTCGAATTAGGGCATCATTTACATGTTTTAATACTGATTTTTGGTCAGAAAATATGGATATTGTGAAACAATTTTTCTTTTTTATTTTGTTTATTTTGTTCAGTATATTAATCATACTTGTTTTGTTTGAACCATTAGTGATGGCACCAGTTATTTTATTTATTTTCATTATGCACCTGTTTGATTCCAATAATCATGAGGAATTGGTTTTTCACCCTGATCCATTTATATTTGATTTAAGTTTTCAAGTTTTAATAAGTTTCCCATACCATTTCTTTTTGAAGATTAATTCTGCATCTAAGGAACTCGAAAAAAAGAATTCATATAAAGAACTAGTTTTATCTGTTCAAACTGTATTATCTTTAAAAGAATTAAAACAAATAAAGGAACTTAGAAAAACTGAATGTATAAAAACAAAAAAAAATAAGGTTAAATTGGTTTTCTGTTTTGTTTTTGTGATCCTGAAATTTTTTATTGATGTTTTTGAGCCGAACAAATTTACTGAAAATTATAGTATTTCTGAGTATTTAATATCCGTTATTGTTATGCTCTTTTGTACTATCATTCTATTAAATATCCAAGAAATGAGTTTATTATTTGTTGGAAACAATGATCAAGCAATGATGAACTATTTAAAGGTTAAAACTGAGATTATTATGAAAGGGGTATCAATAATAGAACATGTTCTCCAAATTAAAAAAATCCGAGAAATAAATTTACCAGGTTTAGTAAATCCAGATAAGAATATTCAGAATAACAAAATATGTTTTGAATACCAAAACAACTACTGTAAAGATATTGAGTCGAGCTATTATGAACTATGTAAAAAATACAATAAATCCATTTATAAAGAAAATTTCGATGATATTAATCTGTGGGATTTTCACATTATCAACGATGGTATTGATATCATCGAACAAAAAGCATTTTTATGGACTGAAAGAATGGAATTATATAAAATAGTAAGCCTTGCTATTAAATTAGTACCAATTGTGTTCTATATCCTCTTTTTTCTCTTTGTTTTGATTTGTATTATTCTTGGTTTCTTTTGGCAATCTCCAAATAAACGATTTAGTACAAATAGGCACAATATTTCCAAACATAGCATCAATCTCACGCTGAATACCATAAAACCATCATTTTGTTCAATTGAGTCAAATGGATTTGATTTAGTCCAAATATCATCTCTGCCAGTTTTGATGTATTTCATGAATTGTAAGAAAGATTCTAAAAAGGAATTGAACCAAATCCAAAGAGAAAATATTGCCGACTTTTTATCCACTGTATTTCGAGAAGAATCGAGGGATCTTGAATATAATAATATAGGGGTTTGGGGATATTCGATTCGAAAAATTTCCAATAATGTTTCAATCCAAGTATATGGAGGGATTAGATCTCCTTTAGATTATGGAATGATTCTAGAAATCTCAATCGAAAGTTGGATTTATACCATATTATCATCAATGTTTCCATTTATCACTATGATTCAATCAACTATAATTCGTTCTCTCAATATCGTTTTTCTCCTATTACAGAAAATTGGTTTTGGATTCACTGCTTATTCAATGGCTAATTTGGTGGACCAAGATTTCCACAATGCAACAATGATGGTAGGACAAGGACTCGGAGGATTCTTTGCACAAAATATACTTAAAAACCGGAATCTTAGCATTCACACATTCACATTTGACTCTATTCAGTATCCATTAGATGGAGTTAATTCTTCAATTAAGTATAATGTCCAGAATTATTACCAAAAAGGAATTCACATCAACAGTGATGATTCAATAGTACACAACATTCGCCATCCATCCCATTCTAGTATTATATCATATCCTGCAGCCTATGAATCATTCTGCAATATTGTGTCGCAATGTTCCGATGATTCTAGAATTCATGACTACTGCTACTTTTTGGTCGGAGAGAAAAAGTACTCAGAGTATTTATCAACCTACGCCAGGGTGTAAACGTAAATTTACAAATTACACAGTAAACTTTGTAAACTCCTACTGCCCTGACAGTCCTATCGTTGCGATCAAAATTCTTTTCTCTCAAAAATTACATAAATGTAAATGATTTTCTTCACAAAATTGTGAGTTTCTGTTACTTAAAACCTTAATATGTTTTGTTTACTCCAGATACTCTCTCTATCCAAACCACCGATAGTTATCATGCCCGGTTTGTATGGTTCTAACTTGCTTGCTACATATGAGAAAGGCTTTGCTAAACATTGGTATTGTCCGAAGAAGATGGAAACTGATTTGTTTTGGGTTTCATACAAATTTGCAATTCCTCCCTTATATAACTGCCTCTTTGAGTTGATGCATGGCTATTATGATCCAAATACTGATTCAGTGACAAGCGAACCAGGACTCACTGTTGATGTTAAAGATTTTGGTGGAGATCAAGGTATTTCATACGTTGATAAGAACGGAATCTTCGGACACCATTTCATTGAGTCTTTTGCTCCAATGCTTGAGTATTTTAAGAAGAGGGGATACACCATCAAGAAGGATATTTTCGGTGCCCCATATGATTGGAGGCTTGCTATGGCTGGTCTTGAAAAGAATTTCTTCCCTAAGCTTAAGGGGCTTATCGAGCACGCATACGATACCAATGAAAATCAAAGAGTAACAATTTTGGGTTATTCTTGTGGTGGATTTTGCATCCAGAGGTTCTTAACAACTTTTGTTAGCCAGGAATGGAAGGATAAATACGTCAGGAAAATCATATTCCTTGCCCCAGCTTTCGGAGGTTCAGGTGATACTTTAGACGTTGCTTGGAATCAGTACTTCCCAATTATTCCATTCTTGTCATCCAAGTCAATCGCAAAGGCTATTGAGACTGTTCCTGCAATTCATGCCCTCTTCCCCAACCATGTTGTTTTCGGAGATATTCCAATTGTTAAGGGTCCAAGTGGAGAAATCATTAAGGCCAAAGATGTACCTCAGTTCCTTATTGACCACAAGAAGGTTACTGGCAATCATATTAATACAATGATGAAGGCTGTTCAAATTTCATCTCAAGCACCAGGTGATGTTGGTGTTCCAGTTTTAATGCTCTACAACTCCAAGCACGAAACAGCTCTAACAATGCATTTCCACAAAGGATGGAATGAAGAACCCAAACTTGAGAACACAAATGGAGATGGTACTGTTCCATCAATTGGACCTGAATGGGCATGCAATCACTGGAGCGGAGATAAGAGTGTTGTTTGTTTTGATTTCTTAAATGGAAACAAGAAGTTTGATCACCAAGGGCTTAGCACAAATCCATATGTTCATGAAGTTATCTTTAATAATACTGTATCAGATAATTGGATCGAAAAGAAGGGAGCCAGATTTGAATATGCTCCACATGTAGATGTTAGTGAAGATGAGCTAACATTCACCATAATGCCACACATCAGAGCACATTTAACAAAGCAAGTTATTAAGGAATAAACCTTCATCTTTCGTTATTCTTGATAATGAAAAAACCTAGAATTTCTCCTCCTGATAAGAATAATTATGGAGTGAGACAGATGATTTCTTCAAGAAGAAAAGCTAATAATAATAATAAAGCTGCTCGCCATGAATCAAATCCACGATTTCGAAAAAAGAATAGTGTTTTCTTTTATACTCCAGTGATTTCGAATGGTCCAATAACCCCAAAAGAAGCATTGACAAATTATTCCTTTTTTTTGAATTCTTACGAGAGAAATGAAATTATGTATTATCCAGATATTTATTATTTGGGGATATCTCATCGTAAAATTATCCCAAATGAGGATGAATCAGCAAATTTTGGTTTTGATCAAGATGATTTTCATTATAATTTGATTTCTGGGGACCATCTTGCATACAGATACGAAATCATTTCTTTGTATGGAATTGGGGCCTTTGGACAGGTTGTACGATGCTACGACCATAAATTAAAGATGAATGTGGCTGTTAAAATGATAATTAACACAGAGCAGATGCATCAACAGGGTGTCATTGAGGCTCAAATTCTATCAAGGCTCAATGAGGCAAAAGTTCGTCATGTGGTAAGTGCATATGATTATTTTATTTTTAGGAGGCATATATGCATTTCATTTGAGGTATTGTCGTTCAATTTATATCAACTTATTGAGCACAACAATTTTGGTGCTTTTCCAATACCCAAAGTTAAGCTTATTTCCATTCAAATTCTATCAGCTTTGGAACAGTGCCATAGGTTAGGGATTGTTCATTGTGATATTAAGCCTGAAAATGTTTCATTGAATGATGGAAGTGATTCTTTTGTCAAATTGATTGATTTTGGTAGTAGTTGTATTGTGGGTAACAATGTTTATGAGTATATTCAGAGTAGATATTATCGGGCACCAGAAGTAATTCTTGGGATAAAATATGGTCCCCCTATGGATATATGGTCTTTTTCTCTAATTATTATTGAGATGTTAATCGGAAAGCCCTTATTTCAAGGAGAATCTGAACTTGAAATGCTCTCTCTGATTTCTCAACTTATTGGACCTCCGCCTCAAGAATTGGTGGAATCAGGTTCCAGAAAAAATGAATTTTTTGATGAGAATCTTGATTTATTGCCAGAAAATCAGCAAAAACTTAATATTTCATGGGGTAATATCACAGAGGACAATGATCTTATAAATCTCCTTCAAAATTCACTCACTTGGGATCAAAATTGTAGAATTACAGCAAGAGATGCATTGAAGCATCCATGGGTTAGGTCATTCAAAATTGTCAAAAGCAAGAACTCTTCAGTTCTTCCTTATTTGAAATAGTTATTTGTTTTGTGGCCACAAATAAGGATCAAATAGGAGATATATTTGTGAAATAACATTGCACAATACTGGCCAGGATGTGTTTTTGTCTTCTGTAATTTTTCCAACATATACCGTTGAAATTTCTTCGGGAATTCCAATTTGTTCCAGGAATTGAACAATATCTTTCATTGAAAACGAGAATCTGGTTATCCATTTTTTGTGCAAATCGTTGGTAAAACTCATTACAATTTTCTCTCCTTTTTCTTTATTCACATCAAAATTATTAGAAAGCAAATAAATAAATGTATTGGGAATTAAACAACGAATTATATTCGGATCATTCCTATGCATAGCATACTCGGAAATAAAGAAGAACAAACCTTCATATATTATTTGACTTTCGTTAAAGCATGATAAAATCCGAATTGCCACATCATATATTTTATCCAGCTCCTGTTTTTCTATAGAGAAATAGACATTTGAAATATATCTAAAATATGCTTTGAAAACTATGGTAAATTCTTCATCAATTAGATTTGAAGAGAAGCACTTCATATTGTTTTGAAGGTAAATCAAAAATGCAGATGTTAATTCAGACACCATCCATACAACTCTACTATTCTCGAGGAGCACTTGATACTCTGTTTGTTCTCTTTTTGAAGATAGCTCTTTTCTCGCGATTTGAGTGAGTTCAACAATGGTTGTAGAAAAGGCAAATAAATTATCATAAACAGAGAGGCTGTTCATTAGATCAATAAACAAATGCAATCCAATTTCTTCAAGGCTTATAATAGATTGTATATAGAATTTCATTATATAAGCATCGTTTTGGTATTCATCGAGGATGCTACTATAGATATGACTGAAATGATCGAAGTATTCTTTTATACCACCAAAACTCTTTATAAAACATAGAAACATTATAATTGATTCCCTAACATTCTCAGATGTTTCAATTGACTGAATTAAGAAATCTATGACACTAATGATTAGAGAATAGTTTTCACTAGTACTAATCGATTTTAGTATTCTGGCGACTGTTTGTGTTAATTGTCGGTTTTGTATGGTAATCATACTAATCAAATCATCACTTGTAAGATTCATTTTATCATATAAAAACTTAGAATTTTGATCTAGTAACATTACAAACCTTTCCTTTATTTCAGGTGTGTTGTCATCATTTATCAAAATCTTGATCAAAGATTGAGTGATTTCAGAACAAATAGATGCAGAGAAAACAGTATCATGGTACATTACAAATGGCAATTTGTGGAAAGTGTAAAACAATGGAAAATACTTATTATTAACAACATCATATTGAATCAGTTTTGGATAAACATCTCCCATTATAAATAAGTCTAACTCTGAAAATGAAATATTCTTATGATGAAGCTCGTATTGAAGAAATACAAAAAATATTAAAAGAGCTATTTCTTGTGAAGGATCTTGATTGATATCAATAAACTCAAGAGACTTCAAATTGCTGCTTTCAATGATGGCTTTAATCTTTTCTTTGGTAAATACATAATTTGTTGCAATACAACCTGTAATAAGTCTTATAAGTGAGGTTAAAAATACAGAAAAAAATGGAAATGGATTTGAGACAGCATAAAGCATAGTTCTTTGTATGGTTGCTTCTAGAATTGGCTCAAATAACTCATCATTTTTTAATATTCTAGAATATAACATGGGAATAAGAGTACTAGTGATATCATTGTTGTCAATCATAAACAATTGAAGGACCAAAGGAAAATATTGATCAATATTAATCATCATTCTCATCAGATTATATAATGAATTAGAAACAGACTGACCAAGTTCAATAGAGGTGATTTCTGGCAGACTTTTAAAAATTTCTTCAATATATCCAATAAATTGTTCATTTTTTTCTACCTGTTTTCGAGATATTACAAGTGAATTCAAAATATTAATTGCATACATTATATGTTCGGAAGAATCACAGCACGTATTCATGATTTTGTGAAATGTTTCGTCTTCAATCCAGTTATGATCAAACCATTTTGCGAGATTGGCTAAAACTGTAAGTGAAGCTTTATTCAAACTCTGAGCATACTGATAAACATAGTTAATAATATAACCCTCATCAATTAATGGTCGTAATTCTTGGGCATTTTTTATAAAAGTCGGAGAAGGTATTGATAAATTGCTCGAAAACTCTAAAAGAAATCCTAAAACCATACTATTATCTTCTTGAAAGAAGTCTCCAAAAAAGCTACTCCAATAATTAGGAAATACTTTAACAAAAAACAAAAATTGAGCCTTAGATATTGCAAGTTTTGCTTCATCGTTATACTGAGCATATGTTGTTCTATCAATCGAAAACAATACGTTTCCATATATTGTCTTTAAATCATCATCGATTTGATCCCAAAACCATTTAATTCTAGAAATACATGCATTTATGACAAGTATTTTGGAATTAGTATTTTTTAACATAACAAAATTCTTCAATAAAAAATCAAACGAACTGTCTTCTGAAATATAGCGAAAAAGAGATTTTTTATCTTCTTCTGATAGATTTTTTATACTTTTATTGTTCTCGTAATAGGTGCTCACTCGTTTCTCGAAGTCAGAAATATCAACATCCATTTTTATGGTTATAGCCACATATATGTTTGCTTTGCTCTGTTTTGTACAAATACCAAAATTCATGACCAAATTCCACAAAGAGAACATTAGTCGTCATGTTCCTATTCCTCAAAACTTGAAAACGTGGACTGTTTCGAGAGATATGACGGAATACATATGCTATTTGTCTGAGGGATTCCGAAACGTGAAAGAACATAAACCAGATGAAGTAGCAAATATTTTGAAACGCGATTTGAGTGAAAAGTGTAATAGAGTCGATCGTTTATTATCTCCAAATATATCAATCTGCCATTTCAACAATATTACCATTGATACCATGAAAAATGAGACATTTTTCTTAGGGGAAACAGTAGTAGAAGATATTTCCTGGAATGGCTCGGTTTTGATTCAGAAATGGAAGGGAGATCTTAACTATACTGTTGATATCATATATACATGTGATGTTGTTCAAGACAAATTTGGAGCTGTTGATTTTGTTACATCTAAAGATGAAAATCACTACATAATACAGTTTTCTGTGAAATCTGTGTGCCATTGTCCAAACACATTGCACGACAAGTTTAAGGTAACTCATTGTCTTAACCAGACTTTATACGACATGTTACTTGAAAAAACGATAGAATAAACCACTTTTTGTGTAAAGGAAATTCTAAACGGCACTAATTATGGAAGGTGTGAGGAGTCTTATTTCTCGTATTCGTGATGTTGTTGACAAGCGATCAGTTGATATTGAAAATGAATTGATGGGATATGATCGTAAAAAGAGCGGAATTATCTCTCCTGTGTCTCTTCACAGATGGTTATCATCTCTAGGAATGAATCTATCTTCTTCTGAGATAAATGCATTGGTTGCTCGCTTTTCAAGTGGTGATGGAGTTGATTGGAAAAGATTTTGTTCCGAAATTCAAGAGGCTAAAGGAATGAATGAAACTTTGTCATCAAGAACTCCTATGTGTGTCCAAGAGCTCCAAGAACTGGGATCAAAGCTTGTTTCTGATCGTCAGAACTTGAGAGAAGTTCTTAAACCCTTTGATGCTTCTAACAAAGGGAGAGTATCAACACAGTCATTTTATCGAGCACTTGGCATGAGTCAATCAATGAAAACAATTGTAAAGCACTATGCAGATACTGTCACAGGGGATATTGATTATCTCAGGCTTCAAAATGATATCAAAAACATTGGAACCCCGAAAATCGAGCCCGATGCCCCAATATCAGAACTACCAGAATGCTTTGAGGTAATTTCGCACTATATTAGATCAAGATCTGTTGATATGTTCTCTAGTTTTTCTAGGGCTGATCCGCTTAATGCTGGAAAGATACCTCGAACCAATTTCGAATCTATTGTATCATCTTTTGGTGTGAGTCTTTCTCCCTTAAATCTCAAGGAAATATCATCTTGCTTTTATGATCCTGCTTCCAAACTATGCAATTATAAGCAGTTTATAAATACAATTGATACATATAGACCTAAACCAACTGCTGTTGTATTAGCAGCATCTCAGAAATCAGCTAATCTCCCTCCAAAAATTAATATTCAGAATATTCTTCAAAATTTAAAGAAGATTGTTGTTGATCGAAGAATCAGTGTTCAAGACTATTTTGCCAGATTACCCAGTGAGGGATTTGATAATTATGTGCCAAGCAATCGATTTAAGTTAATTGTTCAGTCAATGAGCTTATCTCTTGAAAGAGATGAGATTCAAGCAATATCACAATTCTTCTCGAATAAAGAAGATGAAGAAATGGTGGATTATGTGACATTTTTAAGCGAGATTTCTCCTGAAGTTCAATTATGTGGGGTTACAAGTGATGATGTTTTATCACGATTAAGGGAGTTTTTAGATGATAATCAAATTATGTTTTCTAAAACTGCAGCTCGTTATGATAGAGAAGGATCTGGAGAAATTTCTGTGAACCAATTAATATCAACTTTCTCAACTATTAAATTTGAAGCTACGACATCTGAGATCTCAATGATACAAAAAGCCTATCCTGGAAATGCAAAGGCAACAATTAAATGGAGGGATCTCTCAAGAGATGTTGACCCTGATATTCAAATCCCCGAATTACCTATTGAGGGCTCATTATTTACCACAGAAAAATTTGAAAAAACTCCAAGACCTAACCCAACAAAATCGATTATTGAAATCTTAAGACCTATTACTCATGCTCTAAAACCAAGAAAGATTTCTATATATGATGAATTCAGACAACATGATAAATTTAAGCATGGTACACTCAATCAAGCACAATTTTCTTCAATTATAATGAGTTTGCCAATTGAAATCAATCCTAGTGATTTAAGAATGATAGTTTCATATTATAGATTATCTGGTACTAGTAATATTCAATACGAGAATTTTGCCCATGATGTAGAGAATTGTGAGACAATGATTGAAGATGAAGCCCTAGAGACTCTTAAGTCAACAGGAAGAAATGAGCCTGTTATGCCAGAAATAACCCAAAGCGTTCATAATTTTATGAAAAGATTCAAATCATTTGCACAAATCCATCGAATCTCTCCTACTGATATTTTTGAAGCCTATGATACATCTCGAAATGGTCGCATCCCTGTATTCAAAGTTGGTGCTGCATTCAACAATGTTCAATTTGAGATTCCTCGTCAAGAATTAGAGAATGTTGTGCAAACTTTTAGGGATCCCAAGAAAAGGGAGTTATTTGATTACCAAATATTTATTAGAGCCTATAACGAAGAGGATATTACCTCAGAAGAAACAAGAATGAGTTTAGTTGGTAATCCAATATCTGCAGAAGTTCAAAGGGAAGCTATGACAACCGCAGGACAAATAAGAGAGAAACTCCTAGCTCGAAATCGCAGAATTGGCAGTGCATTTTCTGATTTGGATACTGAGACAATCCCATCAGCAGATTTTCAAGAAAGGCTGGCCAATTTGGGAATTGTCTTGAGAGCTGGTCAACTTTCATCTTTGTTTAGAAAATACAGGGTTGGGCTTACTGATAACATTAAATGGCAAGAGTTTTGCTATGATGTTGAACAAAGCAAAACAATTGGATCTCAGTAGTTTGATACATTAATAAAACAAACCCAAAATTAGTTTTTATCTGATTTTATAGATTTGATGAGATTCCTCATTTCGACAGATACAGCATTAGTCAATGCAAGTTTTAGATCAACACCCTTAACACCATTTGGCAATCGTATTAATTCTTCAACAAACAAAATTCTATCATTCTTAACACATATTTGAAAAGGGTTAATCCATTGAAACTCTTCATGTTCCGTAATCTTAGGGATCATTATAAACATCTTAAAGCATTCATAACATGTTAAACCCAAAGCTTCTTGAAATAATTTACTTGTAGGTTCAATAGAAAATTCTGAGAATATAATACTAATTTTCCCTTTTTTAAGAAAATTTGATAGCTCTTCGGGGTTAGATGCTTCTAAAGCGTGAAGGATATCAATATTTGATGGTTTTAAGAACATCCTAAGCAATATCTGATGATCATAAAATGGAATTCTGTTATAAGGTTGAACAATAAATTCAAAAACTTTGTCATTAAAACGAAAAAGTAGCTCCTTAAGACAATTAATCTCAATATCAATTTTGAGGCTTTGAATTGCCTTGATAATAGTGTTTGAAGGCATTGCCTTGAATTGATAATCAAGGAGAGTTGAAAGAATTACAGAATTATCATTCATTAATACCAAGGAAATTATATTAACAACATCACCTGATATGCTATATAGTTCTAATAATTGGAGAAGCATTCCTACTCTATTATATACTATACAGCAATTAATATATTTGAGTAAATGAGCACCATCGTCAATAGTATTGTGAAATATATTCCATGTTCCTCCACATATAGAATAACCTGTTGGATTCAATTGGGTTAAAAGAAAGTTTTGTGACACTATTTGAGAATGAACAAGATCCATAAACTTAATCTTAGGGATATTAAATGATTGTTGTATATTAATTTCATCAATTTGTCGACCAAAAGGTCTCGTAGTTGTAGTAAATGCGAATGGGGTTGATGATTTTTGTGTGGAAAAAGCCTGTAAATAATGATAACATTTGTGGGCACCAAAAAATATTGCTGCATTTGACAAACTTGTTTCCGTATTCAAGCAGTATTCCAAGTCCCAAATCGGAACAATATAATTCCTGTCGAATGAGAAACTAGGATCCTCAGCCAAATTCCTCAAATACTCAACATCATCGTTTTTTAAACAAATATAGTCACATGTTGCAGGAATTGACTCATCAGTAAGTGATTTACATAGGATGAATTCATTATCAGACATGAATTTTATTGGAAATCCACATGCCGTAAGACTATGTTCTAATTTCAAATATCTCTCCGGATTTACACTTTGCAAAATATCAGCACACAAAAATAAAGCTTGGAATATGAATGAATACGGCTGTGCTGCAAAAACATGTATATCACTGTTAACTAATCCTTCAAAAAGCTCAAGTGACAAGCCGGGATCGATAATACCAAGTCTAATGCACTTTCCATACAGCAAACCATATATATACATGTATTTATAACATTTATGCAATAAATAGTTGAGCCTTTTGAACCATAAATCTTTTAGAAGAATCCTACAATTTGTTGGCAATGATTTGGTTATTTCCAATAATATTTCGGGTAGATAATGGGATTTAGTCTGATTGGCTCTAACAGTTCTTTCAAAATGATCAATCAGTCTCGAAATATCTTCTGGATCCTCGAAATCGTACGATTCCATCATTTTCTCAAATATATCACGATTTCCTTTCATCCAAGAACAATAAAATTCAATCATTTCTTTATCAACAGGATCGTCAAACCTGATTTTGACCATTATAATTCTATTTTTTTTCATCTTCAGCTACTTCAAACAAGGCCGTATTGACCTTCTCACTTGGAGGTGTATTAGGATGGATTAGATATGTCATTTGCTTTCCTTTGCCCTTTAGCTCTACTTCACCTCTTTGTTCGATGTTAAACGATTCTCCAGCAATTAAATCATATGTGCCTTGAGATATTTGAATTAATCCAGGAATGCATGTGGATTGCAACCTAGCGGCAACGTTAATGGGGTCTCCAATTATATCAAACAAGGGTTTTTCTGTTCCTAAAACTCCAGCAATCAAAGGTCCGCCGGTGTTAATACCAATTCTGACCTGAAGATTTGCATTAAGCTGTTCATTGAGCTCTTCGATAGCATCCAATGCTCTTAATCCGAATTGAACCATTTGCACAGCATGTTCTTTTGGATTATGATCATGATGGAATAAACCACCAGCTGCCATATAGACATCTCCAATTAGTTTAATCTTTGTGATGATCGGTAATGTGGCAACAATCTGATCAAAAGCAGTAAAGACAGCACTTAAATTCTGCATCAATTGACTGGCAGTCAATGTAGCCATATATGTGGAGAATTGAACAATATCAATAAATATGATTGTAGATGATGGTACAGTGAAAGAAATCTCCTTGTCTCCTCTATTAAGTCTGGTTATAATATCTTTGGGCAAAATTTGGTGTAACAGTGTCTCTGATTGTTTTTTAGCTTCTTGAACAGCCTGCTTTTGTCTCATTTCTTCTGTTTGATCTTTGCACATCAAAGCAAAACTGTCTGCAACTCTGCCATTTGAAGCAAATCCTAGTAACGTAACTTTTAGGGAGACTGTAGATCCATCATCCTTGACACCACTCAACTCTGTTTCAAATATTAGAGCACATTGACCACTTTTCATTAATTGCATGGTATAATATAAAGAAGAGTTTGCCGGATTATCTTGAGGAATAATGAATTTTAGACTTTGGCCAAGCATTTGTTCAGGGGTGAAACGGAATATGGTTGTTGCTGAAGGATTAATAGATTCGATAATGCTATCTTCATTTAGTAAAATCATTGCGTCGTGTGAAGTTTGGAAAACAGCATGGGCTGCAGAAATAATTGTACTATCACTATTACTATTCCCACCATGAATTAGGCTGACTGCAACAGGATGAGCAACAAAAGCAATTGGATTAAGTCTTAACATTATTGTTTTGAATGTATTTAATTGTGATTTAATAGTACCTAAAACAAAAAGATCAATCATAAATGAAGCTACTATAAAGAACAACGAAATTATAAAGCAAATAACAACCAAAATATGAAAAGAGTCAATTGAAGATGTAAAAACAGTCTGATATGAAGAAAGGAGCGTGGTAAACCCGTTGGCTACCCTTGAGAGTAATAGATGGGTTAGGTATCCAATAGTATTGGAATCAGGAGATTTCTTTTCATATGAAGAATATAATGATTTGGTTTGTTCAATATAATATGAAAGAACTCTTTGAAAAGATATGCACTTATAAAAATCGATCGGCGACTTACTGACATCAGTTGATATACATTGCTCTTCAAATAAAATTGAATCGATGGATGAATCAATACCAATTGAAGGAGAGAGGCCATCATAACCCAAGTTAAGTAATGATTCTATTATTCCATACTTTGAAAGGGAATTCTCGATTTTTTCGATGAGGGTTGTGATATTAAGGAAACTGGAAGAATAATTTGTTCCATTAATTCCCTCATTTAGCAATTTATTCTCAAACACTAACAAAGTTACTTCATATCCTATTTCAAAAAGAACATTTCTATATTCCATAAAAAGATTGTATTGTTCAAGCAAACTTACAACTTTTGTGTTTGTTTGTTGTGTATACAATGAAATTAAAATAATTAAGGAAATCACAACAATAGCAGTAGCAAAATTGATGATCCACTCTGGTAGCGATTTTGAAGATACAACTTGGCTTACAGTAACATTTTTTGTACCAACAACCGATTTTTGAATCCTTTCGGATGCTTTCAAACACTCTGAATGTGGAAATGACATTAAAACTTTTGTGAAGGCCAGCTTTTCATCAATTAAACCCACAGACAAATAAACAATTGATGGAAGAGTAAATAACAAAATAATAAATGGAGCAAATGCAATAAAGAAATTACAAACAGAATCAACTTTGTTTTCTTCTTCTTCCTCTTCTTCCTCGGTTTCTGTCGAATTTGTCTCTTCTTCGGTTTCTTCTTCAACAACAAAAACTTTTTCATATTCAGTTGTATATATTGATGATACATTCATAGCAAAACGATTATAAAAATCGTTCAATATCCAATAATACTCATAGAGCTCGCAAAAGTAATATGTATTATGATAATCTATCCTTTGAGCCAGTGTATCCCTAGAAATTCGCAGATATCTCGATAAGTATGTTCTTATCATCGAATCATATGTTGTTGCTTCTTCATATATATTGGGCTCGGCAGTAGTTTGTTGGCATCTTATGTCAGTAATTTTTTCTGAACTCATTAATGCTGCTAATCCATATTCAACGGATTCAGAATCATGGGTTTTAAGCAATAAATTATTGGATATCAAATCTAATGACTTATAAGAAAGCATCGAAAGATTATGGATTGTAAGATTAATTGCTGAAGAATAGTTAATGAACGATGAGAGTTGTGAATAAGTTGGTTCGATACTATTATAATACGAAATTGGAATGCCATTCGACTGATAATGGGCACCTGTCCAATGCCAAAGTCCCATTATCCCTAAGACCTGAATATTAGACTCAAGTCCATTCATATATGTCAATTGGGAAAATGTGTTAATATGAGAATCAAAAATTGGATAAAACAAATACAAAGCAATTGTTACAAATAGCATGCTTACAATTAGGCGGATTATTGAAGCAACTAATGATATTTGAACCATTGGGGATTTTAGAGAATTAACGGCAGCTTGAAGAGCAAGCCGCAACTGTGCTTGAGGTAAAAATGAATCAATTTCTTGATTATCAACTTGAGAAGTATCGGAACTATCATCATTCGCCGAAGAATCAAAGCTTTGAGATGTTGATGTTGAAGTCGATATTGATTCACCTTGATTAATAGCTTCAACCCTTGCTATCTTAAGATTTCCACGTTTATCCACAATTCCTGATTTAATATAATACGGGTAAGCAGATATGAATCTAAGAAACAGCCTATCATTAGCGTGCCTTTGTCCTTGCTCAATTTTCAGAGCACGGTGATGCCATTGTATGGAATCTTTGAAATCACAAACACCATCAAGCAAAAATCTAGCATACTCATGGGCAAATCGAGCATTATTGGGGTATTTATCGAGAGCGTCCGCCCATTGTGCTTCACAATCAGTTTTAATATTCTTGATTGATTCATAAACTTCTACATTAAATTCACCATGTGGATTAGCAATATTGAACCAATATTTACAAAATTCATTTATACAATTTTCTGTTAGCTTTGTAATTTTAGCAAAGTCAGCATTGGCTTCTTTTGATGTTGAACTTTGTCTGAAAATGTGGACCCTATGAAGTTGGTAATAAAAAAGTTTCTGAACAATACTTGGTTCAATCATCCTACTCAAAGAAGTGATAAAAGTGTGTAGAATATGAATTTCTGAGGGGAAAAATGATGTAAACCATGTTAAAAACAATAAAACATCATTGCTATCGGAAAAACAAAGGCTAAGATATCTTGATAATGACCAATCAAGGAACAACTCACAATTATTTTGAAGACCAATAACTAAATACATTATTGCTTTATCAGGATTATCAATATTAAGGGAATCAAAAAACTCCTTTCTTTCACTGTCAGTCGATTTCTTCCCATTTACTAATGATGAAAATGAAAGTTGGTTCTTAATTGTTGCTCTTTTTGAACGGTTAATAAATATAAAAATAAAGAAAGAAGCTATCTCAACCAACCATGGGAGAGAAAAATATATTGTTGATGGTATTTGAATACCTATCCTCTTTAATATCACTAATATGCTTCCTGTCATCATTGATGGACATGTTGCCTCAAAAATTGCCATTATTATGCTCGATTTAATGTGCATTTTCAAACAATAGCTCAGCAAAAAAGGTGATAACCCAATAAGTAACAAAGGTGGAATATATTGATATCTGATAGGAAAATCATAAAAAAGATGGCAAAAACCCATTGGTAAAGCCATTTCCATTACATAGTTAATTAATCTACCAGGATTCCATAGAAGTGTTGATGTTTCAGGGATAAAAGGAGTCATAACTAATGGAATATAAACATACATTGTTTGGTAAACGAAATATACGCAACTTATTGTGGATGAAATAACATAGTATACGGTAGTTAGTGATGATTCCTTCCCTAAATCAGTTAATGCACAAAAAACTAATAAAATATTGGGTATAACGAAAATCACAGAGATGGAACCATGAATATGCCTCAAAACAAGCATTTCCCACTTTTTGACTTCATGATTAAACGCTTGATCTATTACAATAAGCAATAATGAAGCAAAAAAGGCTAAATCAATAAGAAGAATTGCAGAATATTTCCCTTGGATCTGAGTTCTTTCTCCATAAAGCCCCATAAATACTAAATTATATAAAGTTTGAAAAATACCGGGAATTTCAATATACTGAACAAAAAGAAACATAGAACCAAGAACAAGCTGCAAATTGACAATAAGAAACGAAAACAAACTCAAAACACTATTCTCGTAAACAGATCGATTGGTTTCTGCAACAAGCGGAAAAATGTATTTTACCATTATATCTGTACTCGAAGAATCGCCATCATATCCAGCTCCTTCAACTCCCATCATAGAGCTCTTAATGGATGACTTTGAAACACCACTAAGAACACTGCTCTCGCCTCGAACACTGGCAGCATTCGTTTTTTCTTTAATCATTTAATATAATTTAAAAACTTTACAAATATTTTTTTTCTTCTGAATATTTATGTGAAAATTGCGGTTAACTTTCTCAATTTTCAGAAACGTTTATAACATTCTGATACACCGTTATAATATAGATTGTAAAAGTTTACTCAGGCTTTGAGTATTCCTTCAAAGAGGCGAAAGCTTCATGTGGTCCTTGAGACTTTAGGATGCAGACAGCTCTTGTGAGATAAGTCTCAAGGCACTTCGGGTCCTTTTTTAGTAAATTAAGAAACGTTGGCGAATTGATTTTCTCATAGGATGATTCATATATATATGATCTTGCCACAGTTGAGGTGTACATCATAGACAAATTATTTTTGGATTGGTTTTGGGATTCAAAGAGTAAGGAATTAAGATTCTCAGATGGCGACTGTCTCATCATCATTGAGGCCTGGGCCGAGTACAATCGTGTGGCAAATCTCCAATTTCTATCATTTGATTTTTCAGACCATACATTTTTCGCATAAACTGAAGCAGCATCCCACTTACCCAGCTCAAGGCAAATATATGAGCCAATATATGTAGCTGATGTTTTCACATTATTTTGCTTTTCAGTTGCATTTTCTATTGCTTTTCTTACACACACTTCCGCATATTCCAATGAAAGTGATGGTAGATTAAGCTGCTTTTTTCCATAGTGCTGGCAAAAGTTTTTATAATCACTGATTGGGAGCACAGCTATTGATCTTGTTGCAGTAGAATAAAACTTTAATGGATATTGTTTCCTCAATTTAGTAACTTTTTGATTATAAAACATTACACAACATTCAGCCATTCTCAGCCAAATATAAGCATGTTTTGGCATTACTGAAGATAATTTGCTCAAAACAATAAATGCTTTCTTCGGCCTCTTTTTAAACAGTAAAGAGATTCCAATATTATAAAGAGTCTGTTGATATGGATGAAAAACACAAAAAACATCTTTTGATTCGGTGATCTTTGAGAACTCGAATAGAGCAGAACAATACTTCTGCTTTATAAAGTTGAATACTCCATTATTATTCATATAGAATGTTGATGTATGATCAGAAACCATGTCCAGGACAGTTTTAAACCTTTCATTTTCCTGGACATAAATTAAAACAGAAAGTATAACTCCAGCTTTTGTCTCGGATAGTCCTTTGCTTTTGAGTTCTGACACAACGAAGCTTTTCTGAAAATCTGATGCAATGGTTTCTTTCGCATTATCATCTACTGATGAAACTAAATACGCAAAATGTAGTCGAACATGAGCATTAAGGATTCTTTCAATTACCTGATTAAGAAATGGATAATTCTGAAGCCTTTTTTTCGCTAAATTAATATAATAATCATTACCTTTAACTTTTGATGTCACAAAATTGCAAGCCAATTGATAAAAACCATAAGATCGACAGAGATTTGGCTGATAAGAAAAAACCTCTATGCTTAATAAACAAATTAATAATTGCAAAAATTCTTCAATATCAGATAACCCATTCCATAAATCATCAAGAATAGACAATGTTTTATCTATCTGACATCTTTGAAAAAACCATAACGCAAGATGGTATGAAACTAAATTCCATGATGGATGTATGGGATTTTTACTCCCTTTCCCGCATTTTTCTTTAATATTTCTATGAATTCTTAACAATTCCTCTGTTATATCTACAGAGTCAGCAAAGAAGCGCATTAACGCCCGATTATGTTGAACATACAGCATTTCATCATTTGTATCTTGGTGTTTCATTAATTCCTTATTGAGTTCTATATAATATGAATGTATAGAGGTCATTTATTTATGTAAACCAAATAACACAGAGCTGCACAAGAAAACAATCTTTTTCTGCTGGAAGAAGCTTCTTGCTGTGATGATAGTCTCTGTAATTGCTCCACACTTATGTACATCGTTTGTATAATATGGGATTGGAGTAATTGCACTGATTCCAAATGAACAACTTTGGGTTATTCCCAAACAATCCCCTGGATTAGATATTGCACTGATGTCAAATGAGCATGAAATCAAATTCAATACTTGTGTGTGTGAATTTTGTCTATATGTCATTGGCCCTGAATTGTTCTTAAATACTGAATTTTCGAGAGTTACTTGGGCAGCAACATTAATCAGCCCATGGGTTACTGTGTTGTTGATAAAATTAAGATATTTGTGATTAAATGAGATGCTGATATCATTTGCAAACCCAATAACCCTTCCGCAATTGTTATCCACAGATATATGGTATAGAACAATGCTTGAAACAGCTACCCAGTGATAAAGGCCTGTAACTTCGCTCATTCGGCTGTTGGAAAAATTGGTGTATGTACTGTATTGAATACCTTCGTGGAGTAAAATCCCACAATGTCCATATCTAAGTTCACCTGGGCATTTGTTGCACATTGTTAAATTAACATATGATACTTTTCCAAGCAGATATGCTGATGAGCAGCTCTGAGCTGAACAATTCTGAAAACATACATTCTTCATTTCTATTCTCTTCATTTTAGCATAAACCCCGCCGCTAGAGCTGGCAAAGCAAGAAAAAAACAAAGAATTGAAAATGGAAATATTTCCCTCTTCCGAATTATAGTAAACACCTCCACCAATATCCGAAAAACACTTTCTAAACTCACATGAGTTAATAACAACGCTATTTCCAGAAAAAACTTGATTCTGATTATAAACGAAACATAAAATCACAACAAACATTTAATATATATAATTAGTTCCAAAATGGGAGGACTTGAAGAGATTAATAATCACAATGAATCCAAGTAAGTTTCAAGATGTTTCTTTTCCATCTTTACCTGTTTTTACGGAGAATTTAGCTGAAATACGTGTTGATCCCAAAATAGAAAACCCTATTTCTTCAGCAATTCAACAAGCCCCGTATAATGCCACAATTATTATTCCAGAAGGAAAATACAAAGATAATATCGTTATAAAGAAAAGAATTCAGTTAATTGGGGACGGTAATGTTGTTATTTCTCCTAAGAGCAACAAAGATGCAATAATTATTGATTCTTCAGCTGTTTTAATCAAATCAATCGAAATAACTGGTGGAGAATATCAAGGATCAACTGCTGTTAATATTATATCTGGAAGTGTTGTTTTTGATCGGTGCTTGCTTTCTTCTATATACATTCCGGCATTATTAACACATCTAAGTGGTACGGTTCATTTTATTAATTCTGGAATATCAACAAAAGAAGGCCCGTGCATTAAACTATCAGGATCTGTGAAATGTGATATTAATCATTCAACTTTGTCTGGTAGTTCGAAATGCGGTATCTTTTGTTGTGGTTCATCATTTCTAAGAATTAATGACTCAACAATAACTAAATGCTGTGAAGGAGGAATCATTTCTCTTGAGAATAGCAAGTTCTGGTTGAGCAAAGTACAGATAGTTGATAACGGTGGCAATGGAATTGAGATCAATTCTAGTGGAGATGGTGGGATTTGGAACTCTACAATAACCAAGCATTTATCCGGTTGTTCGATATCTTGCAATGGAACAGGAAAACTCTCAATATTCGATTCAATCATGACTGAATCAATTGCTGGTATAGCTGCGAATGGGGGATATGCAATATGTACTTCTAGATGCCAGATAGGAAATGCACTTCAATCTGCACTGGTCTCTGCAACAAATGGTGGGAGAATTATTATGAATGAAGATAAAATTGGAGGCAATTGTGCTGTAGGTATTTTAATAACGGCAAAGTCATCTGTATCAGCAACAAAAATCAATTTATCTGGATTGCCTTCTACAGGAGTCGCCATATATACTGGTTCGAGTTTTTCTTTGGAAGATAGTATTATTAATAAAGTTGAGGAATGCGGTATTGAGGCTCATAGTGATTCCGATGTCAGCATTAAGAATTCATCAATTGAATCTGTTGGAACAATAGGATTGCTTTGTCGTGGCAATTGTAGGTGCAAAGCTTATAATGTTAATATTCTTAAATGTGGTGTTGCATGCATTCATGGTATTGATTGTCTATCAGAGTCTGAATATTCTAAATGTTTGTTTTCTCAGAGTAGTGGGAATGCGGTAAATATCAAGAATTCAGCAATAAAGTTTTTGGAAACTTCATTTACTAATAATAGTTTCTCGGGAATTGAGATAAGAGGACCTGATGGAGCAACAAACTTTGCAAATTGTATTTTTTCTCAGAATAAGCTTCTTGGTGCTAATATTCTAGAAGGTGCTACATCTAGTTTTGATACATGCACGTTTTCAAATAATTCCGGGTCTGGAGCATCAATTTTTGGATCAAAGTGCAATTTTCAACAATCCCAATTTGTTGATAATGTGCAAATGGGATTGTGTGCATATGGAGGATCAGTGTCAACATTTCACCACTGTCTCTTTCAAAAGAACAATTCTTTTGGAGCTCAAATCGAACAACAATCTACAGATTTATCATTTAATGAATGTGAGTTTTCCAGCCATAGCAAATCAGGGGCTGTTATTCTTAATGAAAACTGTGTTGGCAGGTTTACCAAGTGTCTCTTTTATGAAAATAAGAATTCTCATATAGAAGCAAGGCAAGGCACCCGCTTTTCAATTAATGGAACTGAAATGAGTAGATCGGGATGTGGAATTGGAGTAATGCTTCACTCTGGGTCTGCTGGCATGATTGAGAATTCTAAGTTCCATGATGAATCCCAAGCTGGAGTTGTCATAGGAAATGGCGGGGATGCAAGAATCACTACTTCAGAGTTTTATGGATGTGGAATAACTGCAGTCTATATGCTACAAGGCAGTAATGGGAGTGTCAGCAAATGCAAAATACACCATAACGGTGTCTGTGGCATTCAGATATTATCAGGATCTCCAATAATATCAGATAATGTCATAGAGAATAACAATGGATTTGGGATTCATGTTGCGGCAGGTGCCACGCCCCAGATTGGCACTAATCAATATAATAACAATGCAAAAAACAATGTTAACAAAGCGTAAAGAATTAAATACATTTTAGTAATCTTTTGACCAATATCCCATCTGAGAAGTTCTTCCTTGATTTTCACCCTCAACAAGCAATTCAAATACTTTGGTTAATGATTCATTTAATAGGGGATATGGTTTAAGTTTCACTGTTCCATCTTTGAGCATTACGTATTGGACGCACATTGATAGAAGATCTTTATTAATAGTAATGAGTACTTCTGGTATATCATCATCATGTATTACATGAAGAAAGAAATGATCAAATGATATTAACATGCTTTGAAGGTATTTCATAATAATATGGCTATCATATCCATCAAAAAAATCTACAAAGGCAATTCGAGCAATCAGACCTTTTGGGGGCTGAGCAATTATTTCTTCTGGATATTGGAATAATTCATCAATAAATGAATTTGTAATAGTTCCATAATCACAAACAGATACTTGAATGGGACAACCTATTTGTTGAATAATCACCCTATATGTGATATTGTTTCGGAATAAAATGGCATTATCTCCTTTCTTTGGACTCTTTAATGGTTGAAGTTTGGATCTCGTATTATTATATGGAGGAACAATCTGAAATGATAAAATACTTGGGCTTAAGATTGAAGTTACAACAACCTCGATTGGAGAATTATTTTTTCTGTATAAAACTGAACTTGATGGAGATTTAGGAATGGGGCTGGTCATGTTGAAATCAATTATATTTCCATTTATGCTAAAAAAACAATATACTATCATTTCGGTTGTTTCAATCTTATCAATACTGACAGACACTTGTTTATAAAGCAAAGAACGACGAAATAAAGAAATGGCCTTATTATAATCAAATATATTACAATACCTTTTTTGGTTCTGACACAAATAAACAGTAAATTGTATTCTTGATGATAAAACCTCTATTATAACAGAAGAGGGAGATACAACTTTCACAATAAAAGCGTCAAATGATCTATGAATGCTTTTGCAATAATCTATAAGATCATCCCCCATTAGTGTTCTTACTGAAATAGCTCGATCATGAATAGGATTTCTGGCATGAATCCTTAGAGCATCATCAACACAAGACTTCTGAATGAACCCTAAAGAAATATACATGCCAATTCTATTTTCAATCATCATTTCATTGATTGATTTTTCTTGAACCCATATAGTTGAATATATCTGATCAGAAACAATATCATCGATATGAACTTTGACAATTTCACCTAAACACTTTTCTCTTAGAAAATGAAAAGCTTCGAATCCCCCCGCTTCGGATTTTCCAAAAACAGAATATGCACCGCAATATACTCCATTAATTATGTAAACCTGCTCGTTTTCATCATTTTCCCTATGTATCATCAGCTCTGTGCTACTGACAATTTCAACAACCCTTCCAACAAAATCAATTGGTTGGGAATTTGGCGTAATATTTTTCCAGATTCCGATTCCTTTTAATTTTGATGAGCATTCTGTGTTAGTAATCTCTCGGAAATCTGATCTGTATTGTACTGTTAGTGAGTTAATGATGGCATATCCTTTTTTTAATAACATTGTTGCTAAATCCTGTGAACCAATTATAATTGAACCAAAGAGAACATTCTCTTGGTTCATATAAAGCACTCGTACTCTAGCTTTCTTTGATAGCGAAATTTCTGCTAAAAATGATGACACCTCCCTATTCATCTCGTGATTCAATGGAGGAATATATATTCCAGCTATTACCATATCAAAGCGAATATTCTCATCTGGAATGTAATGCCCAGTAATGCAGTTGGTGTCTATCTTATACACATATGTGTCAAACTCTGATATTTCATAAATTTGTTTTGGATTTGTCATATAGGCAGAATTACTTCTTATAAATGAAGACCAAATATTACTCGATCTTTGTTTCGCAATTCTTTGAAGCTGATTTTGATAATCATCTGAACATGTATCAATCAACTCTGCAAGCCCTTCAATTAACATATTTGATAATAAATCTTCTTCTGAAGAATAGACTTTCACTTCATTGTATGTAACTGGTAAGCTACCTAGAAGAGGCATCTCGAAAAAACCAGTTTCTTTAATAATTGGGGGAAAAGAAACAATAATCCTCTTTAATTTACACAAAGATATCATGTGAATCCAAGAAAGATCTCCATAAGGTTCTTCATTTTCGCTATTTTCGACAAATCCGAATTTTGGGCATTTACCATGAGCAAGTCGAACAATTGCATAATTATTTGGAAAATCAAAGTATTTAACACATAGTGTATCCCCTGAAACTACAGCAACAACTACAGCTTGCTTCCATTCTTCAATTCTAGTGCTCATATGTCAATATGACAGCTTGATTTTTCGGTTCAAGTTTTTGTTGTTTTTCTCCCCAAAATTCAAAGCAACACATTGTTTAAAATAAATGAATGCCTTCATTTGAAGGTAAACTAAGCTATTAAATCTCTTTTTTATAGATAATATTAATTTTGGAAAGAATTTAATGATTACAAATCACCCTACTTTTTTGTTTTAAAGTACTGATCCACAAGCGTGTTTCCATTTAGATTTTTCTTTTTAGATGCTTTTGCGCTTTTCATTGATACTTCTTTCATGTAATCATTCTGTTTAGCCTTCTTTTGGCTTTTCGTTTCAGTTTTTGATGTTGATAAAGAAGCTAATGCATCTGCGAAAGAGCTCCTAGGGGTGTAACTCTCAATTCTTTTCTCTGGTGTTTCTCTTCTCACATAGATGATCTCTTGTGAGCTATCTGTTTGTAATATATGATTTGTAACATTTTCTTTGTTTTCATTCTTTGATACAAACTTTGGAATGTTCTTTGAAGAATTTTGGATTCCCAAAAGAGAATCAGACAGTTGTTTATAACCATTCTTGTCAGCAAACTCAATAGATGCATTTCGGAATTTGCCGGTTCTCATGTATTGAGCAATGTTGTAAGCTTTAATTTCCTGGCCTTCCTTTAATGCCTTAATAAATAACTTTAAAAGTTCGGAATCACTAAGTATTGTTCTTTGTTTGTTATTTATCGAATAGTCTAAATACTTAAATATATATGGTCTTATGGTTGTATCAATTGAAAGGGGTTGGATTTCTACACTGTGACATTGGGGAATTCGACTAGTTGCCGGTGATTTTGTTTTATACAATGGCACTCCGTATAAATATTTCTCATCGGCCCCAACAAGCCAGTAGTCTGTTGTAGAATCATCAAACATTGTTTCAAGATCTGCAATTGGTACCCACATCCAACCAAAGTCATTTATCAATGCATGAACAACATTTGCAGAATCTTGGATTAATGGCATACCAGTTGTACTGATACCAACCCATAATAATGGAGGCATAACCGAAAGCACACCATTGCTTATCAGTACTCTCTTTTTTATGTTGAACAATGAATACTCCAATTTCGTCCCATAAACAACAAATAGTTTTTGTTCGTAACCAACCATTGATATAATATTACCACTTAGTGAAAACAATGCTATTTCGACTCCGGACGAGGAAAAAATGTGCAAATTACGAGATTCACAAGCAAAAGCGAACCATTCATTCCCGGTGGCAATCATCTTAATTGAATCAGAAGCTAAATCTAAATGGGTGATGTTGTCTCTTGACCATGTTGTGTGGTGCTTATATAGTATAGTATTTGTGGATGCGGCAAGAAATCCATATTGATCTATTGTAGCCATAGAAAAGTCACTATTGTTTGGAAAATGATCTTCTGAGAAAGTGGAATCTTTTGATGGATGAATATCAATATGTGCAATACCTGTATCATCCGTTCTGAGAAGAACCGCGCCGTATAAATTCCAACATAAATACCTTCGATTACCAATAAATGTTGAGCAGCTCCCTGGCATGAAAGGTAGAGTAATATCATCAAGAAAACTCGTGTCGATTTCGTCAGAAAAATCATGTTCGGACTCAACAAATGCTTCTTCGGGGATTATAACATCTTCTTTTTCATTGTCAGAAATCTCATGGCCAGAACTTGTCTCGCTATCTGGTTCTGCTGGTTCCTCAAAATCAGGCACATCATCATTAATCATACCCCTGTCTTCTTCATCTTCTTCATCAATGTCTTCTTCATCTGTTTCTTTAACAGTTCTTCTTGGTTTTTTTATCTTTTCTTTGATAATGATTCGTTTCTTCTCAGGAATAATCTTTGGAACATCATCATCAGAAACATCTGATATTGAGAATTCCTCTTCAGTCTGTTTTGGCTTAGAGCTTGGAGGCAAAGACTTAAGAGCATCAGCAATATCCATCTTTTTTTTAGGCGCTATTGTTTTGATTCCTTTTATTCCTGATTCTTTTTTATTCTCACCTTCATCAGACAAAATTATATTTTCCCAATAATGAACAACCCCATCTTCATCACAAGCTGCAATAGATCGTCCACCCCATGTAATATGGGTCAATAGCCTCCCTGAAGATGAAAATGAAAGAAGGCATGATATAGGCTGATGAATCAATGCTTTTTCAGTCATTTGTATATTATTAAACTCAAGTTGAGATATATTAATCATACCGGTTCGATCGGTTGTTGCAAGATATGAAGACGTTGTTAAACACATTTTGGTTATTGGCTGTTGGTGTTTAGAAATCTTAATAAAAGCTTCTTTCTTGGTTTCAATGTTATATATATTGATGCAACCTGCTTTATCGGGAATAGAGAATAGCAAATTAGAATTATGGTCAAATAACGGATGAGAAGCACCATTAGGAAGATCTCTATATAATTCTACAGAGAATGAAGAAGTTGATACTAAAACTAATGATGGAGATGATGTAAAAATACCAACACTTTGGCCATTATTGCCAACACCAATCCATGTTATTGGATTGTTGTCGCTATATAATGTTTTAATCTTCTTTCCAGATGACGTTAATAAAGTGACATTTGATGATGATGAAACAATTATACTTCCTTTTTTATAATCGCAGCATAGCCCAATCAAATCATTATCATCTTTATACATAACTGAAGATGTATCTTCAGAATCATTTTTAATCCTCCGAAGTTCATTATTGCCAATTACCAACAAATCATCTAAATTTGGATGTAATTCAATGCTATTAGCATGAATACGAGATATAGATGCAATATTATCAATAGAAGAAGAACTAAAACCTGATGTCGACGTCTTAAATACTGTTCCATCTTCTGCTCCAACAGAATATATCATATCGAATTTGTCACTGAAAATGACTTGTTTACCTCCTCCAAAATGAACATCTTTCTTTAATTCCACTGGCGTCTTCAGGTTCATTTTTTATTCTAAACGTTCAGCGATATGAAAAAGAAAAACCAGTTTCCAACAACATCTCATGTTCTTATTGGATTTTTAATGGTAATATCAATGATTATAGTAAATAACAACTATATTATTGACGAGGAAGAATCGACAGGGGAATTTTTTTTTGCGAGTCATCCAAAATATAACATTGTAAAGGGTTCAATAGACTTTTCTTTTTGGTTTAGAAATTCGAATCTCACATTGTATATTGTTCATAAGTTATATAATCTCTCATTTGATTTTGAAGATTATTGTTTCAAGAATCAATGTAGCGTCCCTATATATTCATCAGGAGAGCACAATTTTTCCATTAGTAAGGACTCAAAAACTATAATTTCATATATAATTCATATTCCAAATTCAATTTTAAATGTGAACATGTTTAATCCTTCTCTCTCAATGAAGAACATCGGAATCTACAAAAGCCACATTTTTTCCCAAGGAAAGTATGATATAATGTTTAAAAAAAGGTCGGTATCAAGTGGAACGCACTCTTATCCATTTTCAAACCCGAATTATGTTATTGATAGGTTTGTTTCCGTTTCGGTTCCCTATATTCAAAGCATCAATATGATAACTATCCCTTCTCATATTTTTGGATTTGATAACCTTGAAATGGACTCGTGGAATATTATATATAATTCTTTAATGCCCGTTTTTATATCTGGTTTTAGCAACCAAACTTATGATTCAAATAGGATGATAATTGTTCACAATGAGAATTGTATGTATCATCCACACATTGCTTTATTGTCGCAATATCGAGTTTTGTGTTTAGATAGACCCATAGTATTCTCTAATCTAACCATTGGATTTGACAAATCATTGAAAGTTGAGAATGGACAAGCTGTTCACTATTCTTTTGATTCCAAAATTATAATTGCATTTAAAAATTATATAATGAAAAGAATTAATCATAATGTTGAATATGATCCGAAAAGGATTATTTACTTCTTTAATTCATCTTCGTCTGTCCTTGTTAATCAAGAAGAGGTCATGAAATCTATTAATAGATTTGCCAATCGTTTTAACATTGAATATATAAATGTGGCTAATACATCAGTCATACAACAGTTAAGGTCTGCTTCAAATGCTTGGATGATGATTGGTTTCCTTCCTGAAACTTTAGCTAATGTAATTTGGATGAAACCCGAGTCATATGTATTGGAAATAAAGCCCTATGGGTTTAAATGTATGGATTGGATTGAGTCGGTGGCAAAAGCATCTGGTTTGGTTTATACAAGCCTATATGGTTCTCCCAGTCAAAACAAATCGAAAATGTATCAAAACAATGTTCTACAAAAATGTGTATCAGGTGAATTCGACTGTAATACTGCTATATGTTTTAAAGTTCTTTCCAAGCAGTATGTTTTTGTTAACACCTCCTTACTAATTGATAATCTGGAAAAAGCTATTCTAAATAGAAATACTATACAGATGATTTAGACCTTAGATTATTGGAAAGACTGGAAAAAGCAAAGTCCTGTTGACACATTGTTTTGATTTTAACTTCATTAGGCAAAGGAACAAACCGGTATTGTGAGAAAAACTTTGAATCATTAATGAAATCCTGTTCAACAGTCATCCATTCTGGTTTCCCAATTATTGCCCATTTATCAAGAGCACTCAATGGTTCTACAGGAAGGTTGTCTAATTCATCTGGCTTAATATCGCTAGCGAGCTCAACCATTGAAGGAGATCTTGATGGAGAAGATTCATCTCCATCTGCAGATTCTTCTTCTCCTGCTTGCTCGTTATCATTTTGTTCATTCTCGCTTTCATCACTGGATGAAGAAGAAAAGAGCCCCAGATCATCCCTATTCTTGGTTTTTGGACTTTCTGGCTCTTCTTCTTCCTCTCCGTCATTATTCCTTTTAGTCTGAGCTTTGATACTTGGTTTTTGTGCATTTGCTTTTGGGGTGTTCCCTTTTTGTGTACCTTTAGCTAACCCTTTCTTTTTTGGAATCTTGAATTTTGGAAGATTCCTTAAACTTTTAATATCCTTGATAAGAGGAGCTAGCTTACTCGCTCTTAAGTGACGGTCTTGAGCAGATAATGCAGATAAGTCTTGCTTTGGTATTTGCAAAATCAGTTGATAATTCCTTTGTCTTGCAAAATCAATAAAATATTCTAATGAATCGACACTGGCAAAGTTATTATTATCTATATTAATTTCACTTAAGGTGGGGCATGAATCACATAGTTTTGATAGGTAATCAAATAAATCATCCTGTATTGCATTATTTTGTATGTCGAGGAATTGTATCTCCTTCTTTTCTAAGGACCTTAAAACATGAGCAGCTCCAATGCCCAGTTTCTTGTCTTGAGTTCCTGAGAAAGATAATCGTTTAATGGTAAAACATTTCTCTAAGAATTCAATGAAAAATGGTATATTCTCATCATTTGCCTCGAAACATCCATCTAATGTAAGAGTGGCAATTGATGTTGATTGTTCAAGGAATTTAAATAATCCATCCATTACAGGATTTCGAGAAAAATCGAAAGAAACCAAGTTAATGATTGGAAATGCAGGCAATCTCTGAAAGAACAATAACCAAGCAGTTAAATCAACCTTTGCATCTGATACATCGATTTCCATCATGTTTTGATTTCTTTTGGCATTCCGAGACATGATTTTCATAAATGATAAGAAATTGTTCCCAACCCAATTCACTTGTTTAGCAATAACGATCTGAAGCTTTTTGGGAAGATTCATTTTGAGTGGAGGTTTATAAAGGCAGAAGTTTCCAGAACAATCTAAGTGTTGTAATTTTGATCTCTTTAAATTAGATAATTCCATCAAAGTATGAGTGATATCAACTTCATTATTAGAAAAATCTAATCTAACAAGCTTAGGAAGATTCATTATTATGAGCTTTGGGTTCACCCCTTTCATGTTTGATATGGTTAGAAATCTAAGATGAGAATAATTAGGTACATTAGGGATTGTTTTTGCAAAAGCTTTGTATGTCCCTAAACTAAATGATTTGGAAAAATTGAATGATCTGAATGGATGGGCTATCATCAATTGCTCAAAAACTTTGATTTGATCTTTGTCGATTGTGGTGTCCAAAAAAGATAAGCTGACAAGTTTGGAATTTGGATTCTGAGATAATGACTGAATAATTGCTTGAAAATCTTCATTTAGTTTGTCTTTGGCAACAATTGAAGTAATAGAAGCATTTTTTTGCAAGAAATTAGCAAGAGAAATCCAAAGAGACCCATTTTTAATTGGAGGAATGATGATTGTTTTAATATAAGTATCAACTTCAAGTGAATCGAATAATAAATCAGCATATTGTATACCATCAGTGACATGCTCAATATCAAAAGAGATATACTTACCCTTATCAGCTGCGTGATGATTATTCTCAACGTATTGAGAGTAACTTTTAACTGTTTCTTCGCTGGGTTTCCTTCCAAAAAGCCTACATTTAAATAGAAACCTAATTACTGGTGCTAAATCTTGATTTGGTGGAACCAATTTCAAATTCGTAGTTATTGTAAGTGTTGGTTGTTCTGTAATAGAAAAAATCATTTGAATATTGTTAATGATCATCTGAAGTAGATCGTCTGCCTCATTGGAAAATATTGTGTAATCACCATTTAAAAGAATAATAGAAAATGAGCCTTTTTCAGTGCTAGTAATTTTTTTAACAGTATCCCAGCTGAAAGATCCATCATATTTAAGACTCTTCGAAAAAATCTGGCTCTTGTATATATATCCAGAAAACAGTGTGCACATTAAAAATCGCTCAGATTTCTTGCTCTGGCTAGTACTGATATCAACCTTACGCATGAAAACAAAGCGTTCAACATCAAAATCATATTTCTCCTGAATCTGGCTGAGAAGGGCCCGTTCGCTCTCCATGGTATGACGGTTTTTGATACAAATTGGGCTGATCAAATGACAGTAGGGTTTTACATTTTTCAAGAATAATTCTTTCAAAAAGGGCATTTTTAGCAGGAACATTGAGAGGGTGTTTTTGTATCGGATATGTTGATATTGTTTTCCCTGGGCTTGGTTTTCTCAATAGATGACACAATTCTGGAAGACAATTTAAAGAGGAGGGAATCGATTCCCTCTCCGGTCTTTGCTGAAGTCTTTTCGATAAGATAATTATTTGTTGCGGCCCATGAAGATGCACTATTGAAATCCACTTCAATTCTATCTTCGATATCGTTTTTGTTTGCTGCGATTGCAATATTTGCGTTTTCGCCTACTATTTTAATGTAAGAACTTATCCACTCTTCTAAATCTTCAAATGTTTTTGATTTTGTTTGATCATAAACAATTATGGCTCCGTGGGAATCCCTAAAATAAATAGGACCGAGAGCTCGGAATTTTTCCTGGCCAGCGGTATCCCATATTTGGATATTCATGCGGTATCCAGAAACATCTTTCAAAACCATTTGATGTGTGGCTCCAACGGTAGGTGGCTCGGTTTCATCAAATTTATTAAGAACTAGTCTATTCATTAACGATGTTTTTCCTACTAGGGTGTCACCAATCACGACAATACGGCAATTCATCGACTCATTTCCGAAGAACATTTTATAACCGAAAGAAACGATCGTTTTTACTAGAACCTGGAGAACTCTCTCTTAATGTCCTGATCTCTTATTCTGTTCTTTGCTTCTTGTATTAGATCTCTTATATACGAATCAACTGGATTTTTGGCTTTTAAAGGATGAATGAAGTGTAAGATCTTGGCAATAACCCTATTTGGATCAGTGGCTGAATGAGAATAAATGAGCACATTGTTAGAATAGAGTTTTGGTGCATCAGATATTGATGTTTCATACTCTCCGTTGTAATCTGTGACAACACCAAATGATGTTGTCTCGAATGGAGAATTGAATTTTGTTTTGCATTGTTGTGCTTTCAAATAAAATGAATACAACAGCTTTCTATGTGGGAGGGGGAGATTCAATTTGTCCATTCTTAGAACATTTTCTAGAAGTCTTACTTTAAACTGGTTTTTGGGGATGAGATCTACATATTCATTGATGAAAATATGATCTTTTATGGAATTGTTTACACTTCTCAGCACTTCATTATAATTGATCTTATTCTTAGCATGTTTTATGATTCTCCTATCTGCTACAATATGGTTAGTTTCTGGTATTAGTGGACCTATAGTATAATAGATCTGATGCTCAATCCTCCTCTTACATGAAGGATTTGTCACTCGTGAAATTTCTCTCTCAATTATTACTTTGTTATAAACATCATTAGGCCTTCCATTATCAATGTTATTATCCATCAATTCTCGAAAATAGAACAATGCATATACTCTGACATTCGATTGATCATTGATTCCAGGTTTAATAGTGAGATAATAATACCAAAAATACCTTTTAGAATTATAGGTTTGCGTTGTATCATCACAAAAAAGTATTATTGGATTAAAAATTGCAGAACTGATATCTTGAGAATATAGAATATTCCGAAGCCTTTGCCATGTTTTATACCTTATGTCTCTTAATTCATAAGGATCATTAAAACCACCTGGATTAATGAAGAAATCCATCACTGTTTCTAAAACAGTTGATTTTGGTACAACTGTTTCAAATTGGGATGGATAAATAGGATGAGATAAATGAAAATTATATACTGATGATAAAGTATTATAAGGTATCGTGTTTTCTGCCTCTTTTTTCCAATTTTTCGGCCTTTTTGCAAAACAAACAGCCAACAAAAATCCAAACATTTTTATGACAAAATATCTGTCAGGAAGGCAAATTGATAACTTGGCAGAATTTTTATTGATGTCAGTTTAATTTATTGATATTCGAAAAATCAATTGCTCAATTGTCTTTTCTTGATCACTATTCAAAAAAGCATTCATAATTTCACAAATTCTCTCAGGAACATAATATACAGAAGCTCTATCCTCGAACATTTGATTAATGAGTTAATCACCTGCAACACTTACCAAAATCTTTTTCAAAGAACTGATAAATCCATCTTTTCTTTTTTCAAATATGGGAATCATTATAGATTTTGATGATTTCGGCACTGTACTGACACTTTGTTCTGATCTCGTTTTCATTTTTGACTTAACGGACAGAATCAATTCTGGATCTTGTTACTGACACTGGGCAATTCAGCAACTTACACATATACTGGAAACTATGTTAAAGTTGATATTGATAGAGGGATTTATCGATTTGAATGTTGGGGTGCTCAAGGGGGTACTGGATGTGGAGATGGAGAACTAACTGTATCAGGAGGAAAGGGGGCCTATACATCCGGAATCATCACAATCGGATATAAGACATCGTTTTACTTGTATGTTGGTGGCAAAGGTGGGTATCCTTCATGTTCGAAAAATGCTTATGCATCAGGTGGGTGGAATGGAGGTGGTTATGGAGGGATAGATTCAAAAGATGATGATCCTTCTGGTGGCGGAGGCGGTGCTACTGATATCAGACTTATCTCAGGTTCTTTTTCAGATAATATTAGTCTTAGGAGTAGGATTATGGTTGCTGCAGGTGGTAGTGGGTCAACATATGGCTCTTATGGAGCTCCTGGAGGAGATTTGAATGGATATAACAAAACTGGAACCGGAATTGATTCCATTAAAACTGCTTCCACATCTCAAACATCTGGAAACTCATTTGGAATCGGAGGAAATGGGGATAGCAATTACTATGTCCCATCCTCAGGGGGTGGAGGTGGGTACTATGGAGGATGCTCAAATTCCGGTAGTAGCAAAGATAATTATCTATCTGTTTCACATAGTGGTTCGTCATATATCTCAGGACATAAGGATTGCAACTCTGTTTCTTCAAATGGTTCACATACAAACTCTCCTTATCATTATTCTGGTTTCTCATTTATAAACACAACAATGATCAATGGAGTTAATCTCATGCCTAATCCATTTGGCAGTGGTACTATGTATGGAAAAGATGGGGATGGTGCAATTAGAATCACTTTCATATCTCACTACATCACACATAATCCAGTTTCATATTCAGATGCTTATCGAAGTATTATTGGAATAGTTCTACTAC